>Ga0325410_1006544_pt1 | contig 12788 bp, 6 predicted proteins | sample PopdelMetagenome_16_FD_206182 | JGI IMG/M metagenome (GOLD analysis project Ga0325410, IMG submission 206182) | Populus deltoides microbial communities from Bellville, Georgia, United States - Xylem-PdIQD-R3 | ecosystem: Host-associated > Plants > Phyllosphere > Stem > Wood/Secondary xylem... | reverse complement strand
AATTTCTTTCCTTCTAACGACTCCATCAAATATTTTCACACATTAAAAAAACAAAGAAAGAGAGGGGAAAAAAGGGTCCTTCAAAAGGGACATTTTTTCTTCCCAAAAAATCAAAATTAGAAGAATTACTTCCAATGACATTTTCAAAAAAACCCGCAAACTGAGAAGAGCAACTAACAGAATGTAGCGACTCACAGCACACGAAACTCAGAAGGATCACCAATGCTTGATCAACCATCAATTAGTTCAGGAAAATGCCAAAGCAGCCTAAAACACAATCACAAAGAAAAATAATCAGTACCTAAGTGATCAATAGCCAACTTACTTAAAAGAAGTCAGCAATTTACAAGGATTGCTGAACTACATCTCATAACATTACCCCGCCGTAGCAACCATGAAAAGGGTCACCAAATAGATCATCTTGTACCACCTCTTCTGTTTTTCCCACTTCAGCTGGTTAAATATGTCAACGGCTTGAACTAAATGTTGCCTCTTCATGTACCTGATAATGGATTTGCAAACCATGACTTAAATTGCAGTGTAGACAAAGTAACATGGATCCTAATTTTTTTCTAATAACAACTATGCCAACGAGTTATCGTGTACCCTCAAATACATAGTGATGAATCTTAGAAATTCGAAAGTCTGTTCTCCCTCTAATCTTGTGAGGAAACACCGTGCGCGAAAAATACTCCTTAAGCATTTGAAGCCTTTATCAGTGTCTATAAAGGTACTGAAAAAGCGTTGATCGGCATCAACAGGTTTGAAAACATTCAATATCTTTGGAGGATATTAAGACAACCAAGCAATAACGTTATTGACTTTGTTCATGCTTTCAGGTCTCTGAATTGAATGGAGTTGCAAGATTACGTGTAATAAAAAAACAAATTTTAGAAATTAAGAACAAACTTACGATCTGACATGGTGATAGAGGTTTGGCAGAGCTAAAACACACGCAAACCAGTGTCCTGTTAATAGAAAGCTGATGCATAAGGCTCCCAGTAGATAGAACTCCGGGAAAACAAGCTTGTTTAGCCCAGATGCTGCATCATATGCGTTCAGCTTATCAGCTTCGAGTTCTACCACGAGCATTTGCTGCAACAGTAGAGACAAAGATGTAGAATGTAAGTCAATGTTTTGTCATTAACTTGACCAATTATGTGATTTTGGCTTACTGAGCCATTGTTCTACATACTAAAATTCTGCATTAATCTGTTCTATCTGCTCGAACACAAAATTCTGTCCATTCAATTGTTTGAAATCCTTACTGAAAGAAATGTGCTTTTTTTTTCGATAATTATTAATTAATGTACATATCTTCTGCTTAATACTTAATTCATAATTTTGTTAAAAAAATTTGTTTGCTGTTTTTCTAAAATAGAATATTAATAGTTGTTGGCCCACCTAGGTGAGTATGACCAGAGTAATCTTGGCGTAGTTGGTCCGCCTATAATGTGATTGGAATATACTTGTTGCTTGGTAGTAAGATTGGCTAGTATTGGGCTCAGGGTTTATATTCTTTGTACACGATCCAAAGTAGGCTTGGGAGAGATACGACTTACAAGTCAGCTCACAAAACTCTACTGGGTGTCCAAAGCTCAAATAAAGCTCGCTTCTGTAAGGTTTTTTACTTGGAACCGTACATACGACATGGCACGATGCTTATCAGGAGCAAAGCTAATCGATTTGAGTTCCTCGAAGCTTCAATGGCCCAACAAATCCAAAGCTTCAATGTTTTGTAAAGCTTAACATGACAATATCCCTGAATAGAAGATTTCATTAAGGTTTCATGTACTAACCAAACCCTAAACAGGGTTGATAGACCTAAATGCACTATCTCCGTATGCAACTTAAAAAATATATACATAGTCTCATAAGGCTCTTATCTCCCAATCTAAACTGACTTAGACATTGAAAATTATCTCATCCTTTTAAGATACTTGTGTTTCAGTTATTCAAGTATGGTTTTGAAAAGAAAAAAGCTATAATTTAAGAGAGGCTTTCAACAACCTGTTTGTTGAAAAGTACTATTTTTTTCGCATTGACAACCATTATTGAATGTTAAGCAATACAGTCAAAGATAACATAAAAAAACCACCATTAGAGGTTTCCTTGTTCATCAGATCATATGGGTGATGTGATTAACTTCTGACATGCCGCCATGCATCTAAATCCTATCTTGATCGCATAAAAAGGAAAACAAAGTAATAAAGAAAAGTAGGGCAATAGAGTGAATGAGAACAGACCCCGTAACCGATAACGCCCATAAGGGGAACAAGAAGGGAACGGCTGCATATATAACCATCCGAGAAAGAGAAGAAATCCCATTGTTGTTGCCTTGCCTTCTATGCTGATCTTTGTCTCTGTTTCTGTTAATTTCTGTTTTTGTTTTTGTTTTTGCTAGATCATCTTGTTGTAATATTTATACGTCATGGAGTTGTTTAATGGATCAGGACTCCTTATTAATTAATAAATACTCGCTATTTATCCACGTGCTTGAGAAACTTACTACTTGCTGCTGCTGCGTATCCTTTGAAACTAAAGCTTCAGTTTTTCTTTCTTTCCTTTTTGAACAAGCTAATATATCATCTAAGACGTGGTGCTAGTTGTTTTTTTAAAAAAAAATAATAATAATCTTCTAATAAGAAGATGGATGGTGATAATACAGGCAAATTTTATTTTCATTTTATTTTTAATTTTTTAAAGTGTTTAAAATTTTAATGTGCATGTAAATATTGTTTAGTTCTTAATTTTTTAATCTAGATAATTATATTTATAGATCATATATATATATTGAAATAAAATATAGTTTGCCGAACATAGGAATGCTAAAATGTCATCGTATCTTGAAACGCCACAGACTTTTGCAACAACTTTGAATATTCCTTTGCTTTTGATGCAAATATATTAATTTTTTTATGAAAATATCAACATCATCAATTAAATTTAGACTTTTGCAACAACTTTGAATATTCCTTTGCTTATTATTTAGACTTTATAGTGATAAACTTTAATTATCTAAGTGAAAGGTGATAACATTATGATTTTATTTTCAATAAGGTACTTGTTATTCATTTTAAATTAAAATAATAAAAAAAATTAAGAAAGCCAAAATTTCAGAGAAAATAAAAATATATTTCCTGAGAATGTAAAACCACCACACTGTTAGAGGTGGAGAAATATTTTATTTATGGAGAAGTACATGAAAGGAAATATTGTGCAGATGGAGACAAATCAATGCAATGAATAATATATCTGTACAATCATGTTCAACTGCTACGTACAGTCATGGAGAAGATCATTGCTTAATGTCAAGAGAGGATTCTTGAGTATCCTTAATATCCCCCCACAAGCTTAGCATTGGATTAGAACATACGAGAAGCTTGAAACCAAAAAAAAAAAGAAAAAAAAAAGCGAACGAGAGACACTCTTGATGAAAACATCAGCAATCTACAATATGTGAGGGAACATGCTGAGTGCATATGGTGACAGCAATGACAAGTTCACGAAGAAAGTGATAATCCAAATCGATGTGCTTAGATAGCTTATGAGATACCGGATTGGAACTGAGAAAAAGAGCACTCTTATTGTCACAAAAGAGAAGTGGGGAAGCAGGGATAGTGACACAAAGATCATGTAGAAGATGTTGCAACCAAAAGACCTCAGCGACAAAGGTGGCAAGGGCACGATGCTCAGATTCACAGCTAGATTGAGAAATAGTAGGCTACTTCTTTGTACTCCAGGAAACAAGATTGGTACCAAGGTGGATGGAATAATCGGTGGTGGAGCGGTGAGTATCTAAGCAACCAACCCAATCAGTATTGGAATAAGTAGTAATTAATAGTGAAAGAGGAAGAAGCTGTAAATGTGAGGCCAAAGTGAAGAGTACCCTTGACATATGGTACACGTTTGACAGCTTGAAAATGCATCTCAGTGGGAGCATGCAAGAACTAACCGACAAAGTTGACAGTGAGTAAGACCATGCCTGATGATGGTCAGATATTGCAATGCACCAACAAGAGAGAAATAAAGAGTAATGTCAGCAAAAGGAGGACAGACAGAGCAGAGGCTCTGGCCACCGACACTGGGAGTGGTGAAATTGTATAGGAGTAAAGAAGTAGGCGAAGATGGAGTGTGAGCTTACGTGGGTGAACTAAAGGAGGAATAGTACCAGTGTAGTAATGGGCTTAAACAAAAGAGTTGGGAATTAGCGGGAAAATGAGTTTCATCAAAGTACGTAGGCATGGTGAGTAATATAATTTTTGGTGGTTGTTAGATCCAAACAACGAAAACCATTATAGGAAGGATAATATCCCTAAAAAAATACAAGGAATGCTACGTGCTGAAAATTTATGGGGAGCATAGTCACACAAGCAAGGAAAAACTCGACAACCAAAAGAATTTGAAAACCTCCCCTTTGGTTTAATATCAACCATTATCCAGCAGTGCATGGATACAATTAGCATTGAAGATGTTATTTACTAGGAGGCAACGATTGAAAAATAAAATAAAATTCATAATATTATTGAAAAGGGGTACACTATTTATATGTGAAGACAGACATTAATTATTGAATGAGCCCGACTCATCATTAGCCTATGTTCATAGCCCCACATAAATTATCCCACTTAATTTATGTGAGCAGGTTGATGGTGAGCCGGGCTCCTAATAATTTTCCGTTTGCAAGTCTCCCCAAACTCAAATCTGCAACCAATTGCGAAACACGTAGTAGTAAAATGGTGAAGTAGCACCTAATCTCCTGCGAAATCCTAAGATGAATTCCCACTTCTCTGCACAGATATATAAGAGAACATGTCAGCAAGACATATGCTGCATCAAATATGTATGTTATGGAGCATCTTTGCAGCTGCCAACATCTCATCTTCCTTGTGACAGCTTCTAAGACTCTATTCTGAAAAGGACAAAGAAAAGCATCAACCATCACCACCATCATCGTTCTCATCCTCATAACCTTCAGCTCTTTCTTCTCGAAAAGTCTCCAATTTGGGAAACTTGGAAGGCCCCAATGGGAAACCGAGGAGGGACGGTGCAACCTCAATCCAAGCTGGCTTCATAGAAAGTTGTCTTATCTCTGTTGCCATTTTTAATTAGCAATGATACAATCAAAAGGCACCATATATAAAAACGATAGCCTGTGTTTTTGGTGTGTTGAGGAGAATGTAGTCGAATATACGTCTCCTGTTTTGGATGAGAAAGAAAGGTAGAAGGGATACGAATAATATACCCAATGGTAAGCTTAATATTTTTAGGCCTTGAGGAGAAGGATGCAGGAGATGTTCGTGGAATAGGGATTTATATATTGTGGAGTGTAGCTAAAAATAGAGATAAAACCAAGAGGGAGTTCAGGAAGACAACCAAAGCTCGACGGGATAGCAAGTGCAGCCACCTAGATAGAGTTAAAAATCCAGTGCTAACGTCCAGTTAGTTAGTTTTAAAAACAAATTAGAAAGGATGCATCAAAGCAGATGCATGCGAAAAGATGGATGGAGGAGAAACAATTGCTATGTAATGATATGAGCTCATATCTGCTACATCGCTGACCCCTCTTGGATTTTTCGGCTGGCCATATAACCAATCTTCAGATGCTGCTATGGAGATTTCTAAAATTATCTGTAGACTGTAGGAAAATAGGAAGGGATGGAATATAGCTGCATGCATCATTAAATCACCCTGCTACCATCCTCCTATATAAAGAAACTAGTAGCTATTAATCAGGCCCGTGATTCGCCACACGTCAGATTTGTTTTTTTTTGGTAAAAAAATGAATACACATGCTTTTCAAACGTGTTCTTGAATATACAAAAATTATTTATCATAAATCAAAATGCTTAGAGATACATCTAATTACATAAATTGATATTTAATTTAAAAATAATTAAGATTAAGATATTTAATCTAATAACACATATCATTCACTCAATTATGTTTAACAACTATATTTTTTTGAATAATTTTTTTATTTAATCAAATAATTATTCATGCCAACAAAAAAAAAAGAGTTCATGAAAGCAAAAAACAATTCAATATTGAATGGAAAAACTAAAATATATATATAATTTAAAAAAAACAAAAAAAATTAGGTAAACTTGTGTTAACTTGCTAACCTCTCAACCATGGGCACAAAATTAGGATAACCCCATAAAAAGAAAAATAAGAAAAAAAAAGCACGAAGATCAATTTTCAAAAAACTAAATGTCAAAGAATGAAATCGAAAAAAAAATCAATTTTAAAAAAGGGCCTAAAAAAGACCAGAGTTAACTTGTGTTCACTTTCGAAACTCGTGAACGTGATCATGAGCCCGGGACTGATTGCATAGAAGGCAAATAAAAATAACAATGAAGCAAAATTCTCAATAAAATAATCTCGAGTGATGAAACTAAAAAAATAATTAAAAAATCAAAGACAAAAAATATTTGAGTCAAACTAGGTTAACTCACCAACCCCGCAACCATGGATACAAGATTGAAATAGCCTCATAAAAAGGAAAGTGAAAAAAAAAAGCATGAAGACCAATTTAAAAATAAATAAATATTGAAGGATAAAATTAAAAATAAATCGATTTTATATGAGGACCTAAAACAAACAAAGTCAACTAATGTCAACCTTTGAAACTCGTGATCCTGGTCATAAGGGTAGGACTAATCCTATGAAAGACAAACTATATAAAAAAATGGAAGCAAAATGCCTAATAAAAAAATGATGAGAGATGAAATTAAATAAAAAATGCAATTAAAAAATCCAAAACAAACAGAAATAAAAAAAATATGAGGATCGAATTCAACATAAAAACAAATTGAAATCAAATGCTAAGGATGAAATTGAAAACAATATTCAATCAATAAAATAAAATAAAATCAAATGAGGATCAAATTTGATATAAATATCAAATTAAACCAAATGATTAGGGATAAAATTGAAAAACTAAATAAACCAAATAAGACCAAATTCGACATAAAAAAATCAAATCAAATGCCAGGGATGAAACTGAGAAAAAGATATCAATTAGTAATAGGAAAAAAAATCAAAAGAATAGAGACCACATTCGATATGAAATTCAATCTAAACCAAATGATTAGGGGCGAAGTTGAAGAAAAAAAATTAAAAGAAGATAAAAAAACAAATAACAATCACAATAATGAGGATTAAATTGAATATAATAAATAAATGATATGACATTTTCATACTTTTACAAGGAGAAGAAAGAGGAAAAGAAAAAACTTCCTCGGGGCCCAATAGTCGCGCTGCACCATTAGAAAGAGGATGTCGGTACACTTCCAGCACCACCACAGAAGGTGGTGTTTGACCACCGAACACTGCCTCATGTGCCGTCTAAAAGGCATAAGGGTGTCTACTCGCTAACACATGGGTGGTACGAGCCAGCTAATTTTTATTTATTAATATTTTATATGTGTTAAAAGATCAAATTATCTCTTAGCTTTCTTGAGTATAACAAAAAAGTCAAGAGTCAAAGATAAAAACTCCTCTACATGGAAGATATAACTCCTTTTTTTTTTTTTTTTTTTAGGGGAAGCTATATAATTCAAGTGTTTATTAAAAAAATAAAATGTTTATAAAGCCCATGGACCCAATTCATTTTTATTTGCCAAAAAAGTTATTTAGTAATCTTATTGTTTAAAAAATGTAAAAATACCTCTCTAACCTTTATGAATTTGAAAATGACAATTGTATCCCTTTGAAAAAAACCATAATACCCTGATAGCAAGCCTTTTTTTTTTTTTGTAGAGAGAAGGGCTAAATAGGAAAAACATTGTGGACTTACATAGTGTTTTCCCAAGCCTTTCAGATTTTGGTGAATATAGAATGATACATTTTGATATAAAAAAAAAGATAAAAAATTAACATGAGTCAATCTGAGTTAGTATAACAAGCTTGTAAGCTGAGAAGGGGGCGAGCTAACTCAGGTTGACTTATCAAACTCGTGGATAGATCATGAGGTCAAGATAACCCGATAAAAAAATAAAATAAAATAAATCACAAAACCTATTTTTTTTAAGAAAAAAATATATCAAATGATGAGATCAAGAAAGAAAGAAGTGAAAAAAAAATAGTGTCAACCCACGTTAACTTTTCAAACTCATAATCTAGATTATAAAATCGAAAGCACCATAGCTGCAAGAACTATAAAGTTCAATTCTTAATCAATCAAATGTTGCAAGATAAAATTGAGGGAAAATCAATTATTAAAAGGATCTAAAATAAATAATAATAATTAAAAGAATAAGAATCAAAATAAAAATAAAAAATAAATTAGAGAATATGTACAAGTTTTTTATTGAAATGTGAAATTAAAAGAAATCAATCTAACAAAAAAAACAAAAAAAAAATCAACCAAATAAATAAAAATCAAATTGAAAAACCACAATACTATTACCAATGAATAATAAAATCATTGGTTTCCATAATGTTTGCTGCATGATTTCTTCCACAGCTTTTATAGTTTTTGTTAATTGTTAATCCTTTCATTAGTTTTAATTAACATAATCATTAGGTAATTTGAAGCTTGCATAGCTTTATTTTTTTTTATTTAAAAAACCCATGAATTTATTACCATTGCTTAAAGAAATACAAAAAACTTTATGTTTATTTGTATTATTTAGTTCATCATCACACGATAAAAGTGAGATGTCATTGAATTCAACGGTTTTCTACGAACAAAAAATATAAAATTAACCAAATAATATGATTAAGAAGATATTAATATATTAAGAGCTAATCGATTATCTATATAGGTTAGGTACTTTTACGAAGGGGGTTTTTATCTTAAAACATCTGAAGTGCGCTGCAAGACAGACCCGGCAAGGAGAGATCTAAAACAAATAAAAATCGAAGCCTGCCCGCTCCGATTTCAAGCCTTTCACTCTCTCTAAGCCACAACAACCCCTCTCTCTACCAGCACCCAATGACTAAACAACAAGCCAGATTTGAACCCTACGATTTTAATGGAGGGTAACCCTCTACCCCTCCCCCTCTCAGTAAGTTATGTCTATTTATTTGTTTATTTGTTTGATTTTGAATTATTTTTTTGAAGGACTTGCGTTGCGATTGCTGGAGCTGATTACTGTGTGGTCGCCGCTGATACTCGAATGTCTACCGGATACAATATTCTCACTCGCGATTACTCCAAAATCTATAAATTGTATGTCTTCTTAATCTCTCTCCATTTCTTTTTTTTTTTTTTGCTTGAATTAGTTTGTGGGTTTTCTTATCTTGGATATCCTCGTTTTTTGTACTCCAATTGGGAATTTAGGCTCTGTCAAGTGAAATTGACTGATAAATGTGGTTTTTACAATTGGGTTTATAGTTTCATTTAATTTCAACAACCCCATTATAAAATTGGATGCTGGGGTAAAGCACTCTGGGGATCGGTCTGGTTTTTGGAAATAAAAAAGTTTGTGCTTTTTTCAAAGAGGATGAATTTGCACGAGGGCACAGGTAAGAATTGAGCTTCATCCCATCCTTGGATCAAATGAATGTAACAATAATTCATTTAGGGATTTTTATTCATTGAGGATTTCATTGGAAAGGTTTAATAAGTTTTCTAAATTGGACAAATATGAGGTTAGAGATATCTGTCTTCCAACTCGTCTTTGCACATGCTTGCCAATACCTGTATATACCTTTGACAAACTGAAAGTATAGAACTTAGTGCTCACTAGATAGGTAGAGTTTTCATTGAATCAATTTTGATAATGATCTGGAAGTACTTGCATCCTTTACTCAGCTTCTTAATGAAGTGTGTTCTTTTCCTAGTTATTTATTAACAAGACTGACTTGATGTGCTTCACTGATGTCAGAGCGGACAAATGTTTGATGGCCTCTTCTGGCTTTCAAGCTGATGTGAGAGCCCTACAAAAGGTTTTGGGGGCTAAGCACCTGGTGAGGTTTCATGAAAAATAAATTGATACATTTGTTGTTAGTTCTATATAACTTGAGGCGACTCTCTCTCTCTCTCTCTCTCTCTCTCTTCAAATTGATTGAATATAAAACAATCTAATGCTTTAGTTCTGCAGAATTTTTTCCACCTAAATTATATTAGAAGCATGTTGTAATTGATTGAATGTATCCTTGAGATTACATTAGTTCCCTTCCTTTGAGATCTTACTATATCTTGAGATTTTTCCTTTGAAGTTTTATCAGGGTGTTAGTTATTTTTTGATGTTTGTTTTGGAAAGTGTGGAGGTTGGTATGCCCCAAGTCTTTTCAGGATTGTAGTCCAAATTGAAAATAGTAAAGATTGCCGCATGGAAGGAGTTGGAGAGGTTCTTGTTTGGAGGAAGAGACTCTGAGAGCTATGTAATTTGTGTACCTATATATCTGTTAAGAATGGTGGTGTTTTGTGTGACTTTCAAGTAACAAAGGGCCATCTAGAAGTGTGTGTTCTAAATATCTATGATTTTGTGGTCTAATGGACTCCCTTTTGCTGTGTTTGAAAAGAAATTGGCTTCTTGTTTGGCACGGAACCTAATATCTGTTCTTAATCACTTAACAGATCTATCAACATCAACACAACAAGCAGATGAGCTGCCCTGCCATGGCTCGACTTCTCTCCAACACTCTCTACTACAAACGTTTCTTCCCTTATTATACCTTCAACGTTTTGGTTGGCTTTGATGAGGAAGGTAAGTGATACAAGTTAATGGTGCAGTTTTAAGCTTTCAATTGGTGTTAACAAATTGGTGTTCTTTTTAAACATCCAGGAAAGGGCTGTGTTTACACTTACGATGCTGTCGGTTCCTATGAGAAGGTTGGGTATAGTGCCCAAGGTTCTGGTGCTAAACTCATCATGCCTGTGCTAGATAACCAGCTGAAGTCCCCCAGCCCTCTTTTATTACCTGCGCAGGTATGCTCTCCTTGGCTAACGTTGTTTCTTTTGTCACTTGTCTGGGGTGTTACGTCTTTTATCTGGTTATCTAAAAAACTTGTGACTTTTATAGGACGCTGTAACTCCACTTTCTGAGGCAGAAGCAATTGATGTGATCAAAGATGTTTTTGCATCTGCAACTGAGAGGGATATATACACTGTAAATTCCTGTTTCCTTTAAGCATTTGCCCTTTAAATCAATTCTTCCTCTCTCTTTTTTTTTATGTCCTCTTTAAATTATATCCAGTATCTGGAGGAAGGCCTGCCTCTCTCTGAATTATTACTCTTACACAAGGAAAAGATTGTGCAGGATGTTGTTAGGTTTACCCATACAAGATATTATGCCTACGTCCATGCTTTGACTTCAGTTCATTTATCACACTCCTTAATATATCTTGTTTGTTTTGCAGGGAGACAAGCTTGAAATTGTCATCTTAAATGCTGATGGTATGCGTCGTGAATATGCAGAGCTCAGAAAAGATTGATCCACAGATGATCATTCTGCCGGACTTAATTGAAGTTAAAGTGGTCGTTGTCGTTTACCATATCTTCATTTTGTTATGATTTCTCCCATTACAGTGTAACTTCTAAACCAGTCCTGAACTTGAACAATTGCGCTTCCTAGTTAATGAATATTTCGCAACGTTGAAAGCTTTCATGTAATTTAGATCAATGCAGCTGATTTAAGCGAAGTTAGTTATCCTCGTCATCTTTTGCTGGGTATGGATTTTATAGATGACGATGCTTTTCATATGCGGCCTTCATGATACTTTTACCTAGCTCTGGTGTAGCGTGTTCTTCGCTCGTTTTTATTTTTCGATGGCCTTGTCTTGTATACGATTTGAAGCGTTCATTATTTCTTTATTTGGTCAAGTGATTTCTCCTCGAGTGACATCTTTCCCGTTTTAAAATTTGACGTTGAACAGCTAGTTAACATCACGGACTTGAGAATTGGGCATTTGCTAATGGGGTGAAACTGACAAGTGTTATGCACATAGCATTGTGGCGAGGCAACTATGAAATATTCACCGTGCTCAAGGGCTCTTTTTATCTTGTTCACGGTTTCTCTTGGCTATAGAATGGAAGGGGCCGAGCTTCAAGATACAGCGATTGGTCTCGTCAAGGCACAAATGTGCAGTGCTATTGGAATTTTAATTGCACTTATTCCCATCACTGTAGGAATTGGGTTCAGGGTTCTAGCTTCCCTAGTCCCTTTTCATCAAAAGTAAGGGACTCCTGATGTAAACACATGGAGATTATTACAACTGTACCCACTAGAGTGTCTACTCAGTTTTGACTTCTGTCCGTGGTTCATTAGATCACCAGGAAACAAATCATCATGGGGTACAACTGGGTAGATGTAAAATTTTCCTGGTACAATCTTATTCTTTTATATTTTTTTCAACATCAATGAATGCTGTTGATGTTCTAAATTAACAGCGCAGCTATCAGGCAGGGGCCCTTCAGAAACTCTCTGCAGATGCCCAGCCTTTCTTCTCCAGCTCTAGTCTCAATATCTGCAGTGAACGCCAAGTTCCTGCTAAGTGAGTGACGATATTTTCGAAGGAAAGGACCCCATAATGTTAGAAAAGCTAACCTTGATTCTCTTTCTGTTGTAATCAAAATCAAAGTTTCCCAAGCGTGATGCAGACCGATACTCCACAATCGTGTTATTGCCTGGCCGGAACCAAAACTCAACATCATCTACTAGCTGTTTGAAAGAACATCAGGGCGTTAGTGTTAAGCGTTTCATTGCAACTCAAAGGCTCCACTTGCGATTTCTTGAGAGGAAGACATCTAACTTACCCCTAAAATAGGACTCTGGTATTCCACGTGCACATAATCATCATCCCTCTCTACAATCTTTGGTGTAAATTTCTCCGGT
>Ga0325410_1006541_pt1 | contig 12790 bp, 17 predicted proteins | sample PopdelMetagenome_16_FD_206182 | JGI IMG/M metagenome (GOLD analysis project Ga0325410, IMG submission 206182) | Populus deltoides microbial communities from Bellville, Georgia, United States - Xylem-PdIQD-R3 | ecosystem: Host-associated > Plants > Phyllosphere > Stem > Wood/Secondary xylem... | reverse complement strand
GTGAAATAAAGTTAAGTTATTGTGTTTGAAGGTGATTAAGAAGAGATCTAAAGTAAGAGAAGGAAAGATTGTGATAATTCTATGGCTTCTTCAGAGATTTCAGCGAAAGCTAACAGTGGAAACATTAGAGGAGGAGGAGAGAGCTTCACTTCTGGTTATAGTGAAGCCATGGAAGGGCAGAAAAATCATTCTACTCATCCAAGTTCAGCTAGATGTACAATTCTTGCTTCAATGGATTTTTTTAATTGATTTTTGTGGATTTCTTTTCTTTATTTATTTTTAGTTTGTTTTGTGTTGTAGTTGTAGATGCTGAAACGGCGCTGTATAATGAGCTATGGCATGCTTGTGCTGGTCCTTTAGTGACTGTACCTCGTGAAGGAGATCGTGTGTTTTATTTCCCTCAAGGACATATAGAGCAGGTCTTACTTTGTTTTAGTTGTTTTGTCTTTGCCATTTTTGAGAATTCTCAGCAATCATTCAGAGTGTTTTTGTTATATTTTTTTTGTGGGTTTAGTTTGTTTTCTTGATTTCTGAAGTTTTTTTTGTTAGATTTTTGGTGTGATTGGGTTGTGAAATGGGTGTAGGTGGAGGCATCAACGAATCAGGTAGCAGACCAGCAGATGCCGCTGTATGATCTTCCACCGAAGATCTTATGTCGTGTGGTTAATGTTCAGTTGAAGGTATGGGAAATCTGCTGATTAGTTTGTGTTGGATTTGGAGGATTTTATGTGTGAGGTTTGTTAATGGGGTAATCTGTGAATTTTTTTTAGGCTGAACCAGATACTGATGAGGTGTTTGCGCAAGTGACTCTGCTTCCTGAGCACAACGTGAGTATTCACTGATGATTTGTGGTTATGCAGTGTTTGGATAATTTGGATGGAACTGGAATGGAAATTCTGATTATTTTTGCGGTTTTTTTTTAATGTTAGCAAGATGAGAATATGTTGGAGAAGGAGCCTCCTCCACCTCCACCACCGCGATTTCATGTACATTCATTTTGTAAAACCCTGACTGCTTCGGATACCAGTACTCATGGTGGATTTTCGGTTCTTAGAAGACATGCAGATGAATGTCTTCCACCTTTGGTGAGCTTCACAGCTTCTACCTAGGGGTTTCCCCTTTGGGTTTTGTTGAACTAGGACTTTGGGTTGTAGATTTTGAAGTTTAATCCTTGCTTTATTACAGGATATGTCAAGGCAGCCTCCAACACAGGAATTGGTTGCCAAGGATTTGCATGGAAATGAATGGCGTTTCAGACACATTTTCCGGGGTAATCATCTCATACTCGAACAATCAACTTGGTATCCTCTCTAGTATGGCAGGAATGAATGCAAACCTTTCCACCTATTTGTGAATTTATCGAGACCCCTTTCAGCATGAATATCACTATTATTGCTATGACTATGTTAACGTGCTGTCATATAGTCTTCATGCATTTAGTATGAAGGCATGGATTATTATTGTAGCATTCAAGATGCCAGTTGCTTAATATGCACAATGATTTCAATGCCAGGCCAACCACGGAGGCACTTGCTTCAGAGTGGATGGAGTGTGTTTGTTAGCTCCAAAAGGCTTGTTGCGGGTGATGCATTTATATTTCTAAGGTTTGGTTTCTTTTTTATACATCAATGTTCTAATATAATATTTATGCGTCTGAGTGGAATAAAATGTGTATTTGCATTTTATAGAGGTGAGAATGGAGAGCTTCGAGTTGGTGTTAGACGTGCAATGAGACAGCAGGGTAATGTTCCATCATCTGTCATATCCAGCCACAGCATGCATCTTGGGGTGCTTGCTACAGCATGGCATGCTGTTTCAACGGGGACCCTGTTCACTGTTTATTACAAGCCAAGGTGAATGGTTTATTACTAATTTTCTGTGGGGAATAAGTATGTTACAGGTCAAGTAATGTGTGTATGAATTTGTGGCATGTAAATTGTACAGTTCTCATTTTTCTTTGATTCTGATTGTTATTCATCATGGGATTTGGATTTTGGTTAGCATGGTCTGATTCCTTGAAGAGGATCAGTCTTATTATTTAGTAAATTATACAAACTGAACTGAAAGGGGAATCCATGGCTTTCATCTATTATACTAACATAGTAGCAAATATGATTGGAGTGTTTGATTTGCTTTCCTTAAACATTCTAAATGTCTTGCTGCAGGACAAGTCCTGCCGAGTTCATTGTCCCCTTTGATCAATACATGGAGTCTGTCAAGAATAATTATTCCATAGGGATGAGGTTTAAAATGAGATTTGAAGGAGAAGAAGCTCCCGAGCAAAGGTATGACAGCTGCTTGCTTATAGGTTTTGTGATGAAAGCTACCTGTTATCTGGAAGTTAAATGTTCACTGGTAGCGTCTCATTTGTAGACTTCCAGTTTTTCATGCCTTTTCTTGTTTGTGATTTAAGCTTTGTAGGATTATTGGATGTTTGTGTCTATGGAAGACATAACATTTTAAGTGTTCATGATTCTCTGCTGTAGATTTACTGGCACTATTGTTGGAATTGAAGATGCCGATCCCGGCAGGTGGAAGAATTCTAAATGGAGGTGCCTTAAGGTAGTGCTTCAGTATTTATGATGCCATGCAACACTTTCATTTATGGTTCTAAGCAGCTTTATTTATGGTACTTTCAGGTGAGATGGGATGAAACTTCTACCATGCCTCGGCCAGAGAGAGTTTCACCATGGAAAATTGAGCCTGCTCTAGCACCTCCTGCACTAAATCCTCTTCCATTGCCCAGGCCTAAAAGGCCTCGAGCAAACATGATGCCCTCATCCCCCGACGACTCGGTTCTTACTAGAGATGGTAGCCCTGCGATTCACTCATTGATGTTTTTGTAGATAATTTGAGCTACTAGAATGATATTCAGGTCTCTTGACTATTAATGTGTAGGTTCATTCAAAGTAACTGCAGACCCTCCATCAGCAAGTGGATTTTCAAGGGTCTTGCAAGGTCAAGAATTCTCGACCTTGAGAGGCACTTTTGCAGAGAGCAATGAGTCCAATGCTGCTGAACAGTCTGTAATGTGGCCATCCTCAGCAGATGATGAGAAGATCGATGTGTTATCTACTTCAAGAAGATTTGGATCAGAGAGGTGGATGTCCTCTGCGAGGCATGAACCAACCTGCACAGATTTGCTATCTAGCTTTGGGACAAATTCTGATTCATCCCATGGGTTTGGTGCCCCGTTTGTTGACCAAACTGCCGTGGCTGCTAATCCAACGAAGAAACACTTGTCAGATCAAGGGCAGTTTAACTTGCTTGCCAGCCCGTGGTCCATAATGTCCTCGGGTCTCTTGCTAAAGTTGTCAGAGTCGAGTACAAAGGTTCCAGTACAAGGCAGCGATGTAACATATCAAGCACGGGCAAATGTGTTTAGTGAGTATCCTGTGCTTCAAGGTCATAGAGTTGAGCAGTCGCATAAAAACTGGATGATGCATCCCCCGCCATCTCATTTTGATAATCATGCTAATTCGAGAGAGTTAATGCCCAAACCTGTTTTGATGCAAGAACATGATTCGGGAAAATCCCTGGAAGGAAACTGCAAGCTCTTTGGGATTCCTTTGAAAATTAGTAAACCTGTTGCACCAGAGGCAGCAGGGACCACAAACACGATGAATGAACCACTGAGTCGTATCCAACCTGTGAGTCACCAACTTACATTTGAATCTGATCAGAAGTCAGAACAATCCAAAGGTTCGAAGATGACTGATGAAAATGAAAACGAGAAACCATTCCAAGCTGGTCATTTGCGAACAAGGGACAACCATGGAAAAGCACAAAATGGCTCAACCAGGAGTTGTACGAAGGTTGCCCATTTGTTCACAAATGTCTTTTCTTTGGTTATATGAGATATTGATATATGCATATTAGAAGAAACCTGAAGCTAATTGCATTTTTTTTTTTAATTTGCCTCAGGTTCACAAGCAGGGGATTGCACTTGGTAGGTCTGTTGATCTTGCCAAGTTCAATAACTATGATGAGTTGATTGCTGAATTGGACAGGCTGTTTGAATTTAATGGTGAATTAATGGCTCCCCAAAAGAATTGGCTGATTGTGTACACAGACGATGAGGATGATATGATGCTTGTTGGAGATGATCCCTGGCAGTAAGGGCCTTTCTTAAATTTTCTTTAAAATGTCTTGTCAGTTGTCTCTGGAGTCAGATATAGGCATCCATCTCTGTTGTCTTTTTCTGCGAGGGCCTTGTATAACCGGTGGCATTATGTGTGTGAAACAGGGAATTTGTTGGCATGGTTAGGAAGATAGTTATTTACACCAAAGAGGAGGCACAGAAGATTAAACCAGGCGCCTTGAATTCAAAGGGCGTTGAGAATCCAATGGATATGGAGGGTGAGGATGATGCCAAGGAAGCCAAACATCTGCCACTTCCTTCAGCATGTAGCCCCATGAATTGTTAGATTTGTCTCTTTTGAATTCTAGGTAATTTTTTAGTTGTACAAAACAATTTTTTACTTTTCTGTGCTTGCATTTCTTAGCAGCAAATCTTGTTCAGATGCCATGAGCCCTTTTCCTCGTAATTTCATCCTTTTGAATATAGATGTTGACGAAGAAATTTCTTTGCTGTTCCCCATGTCAGGTTTGTGTACTGGCAGCTAGAGAGTGCAATGGTCACATATCAGTTGGTATTTGGTAAGAATGAGATGGAAGCCACTCTACGTATTGCAGGATGTGAAGTTTGCTGGTATCAGAAATAGATGCAAGAATGATATATAATCCAATTTTGGACCTTTCATGGAGTTAGTATTGTATGGTGTCCAGTTATACATAAATATATATACCCGTAATGTCTAGCGAGGCAATCATTATCCTTGCTTTTCTCCAAATCATCCCACCTTGTACATAACTATCTTACCTTCACCCAACCACTTTATGTAAGTATATGTCTATCCATCATCTAATGGGTTTTCGGGCAAGTCTAGCTCATCTTCCAATGTTCCATCATGCTGGATTCCGTATTCCTGACCAGAACAAAGCTTGCTAGCAAATCATTTATTTTTCAAGTACTTCATAAGCTTTGATTTCCAACGTTGATGGCCATCGCCAAGTGTTTGTAGTAATGTAGGCGCTTAGGGGTAGGTGTTGTAGCCTTGAAGGTCAGGACTTAGGACCGTAAAAGATAACATTTAGATTTAGGCAGACAGTAGAAAAAGGTCAAGAAGTGGGTGGTTGTGGCTTGTGAGCTATAACAGGAGATTGACCCACCCATCCCAGTAAATAAAGGGCCTCGGTCTTCTGCATGTGGGTTGCGGGGCCAGGGTACACTACGGCTAGGAGTTTGCATTGATGGGGGAACAAGGGGGTGTCCACATGTAAAAGATGAGGTAACTAAACTGGGTTTTCGTTTGTTGCAGCCAATTGATGGAGGTGTCATCCTTATCTTATCTAGGGCATGTGTATGACGTTTTCATCAGATTGGATCAAAGGACATGGACGGTTGGACCTGAGTTTTCTCCTTTAAAATTTTGGTTTCTGTACACTGATGGGTCTTTCTCGTTCCGTATCTTGCTTGGTTGATGGGAATTCAACGTTGTCTCGAGTAAATTCAAACTACTATACAATGGGATATCAAATTTGGGACAATTCTTAGCTGGACAAGGTTTATGATAGGCCTTGCTTGCAGATATTATGAGATCCAAAGTAGGGACGTTACTGGGTTTATGGTTCTTGTTCATCAGCTAGGGTCACCTAATAAGCTTTTTATCAACGAATTTCATCTACCATCTGTTGGAATTCAACGTTGTCTCGAGTTGTTTTCCATTATCATGTGACTTCATTGTAATGCAATTTGAAGTTAAAGCTCTAGAGGTAGTTAAACAAAGAACCGGGTTGTGTAATTTGAAAAATTAGGGTAGGTACTTATCATAATTGGAGGAAGGGCATGCGGTATGTTGAGAAGAACATGTTGCAAAAGCGAAAAGCTGCAGTGGAGAGCCATTTTGAAAGTGGCATGTGTGTGAGGACTGAGATCATACAGAAGGAAAATTGAGCTACAGCTTTTTACTTTTAAGATTGGATTTTCAGATGGTTTGATAAGCCACGCTACAGAAAACAAGAATAAAAAATTCGAGTTGGACTCGACAGGTTTCCTCCAACATTTCAAGGAAACAGGCTGTTGATACGCTTGAGCACATGTTAAATTACTGTCTGTTTCTGACATGGGCATGGTACATTTAAGGATGCCAAGCCTATATGGGCAAAAATATGGTGACAGTTTGGGAGTATTGTTCCAAACGGGCCAATTTTATTGAAATGCTTACAGCAAAAGCAGGAAATATTAGAATTCTGATTCTTCCAAAAACTTAAAACTAATGGTGAATTTTTCTGCATGGCACCTATCCTACAGGGTGGCCTTTGGAGGCAGCTAACTAGTAACTATTTGGTGGTATAGAAGACCACTTTGATTGACAAAAAGATGACAATCGAGCAACTTTTTCCCGTCAATAGGCAACTGAAGTTCATAACCTTTCTTCAAGTTCATTTGCCCACTACATCATGCCATGGAAACCAGCTGAATCCAGGAGAACTGCTTTAATTTGATCTGGATGCATGTCCTGCCCTTCTTTCAATTGCTGAGGAATAAAAAGATATATGTCATGTCACCAATCCAGGGATGAAGCAGACAATACAACAATCCCAACTCAGTCTGAGCACATCTAAATAAGATGGAAAACCCTTCGATAGATGCAAGACCATGCATCTGTTATGATATATCCCAAAATTTCAAAAGAGACTTCAGACATACAAGCTCAACTCCTTGTAGTTTCTCTTCCATTTTATCAGATAATAAGTACCAACTAACGGGATCATCATAAATAATTAGACATATGCTATGTTTTTTACTTCACAGGGTGGGTTGACGTCAGTTTATACAAGTCTTGCAACACATTGTCTAGAATTTAGCTTTGTATTCTAGATTGAGAACAGAGAAAATGTACCTCAGCTCGGAAAATATCCATGGCAAAGCCATTGAAACAGCTAATGACAGCTTGCTGAATGTCTAGCCCAAGGTTATCCAAAGCTCTCATGGTGGAGAGCAAAAGACCTGGTTTGCGGCCACAAAACATGTGGATGTTTACAGCCCTTCCTTCTCTCACTCTAACCTCAACCTGTACGTTTAGCAAAATAGAAACTCAACCGAGTTTAACACCATGAAAAAGTTGATGCCCGAGAAGATTAAAAGAAAGCTTGAAAATACCATTTACATATAAAAACAAGCTTCCCTGTTTGGGTAACTCAGAATTAATCCAGCCATTTTCAATATTTATTAGAGACAGACCAAATGAAACCAAGTTTGTGCTTGTTAAGTTATTCAGAGCCCAGGATATCATATCCAAGTGAACTGTTCCATGAATATTTTAGAAGCAGGAACTGAATGTCATGGCAGTAGAAAATAGGGCACGGAAAAATCTAGGTGATCATCTTGGACACACTAGAGACAATAAGGAAATCACAGCACAAAGGGAAAAAAATTACCCTTGCAGGTTGGCTATTTGGGCTTGGCAATGAGCTAGGGCAAAGTTTATCCATGATACGGCTGGGGAGTGCTGATGGAGTCGGTGTCAAAGGGTGAAAACTTGTGGTCGGTGTCAATGACGAGCTGGGGGGAGTCGACTCCAATTCATTATGGAGATCATTAATCCTTTGCAGAAGTTCCTTCAAGTATTCAATTGCATCGCCAAGGATTGATGCCCTATCCATCTGTCAGCACAAGACCATTAAAACTCACATCTTATTATTTTAATGAAGCACGGGCAAAAAATTTGAGGTTCCAACATCCAAATGCATCTCCTAGAAATTAGGCTTAAAAGAGTGGCAGATTGCTGTTTTCCTCCTAAAATATCAGATTTTGGAGAAAGCATTACCGAGATAAGCCAAATTAAACAAAAAGTACAAAAACTGAAGACTATTGTTTCAAGAGCTTGTCATGTGCATTATGAATCTCAATATTCCTCAGTCCAAGATGACTATTGAACATGTCATGTCAGTCCAGTGATAAAAATTCAATGACAGATGCTAGAGGTTCAGCCAACCAAGACAGTAAGAAAATAGGTTATTTTGAATATTTTTTACTTCTTCTGCAGTTCCTGAATCTATATGAGAACGAAAATTAAATGACAAGATATTTCTGAGGATAATTAGCAAAAAAAGTGCATATATATGTGTGTGTGTGTGTGTGTGTGTGTGTGTGTTCTTACGAACCAGCATATAATGAATCAGGCTATGAACTCTTTTCTGATTCAATGAAACTAAGGAAATCCAAACAGTTAGGTGAGCGCTGCAATTCACGTTGGACCGAAGGGGAAGAGTTTGGCTTTAGGCAGATCCTTCACAAATTCAAGGTATCTTGTGTTTTTCTTATGTATTTTAAAGCTTAATAAGTTAAAATAAAACCCAACCTTTACGCTTTTCTCTTGTTCAAAACACAATCTCAGGTATTCTAAGTAAGCCAGCAACTCATGTCAGAATCACAAGCTGTGTATTGGAAGGGGATTTCTTAAAATAATCATTGCCGAATGCAAGCAGTGATTTAATAATCAACCTTGTGAATAAATAAATGAAAAGTCGAGATCCATGTGTATGCCACGACAAGAAAGCAAAATATACAAACAATTTAGAAGTTTTAGGAACATTGAACTTCGAACAGGCACGGATAGAAAGAAATGTTAAGTCTATGGAAGATAGCAAAACATATGTCAGCAGAAGGAATTCAAAATAAGATTTAACCAATTCAGAGGAAAGAAAAAAGAAAAGAAAAGAAGAAGAAATTCTGAAATTCAACAACTTTATGTTGAAGACAATTTTTAATATCCTAAGTTCCTAACAATGGCCCAAAAAATTATGGTGAAAGTAAACAACTCTACCAGGGTCCATGTGAGAGGAATTAATGCACTTTTTTTTATCCATTTCTCAACATGCAGACAGAAGATGCTATTCATTCAAAAAACAATTTACAAACATTCCCTTCAGACACAAGCAAAACACAAACATGCTGGATGATTGTAAGGATAAAAAATAACAGGAAAGAAATATCTAGTTCACAAGAAAATGACGAGGAAGGAAAATTCTTACTTTGCTGATCTTTGGAACAACAGACCTCAGCATGTACAGCCTATCATTGAGCTTCTTCCGGCGCCTCCTCTCTGCCATCAAATTCTTAGCTGGAAGCCCCTTCTTCTTCCCCTTTTGATCCACACCACCAGTAACACCACTATTCGCTTTTGAACAAATCCCGCCATTCTTACCAATCTCCTCCACCTTGGTATTCTCAGTAAATTCATCAGAATCATAATTCAAACCCGACCCATCAATGCTCACATCCTCAAGAAAATCATCTCCGCTACTAAATTTTCTCTTCTTGTCATTCTCTTCACTAATTTGAGTCATTTCACTCTTCCCTTTATCTCTATCAATCCCACTCAAAAGTCCCAAATTCCCTCCATTATCACCCAAATTCTTCCTCAAAGCTGCTCTCTTTTGAAACAAAGTAGGTTGCGCACCCATCGAAGGGTAAGTTTCAAGAGGCCTTAACAATTTAGACCTGTTTAAAAACAATTGATTCCCTGAATTCTCATCAAACCCTCTAAAACTAGTTAACCCAGGACCATTTTCAGGTAACTGAAGCATCCGAGAACTTGAAAATTGTGGATCAGAACATAAATTAGGAATGCTAATCTGACTATTTGAACTCAAATCCGAGAAATTCCCCAAGTTTCCCAAAACCCCACCTCCCCTGTTTAACAAAGCTGAAACATTTGCGGTTGCAGCTGAATTTGTTCCTTGATTCTCAAGGTAACCAATTTCACTCAAATCAAACCCATGCTCTAAAGGGTTGTTAGAAACCACATTAAGGAGTGAAGACAAAGACGGTTTTGGATGCATAAAGTAATGTACCTGAGAAGGATCCAAGTTGTTGAAAACTGAAGAGGAAGGTGAACAAGATGAGGAAGAATCCACTTGGTGAAGCAAAAGATTATCTGGGTCACCAAGACCTGGTGAAAAGGTGAGGTCTTTGATACTGTCTTGATGGGTTTGATGAATAGTATTGTTGTTGTTACTCACATACCACTCATCTTCCACTTCAAGCATGGATTTGAAAGTAGAAAGAGAACCCATTTCTTCCCTGCCCTCCAACATGACCCCACCGCAACCAGCTGCAGTAGTGTTGTTAATGTTGTTGTGGTGGTGGTGGAGGTGGTTTGTTGTTGAATCTTGCTCTTCTTTATGATCTTCAAGCCAAACACTGGTGCTATTTAGTCTAGAAAGCATGGTTTTTTCCAGTCTTTTTTAGAGAAAACTATAAAGGAAAGAAGACAAAACAAGTTGCTTAAAAAGAAAATGAGAGAAGAGACGGAGTTAAAGAGAGAGGGAGGGAGAAGAGGACGTTGCAGAAGGAAAAGGGCATTAGCTTTTTATAAGCGAAGCTTGCTTTATTGGCATTGTTAAGAGCCAGAGAGGTAAAGATGTCCATTTTTGAGAAAGGATGTGACACGCTCTCCCTTTGAACGTTACACTAATCACTCCTACTCTACGAGCCTTTTGTCTCTTTCGGTGTTTTTGGCTAGCTTTTTTTTTTTGTTGTTGTTGTTGAAATCACATCAGGGCCACTCGTTCTCTTAACCTTAATTTTGTGCATCTTGTTCCTGTTTTGCTTCCTCCATCTGCCAGCAAAGTAAAGAAAGAGACTGCCGTTTAATTCCCATGAATCTCTTTTTTTTTATTATTTCTTGGGATGAGGGGAAAAAAAATAATTGACCTAAAATCTATGCATTAGGCTCCAGTTTATGCAACAAGTGCCAGCAAAGAAAACCATACTTTCTAAATTGTTATTTATTCCTGCCATATTTTTCAGGCCCGGGTCTTAATTAAGGACCCAACTCATTATATTAATAAATTAATTTAAAACGATGTTTTTTCATTATTTTTTTAATTAAAATGATATTTGTTCATGTTTATCTAGATTAATATTTAAATTGGTTTAAAAAAACCAAATTGGGCCAAATTTCAAAGTCAACAAAGTCACTAAATCGACCCCCCATGATCGGCAGGATTCAATGAATATGTTTCTTCAATTTATTTTCCTTTAGCGTGATTTTATCTAATTGTTAGATCATAGATGGCATTTTAATTAACCTACAAACTTAAATCCTCTCTTACTCGAGTTTTAGACAAAAATAAATAAATAAATAAATAAATAAATTCTGCAGCAGTTACAATATTTATTGTCGTGCTGTTGCATGATTGACAGGTTTTTGGCAGATCAAACAACGTTATTGTGTACAAACCGCTTATGTGCTCATCTCTTGCTGGTTTAAATTATTCGGTCCTCAGGCATATTTTGTATAGTTTCCAACACCAATAATTAATTATTTTAGAGGATTTTAGAATAGTATTAAAAATTATATTTTAAAGTATTTTTTATTTTAGAATAATATTTTATTTTAAAAAAATTATTTTTAATATCAATATTTGACATATATAAATAAGCATCGATTATAATTTCTTAGTCAGATTTAACCTAGACTGATTGTGTTGTACTTCTGGAATTATATTTGGAAAAAAAAAATGTTTTTTAAAAACGCAAATGATTTTCATGAAACAAGAAACTTTTCATTTTTAAATAAAATCCCTTCACCACTCAAGTCACCAAGGAGTAGACATGGAATTAGAGACTTGTGATTCTCATTTCAGTTTCGTAGCTCAAAATGCCTTCTGTTTTTTCCTCAAGTTCATAAAATTCGTACAATTGAATCCAACTGCAAATACTTAGATTAATACTAAAAAATATTCATACCTTAATCACCAATTAATTCAAGTTGTTAAAAAAATTAAAAAAACATGATTTTAATTTATTTTATGATCAAGCTAACCAAATTATGAATTAACCTACTAAGATGGCTTGTTCTAACCGAGTCAAGCTCGGGAGTGTTTGTACCATGTTCTCTTTAAATTTGATTTTTTTATTTAAAATGAATTTATTTTATATTTTTAAATTGTTTTGATGTATTGATGTTAAAAATAATTTTAAAAAAATAAAAAATATATTAATATACTTTTAAATAAAAAATACTTTAAACCATCACCATCATGATAATATAAAACATATCATGTGCACCTGCCGGAGCACGTTGATTTTAGTAACAGCGATTTGTGAAGGCAAGGAAGATGGCTGGTGAGTTCATATTCATACCTTGCCTCAGTAGCAGCCAAATGGAGTTCCGGTACCAACAAACTAAGGGAGAATCCTTTCCGCCTTGGTATATTTCAAGCTGTGGTCCCAATTTCCCTCTTTCTTGTTCACACGATGTGTTTGTGCGCGTGCGCGCGTGTATATATCTTTCTTACAAGTAATGTGCTATAACTGAAACTACCTTTACTTGTATAGAAATGATGATTTGGTTATAGATTACAAGGTTATATATATATATAATTTGAAGGTTAAAGTTTTACTATAAATCAATATTACTTTTGTGTTTTTTTATCTGGAAAAAAAATAGATTCTCTATTTTATATCACATATTCTATTGTGGTTTCTAGAAAATTTTTTAAATAGAAAAGATTTTTTTTTCTAAATTCATTTGTAATAAGAGTCAGAGTTGTTTATTGCCAAAAATTTATTTCATGCCGAAAATGGGAACAGTTCCAAGACTAATTTAGCATGCTAATTACTCTCTCTACTAGAATTCAAAAGCGCCCCATTTTCTTTAAAAAAGATTTTTGAACTTTTTTCTTGTTTTCCTTTTCTTTAAAAAGACTCTACTTT
>Ga0325410_1006540_pt1 | contig 12792 bp, 10 predicted proteins | sample PopdelMetagenome_16_FD_206182 | JGI IMG/M metagenome (GOLD analysis project Ga0325410, IMG submission 206182) | Populus deltoides microbial communities from Bellville, Georgia, United States - Xylem-PdIQD-R3 | ecosystem: Host-associated > Plants > Phyllosphere > Stem > Wood/Secondary xylem... | reverse complement strand
TGTAATAATTATCAATCCCTACAATTGAGGGAATGCTATGTAATCTTTATCAATATATATACTTAACGAGAATCACCACAAGGTGTGATCTGAAACCCAATACACTTGCTATCTATATTTTCCTTCAGTTCTAACCTCTGCCCTGCTGCCAAAATGAGTTCATAAATCCTGCTTACACCAGTTGGCAGAGTCGTGACCATCTTCTGCTAAGCTGGATTATGTCCCCTATTTCTCCAGCACTGGTGGCTTCATTCTATGGTTTGGACTCCTCAACACTTGTTGCTCATTTTGCATCTTAATCAAAATCCCGTATCTCCCGCTTGAAATGTCAACTACAAAATCTCTAACAAGGTTCCTTGACTTGTGCTTCATATCTGACTGAAGCCAAGTTCTTAGCAGATCAACTATCTACTGTTGGAAAACCAGTTGATGATGACGATCTCATATCCTTTATTATTGGGGGTCTTAATCCTACTTTTACACTATTTATTACCTGTTACTCCTTCCACACTCGGAGGTTTCTATGTCATTTTTTGATTTCAGGTCTGAACTACTGAATCATGAAATAATTCTGAACCGTCATGCTCCACTAAATCCTGCACCAGAAACATCCTCATTTGCTTTATTTACCAATCGACCAAAGTTTTAGCCTATGAAACGTAAACTCTAATTTTCAAGGTCTTCAAACACCAACGCTACAAAGCCATATTTTTTTGCCCCTTCCATATCTACCAAAGATGTTCATTCTGTTTCCAACTCCAGTGGTTGTTCCCCTTGCCAGATTTGCAAAGGTAATAATCATTAGGCACTGGACTGTTTTCGTCGAATGGATTTTTCTTTCTAAGGACATCATCCCCCTACAGACTTGGCAGCCATGGTTGCTAATATTAATGCAGAATTCCTGAATTGTCAATGGCTTGCAGACAACGGTGCTAATACACACGTAACTAATAATGCTGAGAATCTTGACTCCAAACGCCCGTAATGAGACTGTCGGTGCAGGTAATGGTGCAGGTTTGTCTATTAAACATACTGGTTCATCCATTGTCCACTATGATAATAATCGTTTTATTCTTAAGAATATTATTCACTGTCCTCAAGCTGCTACCAATCTTCTTTCTGTTAACAAATTTTGTGTCGATAATGATGTTACTTTCCATCTCACACATAATGCCTATTCGGTTTAAGACAATCAGACAGGAATCATGCTCCTTCAGGGTCCGAGTGAAAATGGGCTCTATCTTATCAATCTCGCCAACTTATATGGGAATCAAGACACATAGCTCCCTTTGGCATCAACGTTTAGGTCATCCATCTGAGTCTGTCTTGCGTCATGTCTTATCTAATTCTAATTTACCTCTTGTTGGTTCGGTGCAAAAGAATTTTGTATATGAATCTTGTCAATTTGGCAAGTCCATTCAACAACCTTTTTCCAGCTCTCATCGTGAGACATCAGGTCCTTTAGATCTGGTTCACTCGGATGTTTGGGTTGCACCTCTTGTTTCACCTAGTGGTTTTAAATTTTATGTAACGTTTATTGATGATTTCAGTCGATTTACGTGGTTGTATCCCATTGCAAACAAATCTGTTGTCTTCAATTCTTTTGTTTAATTTCGGCTACTTATGAAAAAACAATTTTCATCCCCCTTTAAATGTTTTCAAACCGATAATGGTGGAGAATATATTTCCTCACCTTTTACTCGGTATCTCTCGTAGTGTTGTGTTTGATGAAAACTATTTTCCACCAAAATAAGGATCCCAAATCACTCTCTTGTTGGTGTCGAGCTCCCTCCTGGTACGTCTTCCTCACCCTTTCAAATTCCAGTTTCTACTAATTATTTGGGTTCACCACCTACCAGATCTACTGGTATGTTTTCCTCTCCCTTTCAAGTTCTAGTTTCTCCTCCTTCTTTGGGTTCCCCATCTACCCATTAGACTTCACCCCAGCCACATGAGCCTCTCGATTCATATGTGTCACCCATCTCAACCTCCATTCAAACTTCAACTGTGTCCCCCAATCCTTCGCCCCATCCACCTCTCATTGAATCGCCTAATCATTTGGCATCTGTCGAGGACTCCCATGTCCATCATATTGTTACTCGCTCACAAACAGGGCATTCTCGACCTCGCCAATTCCCTAACTATGTGACCCATTATTCCTCACGACATCCACTTCACCTCTTCTATATGGTAGTCATCCCTCATGAGCCTAACACTTTTACACAGGCAGCCTCTAAACTAGAATGGCATGCACTTATGGAATTTGAGTTCAAAGCATTATTGAAAAACAATACATGGTCATTATGTCCACGACCTTCATCTCACCATATTGTCCGTAACAAATGGGTTTACAAGATCAAACAGAAACCTGATGGCTCTACTGATCGTTACAAGGTGAGGTTAGTCACCAAAGGATTTGATCGGAGGTCTGGTGTCGACTACTTGGAAACCTTTAGCCTAGTTGTTAAACCAATAATTGTTCATCTTATTTTAGCCTTGGCTATACAGTTTTGATGGACTACACGACAACTAGAAGTCTCCAATGCTTTTCTTCAAGGATACCTTAATGAGGAAGTTTATATGGAGCAACTGAAGAGGTTTATCAGTGCTGAACATCCTAACTTTGTATGTTGATTGCATCGCTCTCTTTATAGCCTTAAATAGGCACCATGAGCCTAGTTCACTCGTCTCTCACAGACACTTTACGATCTTGGCTTTTCTGGTTCTCACGTTGACTACTCTCTCTTCACTCTTCATAGAGATAAATTGCATATTTATAAATTAGTGTATGTCGATGATATCCTCATCACTGGCAATGATGATTCTACAATTTTTTCTATTATCTCAAAATTAAAATATGAGTTTGTGATGAAGGATTTAGGTGACTTGAGCCATTTTTTTAGGGATAGAGGTTGCACATGATCATACAGGGTTGCATTTACGTAAATCTAAATATATCACTGATTTACTTGATTGTGCTAATATGGTCGGTGCTCGACCTTACAAGGCCCCTGCATTTCTGGTTCAAAGATGTTGAAATTTGATGGTGATCTCTTAGTTGATCCCTCTGAATACCATTATATTGTTGGTGCCCTACAGTATGTTACCATTACACGTTTTGATATTATGTATTCTGTCAATTAGTTATGTCAACATATGCAAGCACCTACCAGTACCCACTGGACTTCAACAAACCGAGTTCTTCGTTACTTAAAGCATATTGTTGATTTTGGTCTTCATTGTAAATCCAGTATTGTTGCCTTACATGCCTTCTGTGATGTGGATTGGGCGAGTAAACCTAATGATAGACGTTCTTCTAGTAGCTATGACATCTATTTTGGTCAGTGTTTAGTTTCTTGGTCCTCTAAAAAACAACATGTTGTCTCCAGATCCAATACTGAAGCAGCGTACTGGAGCTTGGCCTTAACAACAGCTAAAGTATATTGGATCTATATGCTTTGCGAGAATTGCATATTTATTTGCCTTCACCCCTTTAATCCTATTTTTCATGTGTGAACCAAGCATATTAAAATTGATTATTATTTTATTCGAGAGAAGTTTGTGTTAACAAAGATGTGGTTGTTCGTTACATTAACACCCGCAAGTTACATTAACACCTGCAATCAAGTTACAGATATCTTCACCAAGAGCCACACTGCTGATCGGTTTTGCATCTTGGGTGACAAATTATTGGTTTGTTCCTTACCCATTAATTTAAGGGAGGGTGTTAAGGATATCAAAGTTATCACTCCCTAGCTCCCTACAAACCTTGATATGCTTAAACATGTACTCTAGTGATTATCCTGAAAGTTATGGTTGCTGTTATTGTAATCCTTATCACTACAACTATAATGTCTATATAATTATAATGATACACACGGTTTGGCCATTGAGTCAAAACCATCTTTTCTGTATATTATCTTTCAGTTTTACCTTGGTCTCACGGGAGGGATTGATGCCTGCTAATTGCTACCATAACTTCAAATTATGAGTGAACACAGGTACAAGGATGCTCTTTTAACATGTTCAGTTATTACAACATAAAATCAAATTTATACCCTTTCAGGGTTGTGGTTCTTCCTTCATGACAGTTATGTCTCATTACGCTACCGATCATATTAAGGTCGCATTTATGCGGAGACACTAGACATCTCTATGTATTTGTATTGTAAATATAGAAATTCAATCTAAATTGATCTCAAAAGTATATGTATTTTATTCGTCTCTTTAACCAGACATGTGTCAATTTTTTCTATATCTGTCCCAAAACAGTAACCAAATGCAATCTAAGTGAAGTAAAATTTGTTCAACATCCAACAAAAATCTCAAATCTAGGATCAAGTGAAGTAAAATTTGTTCCACATCCAACCTTAAAAATCTCAAATCTAGGATCAATTGGGGAGTGAGCAACATTGCGTATTAAAGCAACTCAAAGAAGTTTTTTCTCATTTCGAAAGCAAAAGTAAGTTTTTTCTCAATCTAGTCTTTTTATTGAAACCAGGAGAGTGATGAATACCAATCCAAATAGAGGGTCAACAAGTTTTCAAGGATCAGAACTGGAACAGCATCTCAGGTGCATATCCAAGAGCTTCGAGGTGAGCTGCCATGGCCTTGTTCATAGGTGGTGGTCCACACCTTAGAATCTGTGGATTGCACGATGGAAAATTAGTAGCAATTGTTGTAATTTTCTTTCGAGTGTATTTTGTCTTTCCCTGATGTCTCATGATGAATGTAAGAAAATCAGAAACCTACCTTGATATCAGGTGCTGGAGCAGGGCAGTAGGTTTGAATCATTTCCTTTGATACAAAGCCAACACCACCATCCCATGTTTCGGGAGGCTAAGGAGAAAATAACATCCAACAACACAGTTTGGTTAATCAAACAGTCATCAATGACTACCACATAAAACAGACATCTATAACCCATTATGCGTGATAAACATGCTTCAGCATGAAGGACCTACCAGCAGAACAGTAGCCATAATGCATGCACGGGCTTGTGCAAACATGATCATGCCATCAGACAGAATATGTAATTCATCCAATACAAAATTCAATAGATTTAATCAGTTTCTCATGGCTGTATCACAGGAATTTGCTTGAAGCAGCTAAGCTGGACAAGGAACTCATTTCGATATTCCATTTAGGTTTTCAAGACCATTTTTATCTTAAATTATGACCAGCACAATCTTTGTGCCCCCAACAAATTGTGAGCAGATTTCATCAAGGTTGGGTTGAGTGGGGTGGGGTGGGGTGGCTGTTGAAGTATATTTTTCAATGTACAGCTAGGCTAAGCAAGGACTCTCTCCACTATCTATTGTATTTGGAAAGGTAGCTGAGCAGGGAAAAAGGTCATAAAAGAAACTAATAAGCAAGTTGCAATCTTCAAGGACTTCTCTACACCAAGATATAGAGAATACGAGAGTCTCAATTATGAAAAAAGGAAGACAGTAAAGCGAACATATTAAGCAAATGAAAAGGAGAAACAAGTAACAATAGAATTGTCTGGCATAAGAAAGACAACTAACCTGATTCAAAACATAGTAGACGTTAAAGCGACTAGAGTACCTCTCAGCAAGGGTGTCCAATTCCTCCTGTAAATAACAATTCAAATTATTTTCAATTGCAAAACAAAATAACACATACAGCATATTGTCACTGCTAACAATACAGAGAGGGGTAGCAGACATGTTATTGTATTAACAATAATATTCAAAAGAAGGATGCAGACTAACAAATCCTCTTGAGCCAAAAAAGAAAAACAATATCCCCAAGAAGCTTTGACAAAATTTCTACAAGAGGAACCTATAAAAGTTTTAGTTTCAGACTACTATCCATGTCTTAGCTTAGATGGTGACATTTGATTTAGTTCCTCTTTTTTTATTGTTAATCTTTCTAGAATTATTTTTAAAAGGATTTTTCTTTCTCCAAAGACCAACATTATCAACCAAGTTCTTCAGTTTCCGAGAAAGTTTTAGTTCCACTGAACTACACTACAATGAAGTCTTGGCAAGTGGTAAATGAATGATGGTTTGTCAATCCCACGAGTTTCATTTAGTATAAACTAAAGTAGCCATCATTAGTTCCCAAAATGCCTACTCTTGTGAATTTATTTTTCTAACAAAACACTTTCAAGACAATAAATGATTTCTCTTTGAACATTTTTTTTCTATTTTCTTCCCCTAGAGTGGTATAAATGAGCAAATGAGCAGGTATGAAATCCTGTGAAAAAAGTTGAGAAAGCTAAGCACACTAAAACTTTAGAACTTCCATCTGGGGAGCATGCTTTTCTGTTATTGTAAATTCTCTTAATTCCAACAAATTTCAAGAGTTTGTACAGTCAGTTTGTATGCTGCTAGAACGTGCTCTGCACCCAAATGATATTTCAGCTAGTTTCCATTTTGGGGATTGATAACAATGAAGTTTGCCAGCAGAGACATAATTGCCAAGGAATTTTCACCTCATGGTTTAATATTTCACCAAATAGATGGCACTGCATGATATTCACTCGCTTAGGGCACCATTTAGCCCGGCATAGGGCACATTGGCTTGATAGTTCAACTGATTGTGAGCTACAATGGAGCTTCAGAAGAAAATAGAGCTGCAACTTACCTTCAAAAGAATGTCCTCATATGTAACATTAGCATAAATGAGGTGCACCTTTGTCTTGTCATTTGGGTTCTCTAGTATGGCTCTAGCAACCTGAAGTGGACACATCAAGGTAAAATGAACATGTGATCACCAAAACCTTCCAAGAGGCAACAGCCAAAGACCATTGCAAGCTAAGATAGAACGAAATCAAAACTGGAATAAAAAAAATATAATCTTGATAGCATACTTGGAACATAGGAGTAATGCCAGAGCCTCCAGCAAGCATCCCAAATGCTCTAACCTGGCCAGGTTGATACCTAAATCGGCCCTGTTACAATGGTATTTCAAAAACCAGCAGTCCAAGCCAGATCATTGTTTTTTCATCTCAGTAATACTGGATAGTTAAAACTTAAAACCAACACATTCACAAGATAGTTAAATCATAGCCTGGAAGTTATAGATGAAACAGCATATGATAAACTTGCATCCACAGTTTTAATCATTCAACTAATTATGAGAAGCATATGAGGCATCGCATCTGGTGGATATGATAGGACATCATGCACACTATGCATCTCGTTTAACACATAATGGAAATAATAATGCAATCGCAATACAAGTATTTACTATCAGGTGGTAATAGTGAAAGTCAAGAATTAGTGTAATAAAAGAAAGAAAGAATCCCTTAGAAGCAAACACACCACCCTCCTTGTTTCCAGAACATGACATTGTTGTCGAAGAACAACACAGAATTTGGTAAGAATTATGAAAAAATGAAAAAAACTTGTTCATTTGGAAAAGAGCATTTACCTTGGGTCCCTTGACGGCAAGATAATGACCGACTTGCATCTCTCTGAAATGATGGGACATCCTTCCTTGTGGATACATCTAGTTACAAAATAATAAAAAGAAATACAACAGTTACAAAGAGACAAAACAAGTATCAATATTTAAGTACTATCCACTAAAATCAAGCCCAGCGAGGTAAAGTTTTCTGGTATGTACCTTAATGACTAATTCGAATTGTCCAACATCAGAATCCAATGTAGTTGGGGTGTAAGGTTTGATAACCTCTTCACCTTGACCATCCTTACCCCTGTTCAGGAAAGAAGCTGATAAAAGAACTAAACAATGACAGGGACAGGTAACAACTAAGGCAACTTTCCATCATATCAATTAATATAATTTAATCCATTTGAATGGTTAATACTTACAAACACTGGATTAAGAAACGATTGACACAGACAAACATAAAAAAATTCACAAAAAGAGAAGGAAAGAACTGAACTTGCAACTTATATGCTGTCCAATAGGAAGGCCTAAAACAGAAGTAGGCGTAGGAAGTGCAAATGTGAACTTTGCCACATTATGGCTCAACTGAACACGCTTGACAAGTTTAAACTGCTTGAAATTTTCTGGATCTAAGCAGCCTATAATCAAACAGAAAAATTAGTTAGTTTCATAAAACACAACAAATACATTGATAGAAAGAATAAAGGCAAAACAAACTTCACATAAAGCTAGCTCAAATGTAAAATCTAAGGGATTGAGCGTACGAGCAAACGAAAGTACAAAAAAGCTAAAAGCCAATCCACTTAGTTACTCATGCTTTAGTTAATAATGAACTTCAATCTAGGCGCTTGAGAGAATCTCAATTTGCTCATTAAAACCTCATTCATGGGGAGTTCACCAAGTTCTAGCCGTGGTACAACAATACTAGCTCTCCATAATCCATGATGAAGTATAAGGTTCTTTTACAGAACCATAAATCATTCAATGAGAAACCGTAGAACAAAACAGCAAAGCCTATATCACCTTAAAATTAGTAACTCAGAGATACAGTTATAGAAGTATGCAATTAGAGCAACCATTGCTAATAACAATCGCATCAAAGCCTCGTACAGCAAGCAAACTTCAAACGACAACCCATTTATTACTATGTTAGAGTATAACATCTGCGCAGCTTGAACTGCATTCAACATCAAGAACCATCTTTCTCAATATGGATACTGGAGATTTGGAAAACCCAGAACCCAGATTTCATAGAACAATCACAAAGTTGGTTAAAAAAATATAATATTCCTAACAGAAACTCAATCAACATGCACAAAAACAAAGGATAAAAAAGCACAGAATTAAGAAGAAAAGAAAAGAAAAGCTCAGACCTTTGGGCTCTTTGGAGGAGAAGAGAAAGACAGCACCGATAACAATGGCCACAACAGCCACAGCTACAGCCCCAAGAATCTGAACATCAAGTGTGTGCAAGAATTCTAAATCCATTGGGTCAGTGATACTGATTACCTTACCCTAAAAGAATTCAGCTTTATAAGGGAGTTTTCAGACAGGTGAACAAAACAAGAAAATGAATATCAGAGATGGGTGTTCTATGGAGCCTCTCTTGTCTTTGTTTTGGATCTTTCCTTGCTGCTCTTAAATTTTTTTTTTTGGTGGAATGCTGCTGTTATTGTTGTTAGTTGCTGCTACAAGTGAACATAAAAGAGTAGAGCAGAGAGCCAGAGTCTGAAAACGTGGTAGGTAAGACTATTTGACGTTTGGTATGGCCTAGCCTAACTCGAGACCTGTATTGGGAACTGGTTCACCAACCCGCATCTTGGCAGGTCTGGTGGCTTGTCACATTTTATCATTATTTCTTGCTCTTGATTTTTATTTTTATTTTGCTTAAGATTTATTATTTATGTAAGAAATATTTTCCACCCAATTTGACTTTTTAATAGAGTAAAAAATATGTTCTCCATGCTAAGCTCATAGGATTCAATGAAATTTGACTTTTTTTTTATAATATAATATAATATATATGAGATATGAAATTAGATCCACCCCTTCAAGATTTTATTTCAATTAATAAAATTAATTTAGCACAATATAGGCACACCAAAGGAAAGCGATGTTAATTTATTTTAATTCTTCAGTCATATCATAATATAGGCATACTGTTTCAGGGATGGCATGAAGTGAGTCGTAATTTTTCAATTGTATGTATGTCATCGACTATACTATAAATGTATATAATTTTTATTTTTAATTTTTAAGGTGCAATAAATTATATTATTTTCTTTCTCACGTTAGGTTTCTAATCTTAAGGGAGGCTGTAAGAACATAAAATTTAGTGTGAATGTACCGCTACACTGTTGAAGATTTATTTAGAATATGATAAAAAATAAAATAAAATAAAAAACCCCTAATCCGAGCCATTTTGCAAATCCCATCACCATTTTTTTTATTTTTCCTTTTCTTTTTTAATTTTTTAAGATATTACCATGTTTGTCAGGCTATAACTTTAGCTAGAGGTACTATAATAGAAATTACCATGTAAATAGAATTACTGACCTCCTCAAAATTTATTCTAAGATATGTTATATAGCTACTGCCATCCTATACAATAAACAACAAATAATGCAAGTTTTTTTGGAAGTGTAGTTGCTTTTTAAAGTATTTTTTATTTAAAAATATATCAAAATAATATTTTTTTTATTTTTTAAAAATTATTTTTGAAATCAGCGCATCAAAATAATCTAAAAACACCAAAAAATATTAATTTAAAGCAGATAAAAAATAAAAAAATTTTAATTTTTTTAAAAATATTTTTAAAATGTAAAAACAAACAAGAAATGAGTTACAAAACTATTATATTTTATTTTGAGCTCCTTTATATTTTTTTCAAAGTATAGTTTAACGAAGAAAAAAAAGATTTTTTTTTATATGAACAACACTAAAATTCAGCTATCTCTCCATCTATTGTTATAATACAATATTTTTCCTTAAAGAGATTATAAACTAATTTAAGAATTGAGGAGTTATTTTGCATGTAAAGCTCAGATACAATAAAATTTTATCAACTTAAAATCTGTTTAGAAGCGTTTAGAAATGTGATTACGGTTATTTTTTAAAATATTTTTTACTTAAAATATATATTAAAATTATTTTTTTATTTTAAAAAAATTATTTTTGATATTAACGCATCAAAATGATTTAAAAACACTAAAAAATATATTAATTTGAAAAAAAAATAAAAAAAATTAATTTTTTTCAAAAGTATTTTTAAAACAAAAAAAACATACAGATCTATCCGAATCTAATCAAAAATGATTTCCATTCCGTGCAAAAAACTAATCTAGAAATACATTTATAATATACATATCATAATTTTTTTTGTTTTAACTATAAAGAAGCATCCTCCTAGAAATTCAATTTGCAAAAAGAAAAAGGAAAGACTTCACTTCACTCAAAAAATGTTCATCATTTTATCCCATAAGATCTCGAGTATATATATATAATCACATATTAAATTTTTTTATTTGTCGAAGTTTTTTTATTTTTAAATAAAAATTTAGTAACTGTTTTTAAGGTTGATGAAAGAGAATAATACTATTAAATGGTTTTGGATCTTCCATCAATAAATTTTGGTAGCGAGATTCAATTAGTTGCTATATAAACAACCTAGATTTAGAAAACTCAAGGGATTTTCTTCAGGTATAATATAAAAAATATTGATGTATTTATACTTTATTTAGTATACGTGAAACCAAATAATAATTATTTTACTATTATAAGGAAAAAACCTTGTTAATAAAATTGATATTAAATAAATAAAAAAAAAACCTTGGGAGCCCACAGATTTGTTTGTGCCAGCCAGCACATGGTTTCCTGTTTCCACTCTCAACTCAACGACAAAGAGGCTTATCTTCCTTGTCTTGACAATGTCGAAACCTTGTCTCGACCGATGGATGAGGAGATATTTGAGTTAATTACAACTTAAACCTCTGTAATTTAATAAGTTAAATTATTCGATTCCCATGTTTTTAGCTTCCTTTCTTTTCTTTTTTTGAGAATTATTTTTTATATTATATGATTAATAATTTATTTTCAATGTGTAGGGAGTGCTTCACATCCTCCTTAATGGGGATGTGTTTTTATATAAATACATAAAATTAATATTTTTTTATTTTAAAAATTTTATTTTTTATATCAATACATCAAAATAATCTAAAAATATAAAAATTTAATTTTAAATTAATTTATTAAAATAAATAAATTTTTTAAAAAACACAAATTCAATTATATTTCAAAACAACGCCAAAATCTCCTTCGTAACTTCCGCTGCTAATGGAGCAAGGAGGAGCACGTGCACACATCTTCGTTTGATATGGACCTTTTGGCTATAGGATTTAAAATTGGAAATCCATGGTTAGGCCTGACCGGATTGCGTGTAGGATATGGGAATAGGAAAGTCAATATGTCAAGTTAATTTCTTGAAGATTGGCAGATTATATGGAGGGATTTTGTCTGTACGAGAAAGAGACAACTCTATCTTTATTTGAGAAGAAAAGTGTATTCTCTCGGTTTAAAATAAAAATTAAAAATTAAAAATTAAAAGAATATTTCTCTATTTAATAAATACAAATGCGAAAAACAAAAGGCCAAGTAGAGTTTTTGGTAAGTCATTTAACTACCAACACTCACAAAAAGTTGCTCAATATGGTTTTTTCAAGAGTGGAATGATGTTTTGAATTATGTAGTCAAAATAAATAATTGGTTTGATGACACATAGAATAATGTAGAGATTATCTTGTTTTAGTTATAACCCATTTGCATACAGTGGCGTGTGTAAATGTGGATGGTGGTCTAGGTGTTGTTTTTTCAATTGATTTTTATTTAAAAATTATTTGTAATTTGTATTAAATTTATAGAGATTTTAGAATTATGAATTCGAAATTTGTAACCTTAAATCATAATATTCTTAATGATACTCTTGCGAGTATGAAAAAAATAGTATTTTTATTGAACATGAACCTCAGCTTCATACATGTTTCTAATGGTAAGTTGTAAAACATGAGTATTATCGGTCAACAAGAATATAGTGCAACAAATGATTCGAATAGATTAAATTCATCTGAACATAACCTAAAATGTATGTTCCATGGTTCCATTAAAAAGTTAAGGATACACCCTATTAAAATGTTTCCAGGTTTCACCATCAGAAGAGTACACTATGACTCCATCCACTATAGCATCATATGAATGATACCATGTCATATGCTTATCAATCTTTGAGTATAGGAATACAATTTATAGTCTAGGAGTAATTGAGAAGAATTTAAGTTTTATATGTGTAAGAAGAGTCATTCCCTTACTAGCTCCGGGTTTATACTGAGCATACCTATAGATTCTGCACTCGATCAA
>Ga0325410_1006536_pt1 | contig 12796 bp, 8 predicted proteins | sample PopdelMetagenome_16_FD_206182 | JGI IMG/M metagenome (GOLD analysis project Ga0325410, IMG submission 206182) | Populus deltoides microbial communities from Bellville, Georgia, United States - Xylem-PdIQD-R3 | ecosystem: Host-associated > Plants > Phyllosphere > Stem > Wood/Secondary xylem... | reverse complement strand
TAAAACATGTACATCTACTAACAAAATACATATACTAAAAAAACAATAAAAACCATGATATTTAAATGTTAAAATTTAAAAAGATAGAATTACTTACAAAAACTGATAAAAATCCGTAGGTAAATCAAAACACGGATGCTGTGACAAGAAGACTTCAAGATATATGACATGTTGTGCTGAGAAGAGGGAGATTGTTTTTGGGAGGGGAGCTGGTTGTTTACAGTTGGGGAGAGTTTTGATGAGGAAGAAGAAGGAGAAGAAAGGAGAAATAGGGGAGGATATGGTCGAGTGAGAGTGGATGTATTAACTTTTGCTAACGGATTCACCGACAGAATATTCCGTCTGTGATTCCGTCGGCTATTCTGACGGTAAATAGGAAACGTCACAGTATGATGCTGCCGTTTTGAATCCGTCGGCTATTCCATCAGCATTTTTCATCGGTGAATCGGTCACGTCACCATACAAAGCTGACGTTTTGAATCCCTCGGTGATTCCGTCGGCCTTTCCATTGATGAATCGATCACGTCACCGTATAGACCTGACGTTTTGAATCCCTTGGTGATTCCGTCGGTAAAAAATACCCATAATAACCTCCACGTCAGCGAACCGTTTTTTTATTTAAATTCTCAACATTCCATCTGTAAATTCGTCAGTGTATACCGATGGATGTTGGCCGTTGGTATTTACAGATGAAATTACCGATGAAGTAAAGTTTGTTGGTAAAGGCGACCCTAAATTACTGATATAATTATTTTGTCAGCAATTCCGTTGGTATTAAGTGAATTTTTGGTAGTGAAAAGAATTTGGCACAATAAATTTCGAGCCTTATTTGAAGGCCTTCATGATCTTTGATTGTCATGAAATTTTAACCTAGTAGAAAAGAGGATTTTCAATTTTTTTTTTATTAAAATTTTAGCTCGATCCAACATTTGGATTAAAAATTATACTTGATTTACCAATCTACATCTTGAACTCATCTTAAACTCTTTAAAACCTATAAATCTTAACCACTAATGAAATAATGTAATTAACATTATTATGTCAAGAGGAATGAACACGCCAGTTCCTTTTACTTTTGAAAAACTTGTCCTCGAGTTATCTATCAAAAACTGAAATCTTCCATTCTAAAGGAACAAAAATATAACATTGTAACTAATATATTCATGAAGTACTATGTTTTTGACTTGTGAACTCCAAAATTTAATTTATCATGTGTACATACTAAAACATAATCCATATTAATATTATAATTTATATTTCTATGAAGTTCACTTATAGTTCCTTCCCATATTTTTTTTGCTTCAAACTTGAGTTCATCCATGATCTCCAATACTTTAACCATTGTATGTAAAGAAACTTCAAGATAATCTTTCATAATATATATTTTTAGAAGAATTGTCAGAAATTACCATGTACTCCATGTTTTTTTTTGCAAGATCTTCAGAATCAGTACAAGATACTAATTCAGGAGCCTTCTTGATTTCTTCTTTACCATTAATTGATGAAACATTAACAAGTAGAATAGTATTTGCAGCAGTGTTGTTGGTGTCATTGTTGTGATGTTGAAACTATCTGCTTTGAAAAGACGACACCTTTTCTATAATTTTCTTACTTGCTATTTTGAAAGGTTTAACAAAAAACAAATAATAACAATATAATTGCTTATTTACTCAATATAAAATCTCTTTATAATCATCTTGTATAAACCCCAAAATTAATGATTGTCTCAAATCTTGCCAAGCTGGAATTAAAGACATACCAATACGAGTTCTAAAGTCTAGAAATTCAAATCACCATTCTTTAGCACCATAATAAAGTTTGTGTGCGATAAGTCCTACCTTTTAATGATATGGAACCTTTTTGAAATAAAAGTAAACTTCCAATTCTGTTAACAATGTAATCGATATTTTCTTAAAAAATCCCCTATCATAGAATGTAATATCATTGAATTCAAGAATGGGTATGGGGTTTGGCCTGTTTGGAGGTAAATTTCTAGGCAAGTTCCTCTCCTCTTCACGATCCTTGTTTGCGAAACCCATTAGCTGAGCTAAATCTGTTATGGTTTGCTCCAAGCAATCAAACCTTTGTTCCCTTATGCTCCCAGGCCCGTATATTACATTAGAGGGCCTCCACTCCATCAATTGTGGTTGGTTCAAGTGGTTTGGCACTTGTTCCTCTTAAGTAAGATCTCGAGTTTGAACCTTGTAAATGAAGTACACCATCACTAGGAGAGCTTTATCCCTTAGTGGGCTGACCTGGCTCGACCAGATTAGTTGGGGTCCAGTGGGCTTCTAGATACCAAGGTTTATATATAAAAAAATTACCTCCACTCCTGCATCGCGGAGTGGGTTGCTACCATCTCTGTCCATCAAAAAGACCAACCTGCGCTGATATGTATTGACACGGTGTATAACGTTGATAAAAGCTAGAGTCCTTAAGCCCTAAGATTACAAGCCTAAGCTGTAGAGAAATTTAGAGAAAACTCTATGGTATTTTATAAATTTTGAATAATAGTCTGAATGTGAAAATAAATAAATTAGACATCTCTATTTCTACTAGTTATAAACCTAGAATCCTTTATAGGAAATGATTACTAAATAAAACTTACCTAACTAATATAATCCATATAACATTAGGATTACTAAATAATAAAATACTATTTATGCAACAGTCCAAATTCCAGGATTACACAAGAAGATTATATTATTGAAATTTTATAGGTAGAATTTTTTTTTATATCGGTTTATTTCACATTCTACTGAAATTTCGGTAGTCTCCCCTATATCGGTGGATCTCAAGTTATCGACAATTCATCCTGCACACAATTTAGATTCATTCCATAGTCACCATATATTTATATCGCATCGCAGTCACAACCATTAATAGTCACAATATAAGAATTCCACAGATTCAACTCAACATAGAGTTTTACAACACAAATTAATATTAATAAACTTGATTAGTAACATTAATATTAAAAGCATAAAATAATAGAGGCCTTAAGTCTTGTCGCGGGGTGCGAGTGTCGTGACGTCGTTTGGTGACGGCGGAGGCTCTTGTCGTGCCTCCTGTGTGAGGTGTTGTGTGTTGGGAAGAGTTTTTGGATTTAATCATAAAATTATGATTAATGTTTAGGAGTCGCCACCTAGTATTATGATCACTAGGAACCTATGGTATACGGGAGTTTGGGTAAGGAACTGCTTGTGCAAGGGAAAGACGCATCACCCCAGTGCACCCTACCTAAGTAAGCTGCATTGTTGTTTGATTGTTTTTTTTCTAAGTTGAGTTTCTATTCGTTGGTCTTTTCATAAGAAAGTCTCTACCTTATTGGGTTAAATCCTAACCGTTCTAAAATCTGAATTTTAGCATTTATTTATTTACACCTTGTATCTTTAATACCTGAAAGTGTACTTTATCATGTAATTTTACTTCCCACAAATATTAAAGTCTACATCTGGACCCTAGAAAACAGGTTGGAAATTTTTTTTTGATATTTTGGCAAAATCCTAATGGATAATCATAAACTGGTTATGATATCCATTTTGCATTTTAAAACGTGAAAAAGATGCAATTTTTGTTTTTATGAAGATAAGCCTGGAAAAATTTTAGGATTTGGCCGTATGTATAAAAACAAAATATTTTTTGTTTTTTTAGAAAAGAGAAATTAATTTAAAATATTTTGAGATTTTTTTGGAAATATTTCGAATTTGTTTTGAAATATTTTGGAGAAAATCGGGTATTTTAATACCAAATTTGTATTTTACAGTGTAAATATACAACCCGATACTATGCAAATGGATAGAAAAATATTTGAGAAAATTGAAATTTTTTTAAAAATGATTTTTGAAGTTTTTTTTTGGATTTTTTGTTTTTTTATCCAGAAAAAAGGGGGCCGAGCCAGACCCAACCACTTGGGCTTGGCCGTAATTGGCCTGGCCCAAACCAGGAGCTAATTAATTAGCTACTGCATGCAGAATTCAATTCTGCATGCAACAATAACGACCAAGAAGAAAGAGGCAAAGCAAGAAGGAGAAAGTTGCCTAGCATGGGGGTCTCAGATGTGATGAGGTGGTTCGGCCGATGGCTCAGGAGGCGTCAGCTGAGGTAATGGTGGCCGGAGTCGGCTGTGGGAGGAAGAAGAAAAAGTTATAGAGGAGAGAGAAAGGATGGAAGGAGAAGAGAGAGAAGGTCACGGTGGCTGCTCTGCCACTGGTGAGGAGCTGGGTTGATTGAAATTATGGTGGTAAAGCCGGTTGTGGTGGTGGAGGTTGGTGCTGATGTTGCTGCTGTCGGTGCTGGAGAAGGAAGAAAACGAAAATGGTGGTGTTGATGGGCTGCTGCCGCTGTGGAGGAAATGGGAGAAGCAATCAGCGGAGAGGGAGAAGTGTGGTGGAGAGGATGGTTGTCAAGCCGACGGTTACATTGGTTGTGGCTGAAGGCACGGTTGAGAAGGAGAAAGGACAGAGAGAGACGACATAAAAAGAAGAAAAACAGGGGAGGTGGTTAGTTTTTTTGCCGAATTTTGACCCGATTTTCTCCTCTCTCAGGCCATGACATCCACCTCTATTTATAGGCGGTAGAAGAGGGAAATCTTGTCTATATTGGGGAAAAATTTCAGCCATTGATTCAGTTGGGAGGGATCCCAACTGTTGGCTCAAAGTAGACATCATGAGTTGTCAAATCCGTAGAAAAAGGCTAACTGAGTTGGCCAATTCAGGCCGGTACCGGGGCCGGTGTCATGTTAATAGGCCTAAACGGACCATACTAGGGGATAAAGGGATGTCGGGTGACCATTTTGGTGCAATTTTGGTGGAGATATGAGGCATTAAATGCACTTTAAAAGTAGCTTACTGAGCTGTCATTTTTGGGCAAAATCGGGGAAGGCAATGAATAGTGACTAGACGATGCGTCGTCTGATCTTCTCTCTGTTTTTTTTTAAAATTAAAAACGGTGACATTTTGGGTTGAATTAGGGATTTTTTGCGGATCTTCAATTTAGTCCTCCCATTTTCGATTTAATGCAATGGTATCCTTAATTGACCATAAACTTTCGATTTAATGCGATTAAGCCCCTGATGAATTTTAATGGGAACCCCGAAGTTACGCGCCTTTTGCGATTTGGTCCTTGGTTTCGAATTTATGCAATTGAATCCCTAATTGACCATTAAACTTTCAATTTCTTCAATTTCACCCCTGGATTTCGCCAATTAAGCCCCTATAGTTTGACGTCTTTTGTAGATTGGTCATTGGCTGTGAATTTTGTCAATTTAACCCCTATTTGACCCCAAAACTTCAATTTTCTTGCAATTTGGCCCTTAATTTCAATCAATTAACTTGGTGAAAATTAAATTTGGTCTCTTAAAATTCCAATCTTCTTAATTAAGCCTAAATTAGGCTCTCAAACTTAATGTTTTTACCAATTAAGCCCCAAATAAAATTAATTTGACCTATTTAAAGTATAATTAAGTCCTTGCACTTAATTAAATCCTTCAATTGGATCCAAATTCATTCTTAAACATAATTAAAATTCAATTTGGCTCATGATTAAATCAAATTGGCCTATTAAAAATTTAATTATGTGATTAAACTTAATTTTTATGCAAATTCATCCAATAATCATTGAATTCGACCTTGAATTTGCATTTTCTTTCTATTTTGGGGCATAATTGGGTACAATTAGGTCTTGAATTTCCTTTAAAATTACAACTGTATTCCCTGGCCTGCTTTCTCCACGTTGCTAACCTTTATTTTATTTTATTTTTATTTTGAATTTTGAAAAAGGTGAATTTTGGGGAATAACCCAGAATTGGGTTATGACAAGTCTCAAGGATTTAGATAAGAAAATACTAACATCACTCAAGTCGCAAAATTATTTACAGTAACATACTTCAAATTCGTTTCATTCTAAGTTCATACAAAAGAAGTAGAAATGCTAACCCCTAATTCATACAAAAGGAATTAAGAACATGAAATTCCTAATTCATACAAAAGAATTTGAAGCATTAATTTTCTAACTCGTGCAAAAGAAGTAAACATCTAGGACACTACTCCTGGCATGAATGAGAGGGACTATAACATCAAAATATGAGAATAAGTATATTAAATAAATAAAATACAACAAATTAATGAAGGGTCACTACTATATGTATCTATGCATACAAGTGCACAACCAATAGGGCATAACATCATTGATCCGTAAAAGAAGAACACACTTGACACTTCCTTTACTACATATAGAGCCTTTCCTTCCACAACCCACTTATGGTTTTCTCTCAATTATTACACATTATTCTTCGTCGGATACATCCATCTCATTATCGTGCCCCAAGTTTTGAGGAGGTCGCTGCTGACACTAATAACTCCTATTAGTGTCATTAGTCGCCCTTACCCGGACCAACTAATCAAATCCTTAGTAACGTCAATACCAATTTAATTGGTCGGTACCATTGACTATTTCCAACCCGAAATAATCAATCAATTCCTTTCCATCTCACTTAGAGGTGTTTCCGGTAATGCCGGTGCCAAGTTCTTTTGACATCATTAACTTCCTCCTTAATTAGAAAGCTAATCAAGTTGTTATGGGATTGTCGATACCGACATTATCCATTGGTATCATTAACTATTCTTGACATAAATAGTTAATCAAGTTCAACGTTGATTATAATTCCATCAAGATCATGCTGATGTTAATAATTTTTGCTAACATCATTAGCCGCCCTATTGGAGATCGACTAATCAAGTCTAAAGGTGGTCGTTTTGGGTTTTTTTCTTTAAATATGTCCTTATTCAAAATCAAGGTCCAAGAGTCTACGACCAAAAATTGGATTTCATTCCACGTTCGTTTCACCACATCTTTCCTTTCTTTAGCCATATTTACAAGTATTGACTCTAACATAAATTTGAATTCAAGGTTTATTATCAATTAAGTAGAGTATAGGCATGGAACACCTACCTACCATCGATGCTTGATTTGTTGTTGTACTCCCCCTGCGGTTCCTCCTAAATTCACAAGTATACCACATTAGTTCATGTCCAATTTTCATTTCGCAAATAGCAAGGCATCAACAACAATATTTACTCTTTACGTTTCATTGTTTTAAATCATTACGCACATCATCAACTTCATTTTTAAATGTGGTTTATCCCCTACCGGAGTCAAGATTCAATGTTACAAAAATTTTGGTGGGAAGGAAACCGGTTTTCTGCCCCTATCGCAGCTAAATCCCCTGTTTTAATAATTCTCATCGAATTTGCCAGTAGAGGTGGCAATTTGACGTTTCCTCATATATTCACCTATATCTAGAGCTTTAGAGCTCCAAATCGAGCGAGATCGGATTCGTTGGAAAGCTAACATCTCAAGATACAATTTCTACGAGAGGTGTTTCCTAAATTTTATCGTTCTGAGGCCCGAATATCCCTTAGAATGTGCATGATGAATCTGCCCAGAATTCATCGGTGATTTCTAAGTGGGTTTTCTGCCAACCTCACTTCTCTTTTCTTACGCTATTTATTTTCTACGTATTCCTACATCTTATGATTCTTTCCATGCTGAAATTATGAGCCATGCCCATGTTCAATAATTAAAACTTACCTAACGAATAAAATCCATATAACATTAGGATTTCTAAATAATAAAACACTATTTAAATTATAAGTCCTAAGTAAATAGAAAAAATAATACAAATATAACAAGGTAAATAAAAACAATCCTGCATAATAACTTTCGAGTCTTATTTAAAGGTCTTTTCAATTTTCAATTATCATGAATTTTTAACTTAGCAGGAAACATGGGTTAACTCGAGTTGTTTTTTTTTGTTTTTTTTAATTATTATTTTTTTAATTTCATCTTTCAACATTGAGTTGATTGAGAATTAGATTACTCATGGGTTATTAAGTTGAGCTGTTGGACTGGGTCGGGTTTTATTGAGGTGTTGTTAACTTATAGTGAATTCCTACCCAGACATGAAATTATACTTTCAATCTTTTTGCCACCCACATTTAAGATGAGGGATGCAGCTGCCATTATAAAAGATATGAAGATCATACCTATTTACATATAAGGTATTAAAGACTATTAATTGCTGATGATTTCTTGATATGACACCGTTTACATTATAAGGATTGTGAGTACTAACAATATCAAATTATGACAACTTTTTTGTGCTTTTATTGCTTAGTATACCTTGCTTAGGATTCTTGCACACAATTGCAGTGGAATATGGTATACAAATGAAAGATCATTTCTTTGACACCATCTGTTCTAAAGAGAAGTTTGCTTCTTTCTATGCAAGAAAAAAAGAGAAGGGCCTAGAACTCTATAAAGATCCAAAGCCTAAAGAAGAGCTCAATTTAAATAGGCCCCTCAAACATCATAGCAATATACAAGAGCTAAGCCAATAGCAGTGACAATAAGCGTGGATGGAAAACCAAACTTCAAATGGCTCCAAAAGGTGATATTATAACTAGGGTGGGCACCAAGAGCTTGTTCACACACAATTAGGTTTGCGGCAGAACCCAATAACGAAAGGTTTCCAGCAACTGTGCTAACCCATGCCAGGATGAGCCAAGCTTTCTTCTCTTTACTGGGAGATATTGCAGTGGCAGAAGCAGCTACCTTTGCTCCAAGCAAAAGAACTTGTAAGCCAAAAATAATTACAGATTAGATTGTTTAGTTTAGGGGATAAAAAAACCAAAATATCTTTTTCACTCTAAAGTCTTGTGATGGTAACTAGATTATTTGTTTTTCTGTTGAAGCAAAAACCGCACACCCAATTTTTTTTAACCATGTTTCAATGAATGATATCTCCTCAAAAGAGAGTGCATGTTTAAGTTTAATAAAAATTGTTTTAAAATGTGGTTGGTTAGTATTTTAAGATAAAAAAAATAAATATAAAAATAACATATATGTGTTTGGATAAAAAAAAGAACAAATATATAAAATATAAATATATCTCTAGAATAATTTTTGAATGAAATTTTATCCTTTTTTAAATAAAAAAGACAAGGAGACATGTTCTTTTTATCCTTGTTATCCTTGTCTTTTCTATTTTCGAGACAGTTACCAAACATTATCTTAAACATGCTCCCTTGAACAAGATCTTCCTCCACCAAGAAACAGAGGTACCAGATGGAGACCTCAATTGTCTACCATGAAGTGATATTAACTGGAAATTACAATTGCCCTTCTATAAGACTCTAAAGCCGTAGTGCTGTAGTTAAATCAAAGGAAGAGAATCAGGGCATCAACTTACCAGTTGGTACATTCGAAGCAACATTTGAGAGAACAAGTATTACAATGGCCAGCACAGCAATCCCACTGGCATGATCGATCCGTGCATGAGGCTCCATCAAGCTCCAGAGACTGCCAGGAATTCCAGTTCTATTGAAGCCCTCAACCGTGATAAACATTCCACAAAAGAATACCAGAAGAGAGTATGAAACCTGATCCAAGCAACTACGGGTAAGTAGATTTTACTGCATGGAAGTATTACAGTTGATGAAAAGATATTTAGGAAAGCAAACAGAATTTTTGTGAAAGACCTGTTGATTTACCTTCTGTAGGCAAGGCCCTGCATCTTCGAAATCAAGAATCGCAAAACTGAGGGCTGCTGTGAGTGCAGTCCAAGACATGTCCAAACGCATTAGAAAAGCAACCAGCATTCCAACAGTACCAAGGTAAATACACAATCTCTTCCATCTATTCAGCAGGCCTTTACTTTCTTCAGTGGACTGTTGCGGCCCGGACTCTGAATCTTCCTGAACAATAATTTCATACAAAGCATCTTCTTCTTCCTTAACATCAGATAACAACCTCCAAAACATGCATATAAGAATTAAAGCATTCACAAAGACACCCACAAGCACCGCGGGAAGAAGTCCCAATACGAATTCCCCAAAAGAGATGCCACTTTGAATAGCAATTATCAAGTTTTGAGGGTTGCCGATTGGAGTTGCAGAGGATCCAATATTCGAACTTGAAGCCAACCCAAGCAAGAAAGGTTCGGGTCGAATATTGTTTTGTCTAGCAATCTTTAATATGAACTCAGTGAGAAAGAAGCATGCGGTGTCATTAGTGAACAGAGCACTTGAAATGGCAGAAACAATGCAGATCCGGCAGAGCATGTCCTTCGCACCCCAACTCTTCCATGAGAACAAGACTCCCAAGTGCTTGAACATGTCTGCTCTTTCAAGATAGATGCTTACAACCATGGTTCCAAAGAGAAGGCCCAGTACAGGGAGGTTGATGGCAGAATATGCTTGCTCAGGGGTGATGACTTTGAAGATAACCATAAGAATTGCCCCGAGGATGGAACCTGCTGTCCTTCCAATGGGTAAGAAAGGAACTGCTGGGAAAACTGCCAAAATCCAAAAGATTGCGAAGGCAACTGAACCTAAGACAACCTTCTTAAACGAACCCAGAGCCATTTCTGTAACTTACAAGATTATGCTTGTTTGTGAGCTACCACTTAGCAGACCTCCACCTTTGCAACTTCAGATAAATTACTGGCTCTGAAAGAAGAAGATATCACCCTGTAGCTCAAACAGTATTTGCAACCAACTGAGAAAAGAGTAAAACTACAAATTTATTAAGAGCTAGTGAGATGGAAGTTATTAAAAGTCTTTTAAAAAATTCCGAAAAGGATTCTGGAACCAGAAAGATCAATGAGTTCATCTGAATATTTCCACGATACGTTTAAAAGACGCATCAGAATGGGAGGCTAAGAAATGGATTGAAGATGCTGGATATTTTCTATTCTGAAGCAGTCAAATCAGCCGAAGACATTTCAGAACAAGCAAACGATTTCCAAAATAACCTTTAGCATGACATTCCATGCTGAAAATGTAGTAGTTTTTGAGCAAAAGGGAAATGCGTGGTCCTAGAGCACATATCTTTTTCCTAGTTGATATGGAGGTTATTAATTTTTTTTTTAAAATTCCAATAAGGATTGTGGAACCAGAAAGATAAATGAGTTCATATGAATATTTCCATGATACGTTTAAAAGACGCATCAGAATGAGAGGCTAAGAAATGGATTGAAGATGCTGGATATTTTCTCTTCTGAAGTAGTCAAAGCAGCCGAAGACATTTCAAAGCAAGCAAACAATTTCCAAAATAACCTTTAGCATGACATTCCATGCTGAAAATCTAGTAAATGCGTGGTCCTAGAGCACATATCTTCTTGCTAGTTGATATGGAATTTGGATCATGCGCAACCAGCGGGAAATATGCTACTGAGACATCATATAACAACGTTAACAGTTTAGGACTTGTGTGTGCAGGTGAACCTATGGGGTGGGACCGTTTTCAGATATTTAAACATTATATCTGGAAATTAATAGCATGCAAGCAAGTAGTGAAGTTGACATATTCTCCAGCTAAGAAATACTGCCTTAAGAGACTCTACATACCTGATCCTTGCATGAACGCACACTCTTGATCCTCGTAACATCACCAACACGAATACATGGCTCTAGGAAAATAGAGTCACCATATGAGCTTGGCTTGTTCAGCTTCCAACTTCTCGACAGGGAGTCTTAAAGCTGCTGCAGGTTCCCACTGAGCAATCTCTTTGGAGCAATTATGTAAGCTCACAGTTACTCTGTCAACCTAATTGAACACTGGAGTTCTGTCTTGCTCCAAAGAAACTCAAACTGGAACAAAGTGAGATAAGCAAGCAAATTAAATCCTTGGATAAAAGATAGTGAGGGGTTGGGGATTTGCTCTCTACACTTCCAATGCCGGTAAGCGCAGTGCGGATTTATATACAGGGAAAGGCAAGAGAGTAAATAAATTTATGCCATAAGAGGAAGACTATAAAAGGAGAAGACGCCAAGAAGAAACACATACAGTGAGTAAGACTAATTAGGTAATGTATATGATTACTTTTTAAATTGTATTTTACTTATAAATGTATTAAAATATTTTTTATATATTTTTTAAAATTTAGTTTTGATATTACAACATCAAAACAATTAAAAAAACACATAAAATAAATTAATTTAAAATAAAAAATAAAAAACCTTTAAAAATACTATTAAATTACAAAAATAATCACTACAATAATATCTGTTTGTTTTAATGTCGTGACTGCGTTTTGCTTCATGCACATTCTTCTACACGTATTATCATTTGTCTTTAAATGATTCGTTAACTTCGTTTTTAATTCCAACACAACTAACACTGATCCAACATGTTTGAAGCAATGATCTATGTTCTAATTTGTGTTAAAAAAAGTATACTTTACTTTCAAATTAACATTTTCTTTGAACCCCACATCTAAATTTTTTTAACCATGTTTTAATGAATGATACTCGAAATAGAATGCATGTTTAAATTGAACAAAAAATATTTTAAAACGTGATTAATTAGTATTTCAAAATAATAAATATAGAGATGATAAATATATATTTGGATGAAGAAACGAAGATAAAGATATAAAATAAATATATTTATATAATTGTTTTAGAGTGAATTACTTATTTTTTAAATAGAAAAGACAAAGAAACATGTTTCTTTTATTCGTATTATGTTTGTCTTTTATATTTTCGCGACAATTACCAAACATTCATTATCTTAAACTTGCTTCCTTGAACGAGATTTCTCCCCCCCACTTCCAACCAAACCCTCTCCTCCAACAACAAACAGAGGAAACAGATGGAGACCTCAATTGTCTACCATGTGATATTAACTGGAAATTAATATTTCCCTGAACACGTTTACAAAGACGCATCAGAACGAGAGGCTAAGAAATGGATTGAAGAAGCTGGATATTTTCTCTTCTGAAGCAGTCAAAGCA
>Ga0325410_1006534_pt1 | contig 12796 bp, 9 predicted proteins | sample PopdelMetagenome_16_FD_206182 | JGI IMG/M metagenome (GOLD analysis project Ga0325410, IMG submission 206182) | Populus deltoides microbial communities from Bellville, Georgia, United States - Xylem-PdIQD-R3 | ecosystem: Host-associated > Plants > Phyllosphere > Stem > Wood/Secondary xylem... | reverse complement strand
TGGCTTCGTCTTGTACCCGTGTTTGTGGCCCGGCTAATAATGCAGCGTGCCTACGTACTTATGTAGCTTCCAAGTGGCATGGGCTAATTATATTATAAATAATAAGAGAAGGGAATTTTACTCATTTATTCTTCACAAAGCACTATTTGAGTATTATTTTTTTTTATCTTTTATTTTTTAATTAATATTTTTAATTAACTTTTTAACATTATTTTTTTTTATATTACGAATTTGATGTGATGACTCAGTTTGGCATGTTAATCTGGTTAACTCAAGTTTTTTTAATTAATTTTTTTAATTAATTTTATTTTTTAATATTGGATTGATTGAAAATTAGACTTCATGATTTATTTTGTTTATTTTTTATTATATTATTTCAGCATCATGACTCGGGAACAGTACTTAACGAGTTAAACGTTAAGCACCAAAAATGACTAGGAGTGATCATTTTCGGTTCAATTTAGTTTTAATAAAAAAAACCAAACTGAATTTTTTTTAAAAAAAAACCAAAACCGGTTCAAACCAACCGGTTTCGGTTCGGTTTGGTTTTTTTAGAACAAAGCCAGTTCAAACCGATTTGGCTTGGTTTTGGCTCGATTATTTCGGTTTTGGCTTGGTTTTTCCGGTTTGGCTCGGTTTTTTTCTAGTTTTTTTCGGTTTAGGTTCGGTTCGGTTTTTTTGGTTTCAGGCTTATAAAATCAAAACCAAATCAAACTGATCGGTTTTTTCAAAATTCTAATTGGTTTTTTTTCATGGTTCGATTTTTTCGGTTATTTTTTTAATCGGTTTTCTCGGTTTAATCGGTTTCGGTTTTTTTACTCACCCCTAAAAATTACTCTATAAAAGTGTTTGATGTTTTCTCACCAAGGCCTTCTTATCTGGGTTGTTCTATTATTAGTTTAAAATCAACCAAAGAGGTCTCATGTTGAACCAATATAAATTATTAAAAACTTCTCTCAATATCTCTAAGTAACTGACTATCCACATAAATGATAAACTGTTTAGAGGTTAACAGTTTATTATTCCAATCTGTTTAACAAGTCCTGCTTTTCCGAATGAGTTATTTTATGTTTTATCATTTTGTTAGTAAGTCCTATTATTATGGGACTAGTTGTTTTCTGTTTTTAACAATTCCTCTTATTCTGTTATCACGTTTAGAGTATGTAAATCGTGGGTTGTTATTTGATTCCTGCATCTCTTTGTAAAAGGCTATATAAGTCTGCTGTTCTGTGATGAATATACAAGGGACTACTTATTCAAGATTGTTTGTTATAGTTTCTTCTGAGTGTTTTTCAACAATTGGTATCAAAGCCTCATTACAGGAGGCTTGAGTGTGAGTGTGAGTGTGTGTGTGGAAAGAAACTGTAGTTTCTTTTTCAAAAATAGGAAATCAAACAGAATGGCAAAAAGCCATAGCAATGGTTTTGTGCCGCCGGCCATTCCCAAATTTGACGGGCATTACGATCATTAGATGATGTTGATGGAGAACTTTCTTCACTCCAAAGAATATTGGGATCTTATAGAGAATGGGATTTCAGTGGTGGCAACAAAAGGACATTACAAATTAATCGAGGACCAGGCAAAAGCACAATACAAATTGATTGAGAGGCAGAAGGTGAAGGACTTAAAGGTAAAGAATTATCTCTTTCAAGATATAGATCAGAATATCATAGAGACTATACTCGATAGAGACACATCAAATAGTATTTAGGACTCCATGAGACAGAAATACCAAAGCTCTACCAAGGTGAAAAGAGCATTGTTACAAGCACTTTTGAGGGACTTTGAGACTCAACACATAAAAAAGGGTGAAACTATTGATAATTTCTTTTCTTGTACTCTCACTATAGCCAACAAAATGAAGACTCATTGTGAGACAATGAGCCCAACCATCATCAATGAAAAAATTTTGAGGCTTATGACTTTAAAATTTGATTATATGGTTTGCTCCATTAAAGAATCAAGTTATTTAAACACACTAACCATTGACGAGCTGCAGAGCAGTTTGTTTATCCATGAACAAAGAATGAATATCCATAAAGAAGAAGAGCAGGCTCTCAAGATCACTCATGAAGATAACACTGGTAGAGGAAGAGATCGAGGCGTGTTTAGAGAAAGAGGAAGAGGAAGAGGTCCTGACAGACAACCTTTCAACAAGGCCATTATCGAATGTTTTAAGTGTCATAAACTAGGACACTTTCAGTATGAGTGTCCTAGTTGGGAGAATGGAGCCAACTATACAGAAATAGATGAAAGAGAAGAGTTGTTATTAATATCCTATGTAGAGCTTAACCATGCTAAGAGAAAAGAGGTATGGTTCTTCGATTCAGGATGTAATAATCATATGAGTAGGAATAAAGAATGGTTCTTGGATTTAGATGTTTAATTCAAGGAAACTATGAAATTAAGCAACAATTCAAAGATGGTAGTTGTGGGGAAAAAACCTTTGAATGCAAGTGAATGGAATTACTCAGGTAACTTTTGAGGTCTATTACATTCCTGAGTTGAAAAGCAATTTGTTAAGTATAGGGCAACTTCAAAAAAAGGGTGTGTCAATTCTAATTGAATATAGGGAGTGCAAAGTTTTTCATCCTATTAAGGGTCTAACTATTCAGTTTAAGATTAGCACGAATAGGATGTTTGTTGTGCTCGTAGCAATGATGCCTAAAGCTATTACTTCTTTTCAAGTTGTGAGAGAGGATGAGAGTTATTTATGGCACTATAAATTTGGACATTTAAGCTTTAAAGGGTTGAGAACCCTTCAATATAAAAGGATGGTCAGTGGTTTGCCTTCAGTTACAGCTCTTACAAAGTTATGTACATCATGCTTGGTTGGAAAGCACCATAGATAATCCATTCCAAAAAAAAGTCTATGAAAAGCATCACAGAAACTGGAGCTGGTATATGCCAATATATGTGGCTCTATAAAGTCAGCATCAAACAACAACAAGAGGTATGTTTTTAGTTTTGTTGATGATTTTAGTTGTAAGACTTGGATTTACTTCTTGCATGAAAAATCAGAGGTTTTTACCATGTTTAGAAGATATAAGGCTTGCGTTGAAAAGGAAACAGATGCTTACCTTAAATATCTAAGGACTAATAGAGGTGGAGAGTTCACCTCAAATAAGTTTGGGGAGTTTTGTAAGGCTAATGACATAATCAGGCAACTAACCACAGCCTATACTCCTTAGCAAAATAGAGTTACTGAAAGAAAGAATATGATTGTGATGAATTTAATGCGTTGTATGCTTATGGAGAAAAAGGTTCCAAGGCTTTATGACCAAAAGTTGTGAGATGGTGTGTGCATGTCTTCAACATAAGCCCTACTTAGCTGTCCAAAATAAAACTCTAAAGGAAGCATGAAGTGATATGAAACCTACAGTAAAGTATTTCAAAGTTTTTAGGTACTTAGCTCATATGCATGTACCAAACCATAAAAGAATCAAGTTGGATGACAAAAGCATATAGTGTGTTTTACTAGGATTGAGTGAAGAAATGACTTTAGATGTGTTAGAATGGGGTGATACTGGAGAAGAAAATGATGAAGAGGAGAATGAAAGAAAACCTAGAGCAAATGTTAAGAACTTGTAATAGAGGCTAAGGAGAATAAAGAAGCTGATGGAGCTGATACTAGTTCACATTCCAGTGTGTCACATGATGAGAATTCCTTGGGTCTAATTGAAAGGAGGGCAAGACGAGTTCCACTTCGGATGCAAGGTTACGAAATATGAGAGTTTTTCATAAAAGAAAGACTTGAATGCCATGATTATTCTTACAGAAGTTGATCCCCTTACTTTTGAGGAAGCTATGAAGAGTAAGAAATGGAGAGATGCCATGATTGCAGAGATTGAGGTTATTGAACGCAATAAAACATTGGTTCTGACTATCCTACCTGAAAGAGTAAAGAGCATTGGAGTCAAATGGATCTTTAAAAAAAAACTCAATGAAAATAGTAAGATAAACAAATGCAAGGCTAGACTTGTGGCAAAGAGATATGCACAATAATATAGGATTGATTACACAGAGGTCTATGCTCCAATGACAAGATTAGATACCATACGTTTAATAATTGCCTTAGCAGCTTAAGAAGGATAGAGTATTTTTCAACTTGATGTAAAAAGTGCATTTTTACATGGTGAACTTAGTAAGGAAGTTTTTGTCTAACGGCCTCATGGATATGAGAAGAAAGGAGAAGAACATAAGGTTTATAAGTTGAATAAGGCATTATATAGCCTCAAACAAGCTCCACAAGCTTGGTACAACAAGATTGAGGCCTGTTTTGCTAAAGGCTTCAAAAAATTTCATTGTGAACACACCCTATTTACAAAATTAAAGGAAGAAGGTAAGCTTTTAATTGTCAGTCTTTATGTTGATGATTTAATTTTTACTATGAATGATAATAACATGTGTGAAGAGTTTAAGAAAATGATGTTGGAATTTGACATGTCTGACTTGGGAAAAATAAGATACTTTTTGGGGATTGAAGTACTATAAAATTCAGATGGGATTTATATGTGTAAGAGAAAGTATACTCATGAAATCTTAGAAAGATTTGGCATGGACAGAAGCAACTTGGTGAAGAACCTTATAGTTTCAGGTTGTAAATTATCAAAGGACGAGAAGAGAGCCAAGGTTGATGCAAGTATGTTTAAGTAGGTGGTTGGAAGTCTCATGTATTTAACTACAACCAAACCTGATTTGATGTATAGTGTGAGTCTTATCAACAAGTTCATGTAGTGTTCTATGGAGCAACACTGGTTGGTAGCAAAAAGATTACTTAGATATCTGAAAGGAACGACGGATCTGGGGATTTTCTACAAGAAAAGAGGTTATAAACAACTCACAGCCTATTCAGATAGTGATTTGCTGGAGATGTAGATGATCGCAAGAGTACTACAGGGTGTGTATTCATGCTTAGTTCAGGAGCGGTATCATGGTCATCCAAAAAGTAGCTTGTGGTTAGTTTATCCACGACTGAAGCTGAGTACATCGTTGCTACCTTATATGCTTGTCAATGTGTTTGGTTAAAAAGAGTTTTAGAAAAGCTTGGTTGTGTGTAGGAGAAATGCACTACAATTCTGTGTAATAACAATTCAAGTATAAAACACTCCAAGAATCTTGTTCTTCACGGCAGAAGCAAGCACATTGATATCAGGTTTCATTTTCTTCGTGAATTGGTAAGAGATAATGTGGTTAATTTAAGTCATTATAATACTCAAGATCAGGTGGCTGACATCATGAAAAAGTCGCTCAGGTTAGAAGTGTTCTTGAAGCTTCGGAGTTTGCTGGGTGTATGTGAAGTTTCTAATATAAATTGAATGCATTCTGCATACAGTTTAAGGAATGGAATGATAGACTGTTTAGAGGTTAATAGTTTATTATTCCAATCTGTTTAACAAGTTTTTCTTTCCTAGATGATTTGTTTTCTGTTTTACCATTCTGTTAATAAGTCCTATTATTATAAGACTAATTGTTTTCTATTTTTAACAATTCCTCTTAGTCTATTCCATGTTTGCGGTATGTAAATCGTGGGTTGTTATTTGATTCCTGCATCTCTTTGTAAAAGGCTATATAAGTCTGCTGTTATGTGATGAATATACAAGGGACTTCTCATTCAAGATTGTTTGTTATATTTTCTTTTGAGTTTTTTCAATAATAAATAGTAGAGGAACACAACACCGCATCGCATCTTTTCTATGCAGTTTACAATGGTTTAGGGATAAGAGAGTTTCAACTAAGATAGCTGAGGTGAGGTTATTCTTTGTCGGTTCATCCTCAATGAAGATATTGGCAGCTTTAATATTGATGATCCCAGCAACTTCTACAGGAAACAAAACTGACCCGAAGATGGCAAAAACAACCTCTTGGTGTTTCTCTTCTCCTAACTTTCCTTTGTCTTTATCTGCCTTCCGTTTATTCTCAATCAACTTCCACTTAAATCTTTCATTAAACATCCTGTACTGATTAACTTGGTCTAGACACAATAATTTTATGACCTCAATAGCTGTGTTCTCAATTCTTTGTCTGAAATATACTTTGTGAGGGTCATTTGAGAAGTTTAAAATCTGGGCATAGTCTTCAGTGATGGGGTAATGTTAATATCCTCAAAGGTGAAATATCTATAACCTGGATTCCAGAAATGCATCAAGGCCATGACTGCAGAAATCTGAACTAGGATCCTTATTAGGTGGACAATTCTCTTATACTTTGTCTCAAACAAAGTCTCATCCATATACCCTAAGACTGACACAAGCTTCTTTATATTATCCATGAAGTAATGTACTTTGGTTATATGCAGTAGTTCCCCTACCTCAGTCCTTCGGCAATTCCCTTCAATTAATTGCATCATCTCGAATCTTTCTTCGTACTCAGAAAAAATCATGAAAGTCATGGTCTTAGCTAAAAAAACTAGTAGAGTTCAGGTTTTTCATTAGGTTTGCTCTAATGCAAAATAAATTATTAAGGAGTTCATACCCTAAAGGCAGGTTTTAGATTATTATATGAGGGCTAGATTCACTACATGGTCCTAAAAAGGTTTATGATCTATCCAATGACCACCTTTCATGAAATCAGTATAGGTGTTTGCAAGAAATTGTCAGGGCATAGTGTGACCGCCATTACCGAGTAAACGCTCTGCTTATAGTTGAATGTTTCATGAATATGAACCCCGACTGAAAGTTATGAGGCAGACCATTACTCCTATACTGCATATAACCAAAGTACATTACTTCATGGATAAAGGCATTAATCCATACCTGATGAACTTTTGCACAAGCAATATATAAAAAATACATGGTAAAGCAGTAAAAAAAAAATGCTAAAATTAAATTAAACAAACCAATAAAATAAATACGCAAACACTCAAACAAGCAAAGCTCAGTTCGACCGAACAATTCCCTAGTGGAGTCGTCATCCTATCGAATAACGGAGTTGCCTCCTAAAATTAAAGAGGGTTTTGGGCTTAATCATAAAGTTATAATTATAGGGTTCATGAGCGCCACCTAGTATTATGGTCACTAGAAAACCTAATTATCTACGAGTTAGTAGGCAACTTTATGATTAAACCCTACCTATAATAAGTTGCATTATTGATTGATTATTGTTTTAAGTCATGTTTCTATATGTTGGTCTCATCTAAGGTTCAAGATAGATCTCCCTTCATAAAAGAGTCTCTACCTTATTGAATTAAATCATAACTATTCTACGGCCTAGATTTAGAATCACATTTATTTCTTACGTTTTGTATCTTCAATATTTGAGGCTGAGCTTTACAGTGTAATTTTGTACCCCCACCCCCCCCAAATATTAAACCCTACAACTAAATCCTAACACTCCGAATAACAAACTAGTTGTTGTGGGATTTTTGGTATTTTGACCAAACTTTAATAGATAATCATAAACTAGTTATGATATTCATTTTGCATTTTTTAAACATGATAAAAATATGATTTTATCTTTTTTAGAAAATATGCATGAAAAACTTTTAGGATTTAGCTGTATGCATGAAAACAAAACTTCTTTTTGTTTTTAAAATGAGGGATTTTTTTGGAGTTTTTTAAACTTCAGAGATAAATTAGATATTTTTAATATCGGACTTGTATCTTATAGTGTAAGTTTATAACCCAATATTGGGAAAATAATTTCAAAATGGTCTTTGAAATTTTTTAGATTTTTTTGGCTTTTTATTAGGCTTGTTTGGCTAAACATTATAACAAAAATAGATTAAAAAACTAAGAGAAAAGCATCAGGGTATGTAAGGCAATCACGCCCTTAGTCTAAGAAATAGGCTGGTTAGGCTTGAGGTCAAAGCCCGATTTGGTTTGGTTGGGTTAGGGCGACTAAAGGCCTAATAATTTCCTTTTTTTTGAAAAAAAAAATGGTTAAACCCTAACCAACCGTGTCCAGCCCCTCTCCCTTTTAGAAAGAAAACTAATTGTTGCAGGAGGTGAATTAATTCACGTCCTGCATGTAACAAAACTTAGCTAAGAAAAGAAAAGAAGGTTACCTGGCTAAAAGGAGTTATGTGTTGCTGTGATGATGGGTTGTTATCGTTGCTGGTGGAGGAGTTAGCGGTAGGGAAGTTAATGCTCACATTGTTGAGAGTAGGAGCTGCTCAAGTTATTGGAACTGGTGCTGCTGTTGTTCATGGATGAAGTGAAGGAGAGGAGCTGACTATCTTGAATGGTTTGGTCAAGGGAGGAGGCTATTGGTGTGGTCTTTGTTATGGACAGTGGCTGGAGCTGGTTGAGGCTATGATGTAGAGGGAGAAGAGGCTACTATCTTTAACACTATAGGAGCTGGCGATGACTCAGGAAAAGGAAACTATGAAGGGGAGGGGCTGTTGTCCATGGTGATGGCTCAATAGGCTGTCATGGTGAGGCTAGGTCATGAGGTAAGGAGGAGGTGGAAAATGAAACAAGGCTGGTAATGCAATTAAAAAATGATGTGTAAAAATTGGTTTTTGACTCACTTTCCACCCTTTTATTTTCCTTGTTTAATGCACAAAATTCACCATTATTTATAGGAAATGAAAGAGGGACATATGGTTTTTATTGGGAATAAATCTTGGCCTTTGATACAAACAGGAAAGATCCTAACCATTGGTCAAAACTCATCATCATAAGCTATGAAATTTGGCTGCAAAAGGCTGATCGAGTCAAAGGTGACCAGTCGACAAAAATTACAATGTGGTGTAGTAAAGTGTTGGGCCATTAGAGTGATGTCTTGTTTATCCTGTTTGGTGGAGAGATGAGGCATTAAATGCCCTTAAAAAGTAGCTACCCAAGCATCCTTTCAGATACAAAAGGTTGAAGATGATGAACAACGGTCAGACAATAAGTTATCTAGCACCTTTTTTTATTTTTGTATTGGTCAAAATGGTGTTGTTTTGTACCAAAATAAACTGTTTTGGTCAAAACGCACCGTTTCATTTAAATGAAATGGTACTGTTTTGACACCCTTAGAATTTTAATTAGGGATTTGACTAAAATTCAATTTAGTCACTCATCTTTTGATTTCTTTTAATTGTATCCCTAATTGACTTCAAACTTTTAATTTTATATGATTTTACCTTTTTCAAACTCAAATATCAACCCTGGAGTTTAACACCTTTTCATTTTGATCATTGATTTTGAATTTATGCAAATTGATCCTCAATTGACCATTAAACTTTTAATTTGCTTCAATTTCACCCACGTTATCAACCAAAATGAGTCCTCGAAGTTTAGCGCATTTTTAAAATAAGTGATTGGTTATGAATCTCTTCAAGTTAATCCATAATTGACCTTAAATTTTGATTTTCTTATAATTTTATCACTGATTTCAATCAATTAACTTCGTAAAAAAGTTTGGTCATCTAAAATTTTAATCTTCTTAATTAAACCCAAATTGGGCTTCTAAACTTAATTTTTCACCAATTAAATCCCTAATAAAATTACTTCGACTTATTAAAAGTATAATTAAGTCCTTGCACCTAATTAAATCTTTTAATTTGACCCAAATTAATTCTTAAACATAATTAAAATTTTAATTTGGCCCATTATTATATCAAATTAGCCTGTTAAAAGTTTAATTAAGTTCCCAGGCTTAATTTTCATGCAGATTTGCCCAATAACCATTTAATTTGACCTTGAATCTGTAATGTCTCTTCAGTTTTGGGTATAATGGGGTATGATTAGGCTTCAAATTTTGTCTAAAACTCTAGCTTGATTCTTATATATATTTGAAACCCTTCTCGGTTTGTTTTTGCCAAGTTGTCACTCTTCTTGTTATTGTTATTATTATTATTATTATTATTATTATTATTTATTTTTAAAAGGAAAAGAGTAAATTTGAGGGGAAAACCCAAAAATGAGTTATGACATCCTCTAAGAAATTACAAAGTCACTTAGCTTCTTCTTTAGCTTTATTAAGAGCAATAAACTCTAATTCCATTATAGATCTTGGGATACACGTTTGCTTAGAGAATTTCTATAAGGCATCTATTCCATCAAGTGTGAAGACATATCTACTAATGAATTTTTGAATTCTTAGTGTGGGATATTAAACTACATTATACCATTCTAGTACCGCTGAGTAACTAATACAGAGTACCCCATAATCCAAGGTATACATCAAAATATTTGAGTACCCTCTTTATTGTGTTTCAATGATTCATACTTGAATTATTGGTAAATCTACGTGGTTTTTTAATTGAGTATGGAATATCGGGTCTTGTGCAATTTATAACATAAATTAAGCTCTCAATTATTTAGAAATATTTTAATTGATTTATTCATTTATCTTTATTTTTGGACATGTAGACACTCATATTCATTAATGTTTTTACAATGCTATTGCCACCTTTAAAAAATTTATCAGGAATTCTCTCAACATAATAAGATTGGGACAATACCAAATCATGAAATATCCTAATTTTTATTTTTAGTATGACATTTGCATCACCTAAAATTTTCGTATCAAGTTTATTAGTTAACATTTTCTTAGTAGACTTGATCATGTAATCATTATTGCATAAAATAAGTATATCATCAACATAAAGATAAACAATAATATACATTTATTTATGTTTTTCATATAAATATATTTATCAACCTCGTTAATTTTGAACTCATTTGATAACACAACCTAGTCAATTTTTTCATGTCATTTGTTTAGGTGCTTGTTTCAAACCATATAATGATTTAACAAGCTTACATGCTTTTTTTTTTATTGTCTATTAACAACAAACACATTGGATTGTTCTATGTAAACCTCTTCATCAAGGTTATTTTTATCCATCTGCACCTTTTTTATAGATAATTTTAATAAAATTCCTCCACCATCATCTTTTATTACCCTGAACCCTAAATAGAAATTAAACTTGAATGTTATTTTAATTTAAATCATATGACTCTTAAGCTATAAAAACAATTAAGGTTCTGAAAAAATTAATCAATTCTTTACATTCAAGTACTAGACAAAACAGTGAGCTGAATTAGAAGAAATGATTTTTCATAAACCAAACTAAATCCCAAATTTAATTGGGAAAAAATGTTTTGTAATCCAAAAAATTATTTTATAATAAACCCAAGCTTAAGCCCAACCCGAGTCAAACGCGCGCAGATTTAAATCTGAAGTCCATTTTACTTAAGTTATCTTTCTTCTCAAAGCTTGCATACTATTTGTACTCAATTTTAGCTTTTCTCATTCCCAATAAAATTAACCATTAGAAAAGTTTGTTTATTTTTTACATGAGAAAGAAACTTTTAAAGAGTTTTGGGTTTCTACAAAATATGCCAACTAAATTTTTTTTAAAATTAATTTTTTATTCACCCATAATTTATTTAAATTATATTAATATTTTATGTTAAAAGACTTATATTAAAGATTATATTCCAACAAAGTTTTAACCCAAAAAAATAATATATACCATACTTTTAATTTTACCTTAAATTTTCCTATTAACCAAGATTCTAAACAAAATCCCAACAAGATATTCTTAATTATCAAATTGATGCACACATCTGTGATAGTTTTCAGTCCATGACCTATATATTTATTAAACCTATAATTTTTTTTTTTTATCAATTTCGAATATTTCAAATTAAAAAAATCTTAATCAAGTATTTTTGCTAACAAGCATCAATATTTTTGTTAAATTTCCTTCAAATTGATAGTGTATAAACATGCATATTAGACAAAAAAAATGTTAAATATTTATTAATTTTTCCATCAAATTGTTAGTGCATACAGCATGAACAATGGACTAGCAGGTACCAAATTGAAAAAAGATGTAGGAAATATTGGAGACCTAATTGGTAAGACTTATAAGTTTGGGATGTAATTGGGAATGACAATGTAGGCATAGTACCAAATTGAGGTCACAAACAAAAATTAGAAGGAAAAATAGAAAAAAGCAAGATCATGATAGAAAAGAGCCGACCTTCCTTTACCCTTTGCCTCTTACCCCAGAGCCAGAGCCAAAGCCAGAGAACAAGCCTGGGAGGCTTCGCAGACTGAGGGGGAGAGAGATAATCGTTAAAAAACAGAGAGAGAGAAAGACAAAGAAAGAATGGTTTGTTCTCTGTTTCTCTCAAATTCTAGTACTGCTACAACCATCTCCTCTCCTTTAGTCCTTTCCCATAAACTGTAAGTCTCTTATTCACACAGTCTCTCCATCTCCCTCTCTCTCTCTATATATATATTTGGGTATTTCGGTTATATTTTCGAAGATTTTGTTTATTTTCTTATCAGAAGATGTACGCAAGAACACACAAAAAAAGGCATATATTTCTACAACCCAATTTCAAGAAGCCCTAGAATTGGCCTTGCCAGCATTAAATGTGCTGTGGATGCACCTTATGAAGGTAATAACTTTATTATTATTATTATTATTATTATTTGTTAGACGCTTGAATTGTTTTGTTTTGATACTTACGTTGATATATATTTGGATGCAAATTATGGATTTAATTTTTTTTTCTATTTTATCCAAAAAAGAGAGACAAAATGGGTAGAGGGTCAGGTGAACAAGTTTGTTTCTGATATTATTATGATAAAATGTGTGCATCTCTTTCAACAATGTGCAGTGTGGGTACTTGTCCTACTTTCCAAGTATCCATGTCGATGATGCATAGGATGTTTTCTTTAAATTCTTGTAGTGACCATGAATGCTCAGGTAAAATGCCCTGCCTATTTAATGAACACACAGAGAACTTTGAAAGAATAATAATGATATTTTGAGTTTGCCTATTTGATTTTTGTACTATAGGTGATCTTCTTAAACCCTTTTGTTTTCTCCCTTTTCACTTTCTGT
>Ga0325410_1006533_pt1 | contig 12797 bp, 9 predicted proteins | sample PopdelMetagenome_16_FD_206182 | JGI IMG/M metagenome (GOLD analysis project Ga0325410, IMG submission 206182) | Populus deltoides microbial communities from Bellville, Georgia, United States - Xylem-PdIQD-R3 | ecosystem: Host-associated > Plants > Phyllosphere > Stem > Wood/Secondary xylem... | reverse complement strand
TTTTTTTTTCTATTTGAAGGGAATGTTCTTCCTAGTTTATTTCTTTTCTATTCAATATTGTTAAGATTTTCTAGTTTTTTTTTTCTATACAAAAGGTTATAATAGCTTTTTGGTAAGTTGAGATATAAATGAATAAAATTAATTATTTTGAGAGTCTTCCTATATTTAGTCTTTGAAGGTTTTGACATGTAACATATTCCTATATCATTTGCTTTCGTCCATATCAATTTGTATTAAAGACCAAAGAACATTGGTGATTATTTTTATTTGTTGTATGCTGCAAAACAACCATGGCTAGAAAAGAGCCAACGATCCTTTGTAATTATTTTGCTTTGTTGTGTGCTACAGAACAACCATGGCTGGAACTGAGTCCAATGATTTTTAGTGGTTATTTTTCTTTGTTGTATACTGTTGAACAACCAATGCTTGCAAAATTTATAAATAGGGCATTCTTGTATGGGAGAGGATGAAGAGGTTCCCTTAATTTATAATCTCCACCAACACTAATTTATAATCATAAGACATCATCATCATTGTACTATCCTATTGTTTATATTATTACTTGTCAAACATTGTAGAACATTTTGTATCTATAAATTATTTTTTATAAAAAAAATACCCCCCCTTCAAATATTATGCATAAAAGTAAAAGATAACAAGATTTCCAAAAAATCAAAGGCTAAGACATGTGCTCTACTTTTCCTAGCAATCAACTGTTTATTTTTTCTTTTTGCTCACATTACACCATTGGTCGGATCATTTTTTTTTCAACCTTAAAAAAATGTAATGGCGTTGTTAAGTCAAAATATTGATGCATAATGGTTGAAATACTTTTAAAATACTTAAATTATGACATATTAGATGACATATTTTTTAAAAAAAATATTAAAACGAAGTCATATTACATCGACCCGTGCCAACAATTGTTAACCTATGAAACTCATGATCTAGGGTAGACCTTGACATAACCATGGAACCTATATCAATATAAATTAAAATGCCCGACTATAATGTACCAAATATCAAACGCTAAAAAGAAAAAAATATTTAAATTTTAGAAAAATTGACCCAAGTAAATCTATATCAGTGGTTGATGCGATGTTAGGGGCCAAGCTAAATTTCTCCACACATAAAAAAGAATAAAGTTATGGTTATGCTACTATTTCTAAAGAAGGAAAAGAAATTCATGACTTGGGTAATTGAATCGACTAGATTTAATAAGTTTGGTTAATCTAATAACATGAAAAACAAAACAAACTCGAGTGAATTTTTTAAACTTATGTTAATCTTTCAAAATTATAGCTCGTGAAATCTCAGACATGAGCTCAATCAAGAAGACCAATTCACAATCAATTTTATGTGAAAGAGGATTAAACCCGATAGAAAAAAAAAATGAAGGAGGATGAAATTGCAAAAAAAAAAATCAATGTTATAAATTATCTTAAATAAAAAAAACAACAATCAAAGAATAGAGATCAAAATTGAGATATGAAAAAAAATTGAAGGATGATGAAATTGAAAATAATTTTCAATTTAAACAGTTTTATAAAAAAAATTGCAATAAAAAGAACATAGACTAAATATGAAGGGAAAAGAAATTGAAAGGCTGGTATGATTTTTTTTAAAGGGTAGCGCGTAAATTGAGCTGGAGGAGAAAGAAGATTTAATCGCATCAAACCAAATAGAGTCACCATGAATGCGCCGCCTAAGAAGGAAAAGGAATCCGAGATTAATTGAATGACATGGCAAAATAATAGTTTCTACCACCGTAGTTAGTTACATGTATTGCCTGAAGGTAGTGAAGTGGTTGACATGTGCAATATATGAGTCACCAATTGTTTGGTTTTTTTTTATTTTATTTATCAAATTATACATTACCCCTAGTCCTAAATAATAATTATGAAAAATGATTTTTGAAATTATAGAAAAGCCCATTTAGTTAAGTGTTTGTTTGCTTTTAAGGGTATTCAAGTAATTTGACTATGCAAAAAATGAGAAAATACCTAGTTACCCTTAAAAAAATTCTAGAATGATAAAAAGATGCTATAAATACCATATTGCCACTTAAGGCTAGTTCTTCCATTTTTTTTTTATCAAGGGAAAAAGCATAAATTCATTGTTCCAATCCATAGTGAATCAATCATTTGCAACAACACTTTCGCCACATGAAATAGGTTCTATTAATACATGAAACGAGTATATGTATAAGTTATAATGTTTTTGTCATTGTATCTTTGATATGATGTAAGATAATGAAAAAAATGATGTAATGTAACGAGATGATGTATTATATTTTTGTTAGTGCCCGACTTTTATGTGTTTGATATTTTAGTGCAGGATGCTTTTTACTTGAAAATACATTAAACTAATTTTTTAAATTTTTTTTATTGTTGACATCAACACATAAAAACAATAAAAAAAAACCTCAATTTTATACTTTTTAAAGTGAAACACACCCAAAAACAAAAGTTACCAGACTCCCAAATAACAATCTGCTGCTTGCTTTTTTGTTTTCTAACATACTCAAAGGCATAATTAGAATTTTAAAGGATGGCAATTTTGTTTTTCCTAATATATGAAGTAAAGTTAGCAGTTGGTACTAGATGTTTTTTCACTCTCTCACCTAAAGAAAATCACGCGTTAAAGAAAGAAAGGAAGTGCAAAATTTTTTTTAATGCATTAGGATTTTCCTATTTTAACTTGAAACTAAAACCTCCAAAGTCTTGATAAATACTTATGCAAACAAGCTGCAAGTGAAGAAAGAAAAACAAGTGTGGCTTCTTGAAAAGCTTTTAATATGTAAACAGGGAACACTTTGTAATGAATAGAAGTGTCCTTGCTTTAAATCATTATGATTTTTTTAAAAAAATAAAAGGAATTAACAAATGGAGGCATTCAAGACAAGGTATGAGAAAAAAAATCAAAATCTTTCTTTGGCCATGACTTATCAACTACTAGTTGAAATTGTTAACGGATCGGGCTATTGAATTCAAAACAATGAGACTATCAAAACATTATCTCACAGTAACTATTTTTCATAAAAAAAAAAATCCCACAGGCCAATCAAAGTTGTTGGTTAATAAAGAGAAAATTCTAGAATTTCCACCCTAAAAGCTGCAATTGCTTCAAATTGGACATCAAACTTTGATACTATTATTTGATTCTAGTGTAATTATGTCTACTATCCAGTTTTACGAAAATAATTATAATTCTCAATGGGTAATTGATTGCTGAAGTGGCCTCCCTTTTAGTGTTTTTGTTTGTATTGGATAATTAATTGTAGCTTTAAAGAATCCTCTCAAATCACCCTTTTTGCCTTCCTTTAACCTTTGTTGTAGGATTAAGAAACTTCCAAAATAAGTTGTCATGTCCTTGTAGGAAAAGAATCCTTGTTAAATAGAAAGTCCACAACTCAAAAGGAAGTAAACAATAAAATTCACATAGCTTGTTCTAACCTATATCGTAAGACCTTTCTAAACTCTGATTGACATGAAATTGTACCCCAATATAGAATAATATTCCAGGAAACTCTGGGTAAATATTTTGTTTGATCTAACAATTGGATTGAAAATTATAATTATTACATTAAAACTGGACAATAGACATAATTACGCTAAAATCTAAATTTTCTTGTTCAGCCATTTCTTGGATCATATCATAACTCTTTTGTGCCACCACTAAGGTATCTAAGATCTCATCCTACCGAGTAATTATTGTTAATCTCTTTGAAGATACTAAAACTATAACATCTTTTAGAGATATTAGTTAGCATTGTGTTTTTGTTTCTCATGTAAAACCCAAATCATTTCTTGAAGCTGAAAAGGATGCAAATTGGATTTTAGCCATGTAAGATGACCTACGTCAATTTGAAAGGAATGATATGTGGGAACTAGTCCTTAGACCTAACAATCAATCCATTATAGGAACAAAATGGGGTTTTCAGGAACAAAGTTGATGAGTATTGGATCATAGTTAGAAATAAAGCCAAACTAGTTGCCAAAGGTTATAATCAAGAAGAAGATATTGATTATGAAGAAACCCTTGCATCCGTGGTTAGACTAGAATCAATAAGAATGCTTTTATCTTTTGCATGTTATGATAATCTTACACTTTTTCAAATTGATGTTAAAAGTGCATTTTAAATGGTTTTATCATGGTAGAGGTGTATGTTGAGCAAGCTAAAGGTTTTGAAAAGTTTCATTTTCCCTGTTGTAACCCATTTTTAGATCCCTACACAAAGAAAGAGAAAATACAAAATAAAATAATATATATATATATATATTCGGAAGAAATAAAAAATGATAGCAGTGAGAAAAGGATGTTGGAGCGCCCAGAAAATAGTAAGAAATTGGTTAATGAGGTTAAAAAATATAAAGATTAAAATTTGATAGTATATTTTTGATTGATGAGAGCCCCGTTGACAAAGAAAATTCAATTTGAGGAAGAAAAGTCTAAAATCAAATATTTATGGACTCAATTAAATTTTATTAAAGGTTTTATTGAGTTTATGGAGGGTTTGTTTGCAAGAAAAAATTATTTTAAAGTCAATTTAGGTTTTAATTGGAAGAAATTAAAGTTTTGGGGTCAAGTTATAATTTTTTAGAGTTAATTTGATCAAATCGGGGGCTTAATTGCATAAATATTGAAGTGTGATGGTCAATTAGGGACTTGATTGAAGAAATCCGAAATCAATGACCAAAATAGAAAAAGCGCGCAAATTGGACTGATTTGAAAAATTAACATTTTGGTGCCCTTTTCTTTTAAATGAAACAGCGTGTTTTGGTCAAAACAACGTCCTTTCATGTGTTATTCATAAAAAAAAAAGACAAAAGCCAATACAATGCCGTTTCAAACGGACTGTGGGTTTTCTTCTTCCCCTAGATACCCAGAGGCAGGGAAGAAGAATTTTCTCTCCCTTGCAACGCCACTCTCACTCTCTTACTTGCAAGAAGACTGATACAACCCACGCCCCTCACATGCAACCATTATGAAGATTGGATAAGGGAGCCATGCTCTGTGACAGGACAGGACAGGCAGTGAGTCTCTCTCCCTTTGCCTATAAATACTAAGAGGTAGAGAAGAAAAGAGGGGGTGAAAATAGAGAGAAATAAAAGGGGAAAAAGGGTCCAACAAAGGGAGAAAAGGAAGAATAAAAATGAGTAGGGAGGATGAGAGATTGAAGGAAGAATTGATTGAGATACAGAGGAGAGAAAGAGAAAAAAAAAAGAACGAAGGAGATTGAACCCGAAAAAAAAAAAGAAACAGCCAAAACAAAGAAATAGAAAAGAAAAGAAAAAATAAGGAAATGAGGGAGAACAAAAGGGATAGAAGAGAGAAACCGAAGAAAAAAAGAAAGAGAGAGCAGCAAAGGAAAACAGGGGAGAATAGAGGAGAGAGATGAGAGAAACAGAAGCAAAACATACCAGAAAAAGAAGACACAGGGACAGGGGGGACGAAACAAAGACAGTGACATGGGGAAGAGCAATCAAAATAGAAAGAGATAAGGAAAAACAGAGGCTTGAGCCTCTATATAGGGAAGAAGAAGAACAGTCACCGCCACAGCAGCCACCATCGATTTTTTGCCACCTCAACTCACCGCCAACGACAGCAAACACGCTCTTTCACTCCAGGTAATCTTCTCTCCATCTCTTATCAATCTTCCTAGTTTGTTTCATTTGCATGTAGAACGTGAGAAATTCATGTTTTGTAACAAATGAAATATAATTAGTCGATTACTGTGCTGCGTACAATAACCAACTAATTATAATTAACTGGTTACTTGCTCAGCACAATAACCAACTATCTTCTCAGGCTGGACTTTAGTAGTCCAATCCATATGGCTAGGCTAAGTCTAGCCTTGGAGAAAGAAGGTTTTCTTTTTGGGCCTGTTCTGGCCCGATTTTATTTTGGGCCACTTGTGGCCCAATTTCTTTTGGGCCAGGTTCGGCCCATTGCAAAAAAAAATCAAAAAAATATTTTCAAAAAAATTTGTGATTTTCTCACGTATTTTTCTGTCCATTTTGATTAATATCGGTTTATATTTTTATACTGTAAAGATACGAATCCGGTTTTCATCAAAACATTGCAAAAATGATAAAATAAAAAAAATATCTTGTTTTCATGCATATGGCCAAGTCTTAAAAAATCATATCGTATTTTCATATGACAAAAATTCAAAAATATGTGTTAGCATGTATTTTGGCTTTAATAACCAGTTTATTAAAACCACGAAAACTTGGCCAATAATTCAAAAACTTCCAAAAAATCATTTTTTTCTTTGAGTATCTAGGATTATGAATTTATACATAAAACGTATTCCCAATATTAAAAAGGTAGTTCTTTTTATTGACGTTAGAATGATTAGATTTTACCAGATAAGTTAAGAATCTCCTTACCGAGAAGGACTTTTCTTAAACCATAGACGGACCAGCAATTAGAAATACAAACAACAAATTAGCATATATCAGACAATTAAAACAATGTAGCGTACCTTAGGTATGACATATTTGGGGTGTTAATACCTTCCATGTACGCAATCAGTCCCCGTGCTCAATCTCTGAGAAAAGTTAGGGTTCCTAGTGATCAAAATACTAGGTGGGGACTTTCATTCCTGCTTTCCACTGATAAAAGACAAGAATTCCTTGTCTCTTCATATTTTCCGGATAGATTACATATGAGAGCGGACGATATCGCCGCGACGTTGGACACGTGCGACATTCCCGATCATGTTTTCAAACTAAAAAAAGCTTTATATGGTTTAAAACAAGCACCAAGAGCTTGGTATATATATTAAAGTCTTTTCTTATTGAAAATGATTTCAACTTTAATAAAATTGACACCACTCTTTTCACAAAAAGAAAAGATAATGGTATGAGATTGTGCAAATATATGTTGATGATATTATATTCATAATAACGAATCTCTTTGTGAGGAATTTGCAAAATGCATGTAAGATAAGTTCAAAATGAGCATGATTGCAAATCAAGCAAACAAGAGATGACATCTTCATCAATCAAAACAAATACAACAAGGATCTATTAAAGAGATTTGAGATGGAACATGTCAAAAAAACCGAATTAACCCCACTCTCAAATCACTTAAATTCCACTAAATCAAGCTTAATTGAAGTTAATTTCTTAGAGATTCAAGCTAGATGACACCTAAGAAACATCTTAGAGATGTAGAATCAATGAGAAAACGGGTAAATAATCCTAATTTTCATCAAAGTGATAATGTAAAGAAGTTTGTGAATTTATTTTCAAATCGATCTATTGTAGTTGAAAGAGGTTTAACAAGTATGTTAAGAATTTCAAGATAGATATAATATTTGATTATATGGGTTGGCATAATTTTTTCAAGATGACTTTTTCAAGCCCCAATTTATTTTTTATACCAAGATGAAAAATCCAAACCACCTCCACAGAACTCCTTTCTTTCATACAAGTCCATGAAAATAAAGATTGATCATTTTTTGTTCGATTTGGTTTTTATAAAAAAAAAGTAACCGAACCATTTTTTTTAAAAAAACCAAAACCGGTTCAAACCTATTGGTTTCGGTTCGGTTCGGTTTTTTAAAACAAAAACCGATTCAAACCAGTTTGGCTTAGTTTTTCAGTTTGGCTCGGTTTTTTTTGGATTTGGCTCGGTTTTTTCGGTTTGGCTCTGTTCGGTTTAGTTTTTTCAGTTTCAGGCTTGTAAAACCAAACCAAACCGGTCGGTTTTTTCAAAATGCTAATTAGTTTAATCGGTTTTTTTTTACGATTTGATTTTTTCGGTTATTTTTTTCAGTTTTCTCAGTTTAATCAGTTTTTTGATTTTTTTGCTCACCACTACGAGCTAGCGAGTGTTCAAATGATATCAACGGGTATGATGGGGCTACTTAGCCACTACTTTTTTGTTTAGACTTGAATTTTAACTCATTTAATATTAAAGACATTTGTGTTAACTTTAACTTTTTCATCCAAAAATTAAGGATTTTTACATAAAAAAATTCCATCACTTCACATGATTTTAATTAGACCATCAATTTTGTACACTTGACTTAAACCCTAGGTTTTACTTAATTTTGATATATAAAAAAAATATAAAAAAAATGTAAAAGAATGATAGAGAAATAAGAATACACATGCAATGTTCGAACTTTTACATCAACCATTCTTCAAATAAGTGTAAAATCTAAGAAAAAGAGCTAAATTGTACTAAATAATATTGATTTAATTATAACTAAATCCTTTTAGTTTAGTAAAAATAATTTATTAGTCCTTGTAGTTTTAAAAACTATATATTTAATTCCTATATTCTTAAATTCATGTGTAACTTAATTTTTTTCCAATGTCATATTCTTTTTTAATTCATCTTGAATTCCTATTATAAAAATGATAAAAAAGTAGATAATATGAAAAAATAAGGAGAATTTAAAAAAAAAAACAAAATACTAGCAATAAAGCATAATCAATGCTGATAAAAAAATTATTTAATTATTTTTATAATATAAAGATTAATTAGTTTTTTTAATAAACTATAAAAACTAAATTACAATTAACTTTGTAAATGAGCATTAAATATGTCCACACTTGCATCCTATAAATAAATATTGCGTCATGGGAGTAATGTACACCTCTGCAAAAGGACTGAGAGGAAATGAAAGAGAGGGCACGATACCCGAAAACCGCAGATACAGAGGTGTAAAGGCTGCGAATATAAGACGAGAGAGTGAGATAGAGAGAGCACTGTTCACCAAAATTTTTTGAAGTTTGAGCTTTAAAACCAAAACCTGAAGTCACAGTGAATCAAAGAAACAAATGTAAAGGAGGGAGACGCATTAAAAAACACAGTTTGTGAGATTGTTTGAGTGAGTGAGAGAGAAAATCGCTTGTAGATATTTGTGTGTGAAGATAACATGAGTAAATGGTTGGGGTTTTCTCTGACTCCACACTTGAGAATTGATGAAGGGTTTGGTAGAGAAGACCAAGCTCCTGGTTTCTCTGTCATGCCTTTGCGTTCTGATGGATCTCTTTGTGTTTTTGATCCCTTTAGACGTCCATCTAATGGTGCCCCAGGTGCTGCATGCTCCCCTTTTCTTTCTTTCTTTCTTTCTTTCTCAGTGCATGTGTTATTTTTTAAAATGAAAACTTGAACATGATTTGTGATGATTTTGCTGTAATATTTCGTCCTATTTGATGGTAATTGGTAGATTGGAGATATGAAAACACTATGGATGGAGGTAGTACAAGTGAGGATGGTCCAAAGCTTGAGGATTTCTTGGGGTGTTACTCAAACTCACCTTCTAATGAGACCAAAGTTTATTGTCAGCAAGAAGATCACCAGAGTCATCAAAACCATGCTAATAGAATCAATGTTGATCTAGCACCAAGCTTCAACACCAACGGAAATGCAAAAACTGGGGAGAATAGTCTCACAAGCCGTTCTTCTTTAATCCAAAGTTACCATTTCAATGACAATCCACAAACCTCAATCCCTAGTCACTGTCTTCAGCACTGTGATTTAAACCATAACCATAACCATGAAAATGGCATGAACCATGTGCCTTTTGAGAGTGCTAGTTCAGTTTCTGGGTTCAAGTCTTGGCTTAGGCAGACGGCGCCATTTTCTTCTAGTGGGAAGTCTCCAATTGAAGCAAACAATAGCAATTTTCAATCATTATTGCTCACAATGAGTCCTAGTTCTCAGAATGGATTGGCTACTATATCTCCATTGCAAGTGGTTGATAACCGTAAAAGGCCAGTTGTAAAATCACTTGCTAAAGAACCAGTTTCTCATAAATCTATTGACACATTTGGACAAAGAACTTCACAATATAGAGGTGTAACAAGGTACTATCTTCCTTTTCTTCTCTTCTTCAAGTCGTGGCAATACCTTCCTTTCAACTTCGCTTCAACATATACATGTGTGTGTGTCTGTTATATATGTTCTATGATTGTTAGGCATAGATGGACTGGGAGATATGAGGCCCATTTATGGGACAATAGTTGCAGGAAAGAAGGACAAACGAGGAAAGGAAGGCAAGGTATGAGAGAAAATAAGCTTTTGATATTTTCTTTATCTCTCCAGTATACATACATATGCCGTCTTCCTTCTTTTTCTTCAAAAGAATATACTAACGGTTGCTTTCTTTTTCATATACTTTTGGGTATATTCACCTTTCAATGTCACTCAAATCTTATGCAGTTTACCTTGGTAGGTGTAATTCTTTATTATGTCAAATATTATTTGTATGCTATATTCTTTAATTATACCCAAGAATAAGATTTATTAATTGCTGATTAACATATTTTTGTTGGTCTTAAATACGTTGGTTATTGTTCTTGTTCTTCTCCTTCATTCCTTTTGTTTTAAAATCGTGTATCAGGTGGGTATGATAAGGAAGAAAAAGCAGCAAGGGCTTATGATTTAGCTGCCTTGAAGTATTGGGGTCCAACAACGCATATTAATTTCCCTGTAAGTCTGTTGTTAGTCATCCTAAGTTGGTGTGTACAAAAAAGATCAACCATTTGTTCTGTAGTGTCTGTATCTGTAATATCTTAACTTTTTTTTCAAACAAAAAAAAAAAATGTTAGTTGAACACTTATGAGAAAGAGCTTGAAGAGATGAAGCACATGACCAGGCAAGAATTTGTAGCCAGTTTGAGAAGGTAATTGCCATTCTACAGTCCTTAATTAAAGAAAAAGAGAAGGAGAAGAGAGGGGAGAAAAAATGATTGCTTTGTTCAAATTTTGACAGGAAAAGTAGTGGGTTTTCAAGAGGAGCTTCTGTGTACAGGGGAGTGACAAGGTAATGGCAGAAAGCGACTTCAATGATAAAGTTTTTTTCTTTTTTCCCCCCATTATTTACTGCAATTGCAGGCTTTTTTTCAATCACCGGAGGCCATAATAGGCAAACATTGTTAACCATTTGCCTCTAATATCAAGTGTCCATTTTTAGTATATAATACTAAATATGATTCTTCCACCGTATCTTTGCCTCCTTTTCGCTAAGTTGCTTTCCTTTATCCTGGCAGGCATCATCAACATGGAAGATGGCAAGCTAGAATAGGAAGGGTTGCTGGAAACAAGGATTTGTACCTTGGAACATTTAGTAAGCCTTCGTCACTTTCTTTCTCTCTCTCGTCCTTTTTCCCTTTATTTTCCTTCTATTAAAGTGTGCGATGTGTTATCCATTCTTATGGCATTACATCCTACTCTTTGCACATAACTAAGTGTGAAGGATTTTCACTTGAGCTCATGGCGTTTTAACGTAAATGTATGACTTGGCCACAAAATACAAGTCAGCCTTGATCAACTTTCAACCATTTCATGCACAAAAACTATTTTATAGCTTGAGAAACTTAACTCAAGTAGTCCAATCGCTCGTTACGATATAGGTACACAAGAAGAAGCTGCCGAGGCCTATGACATTGCTGCAATTAAATTTAGGGGTACCAGTGCTGTTACAAATTTTGGTATAAGAAGGTATGATGTGAAGAGAATTTGCTCAAGCTCCAAACTCATTGCTAGTGACCTAGCTAAGCGTTCATCAAAAGATTCGGCTCTGGTGGCCCTCGAGGATTACAATTCTTGTGCTTCATCAACATCTTCTCAGCCCCACCTTGCCATAGCAAGCAGTGAAGCCTCCAATGAATTGACTGACATGATGTGGAGTGAAAATACAGGGGAAAACATCAACAGCAACAAAGTGCTAACAACAATAACAATGGTGTAACTTTGGTGGCTTCAAGGTAGCAGGAATCCCTCCAATGCTGCTAGTCCAAAATGTTCGGTTGGCTTAGCTAGTGATTTTGGCCTTGGCAGCGAAAGCTATTCTCAGGGCTACTTTCCATTGCAGGGTGGAAAGCATCAAGCCCCTATGTTTGCATTGTGGAATGATTGAAAAATAGTAAGTGAAGATGAGCAAGATTTGAGAACTCTATATCAAATAGATAGTAATTATCATTATAAAAAGATTAAGAACTCAAGAGGGCTCGATCATTTCCTTCAATTCTGACAAGAGACAGGAAAAACAAATCTGGTGAAAGGCACTTCAGTTTCTAATGATAAAGCAAGAGAGATGAACCCGAACAAATTGAAGTACAGAAAAGACAAAAGAACAACTTTAAAAGCACTTTGTTACTCTTTCAACTATCCAATCCAAAGTTTCAAACCACACAGTAAACTTGGTTTCTGGCCCCTTCCTGTAAAACTGAAGGCCGCACCAATTGCTTTGCATGTATTTACTTGCACCGCCTGAGACATGGCACAAGAAGTAGGCCCTGTATGCAATGTCTCTAGCTACCTAGGCCATTAGGGACCACAAAATCTCCGTTGGGATGCCTGCCACAAACACAAAGATCAAAACGACCACCTTGTTTGGTCTTATTGCAACAGACCAATACATAAGACATGTATTATTAATATTATTATTTTATGATGTGGAATTTTTGGCTATGGTTAAAATACTGACTAATTTTGCTACAGAGCGCTAGCTCTTGCTGTACGTATGCATGGCACCATAAGGCAAAAAGTCAAAGAACTTTGGGGATGCAGAGAAGCAGTAATCTTCCTCCACTGGCAGGTTTGTTTGGAGAGTCATTTAGATCATAGCAATCTCAAATCTGACCTAGCGAGAGCGAGGCTCTGTGAGTCCATTTTGTGGAGGTCAAGTTAGTAAAAACAACTATTTCTTTTTACCTAATTAATGTTATTTTAAGTTTATTTGAAATGAAAATGTTAGACTCGGGGAAACTCTCAATTCAAGAACCGGATCATAAACATCTGTTTGACACTTTGAGACAAAATAAAAAC
>Ga0325410_1006532_pt1 | contig 12798 bp, 7 predicted proteins | sample PopdelMetagenome_16_FD_206182 | JGI IMG/M metagenome (GOLD analysis project Ga0325410, IMG submission 206182) | Populus deltoides microbial communities from Bellville, Georgia, United States - Xylem-PdIQD-R3 | ecosystem: Host-associated > Plants > Phyllosphere > Stem > Wood/Secondary xylem... | reverse complement strand
TTCAAACAATCTTTGTTCTCGTAGTCATGTGGCTTATCCTCTGTGGAGAATATCTCTTCTTGGATCTCAGTTCTCTTTAAGATTTTCTTATGAAATATCCCATTTTCCAACTTTGTGTTCATTGACAGGTGGTATGTCTGCAACGAACTAAAGGAAGTTCAACAAACTCCACGAGTTCACGATCTAAATCTACACAGGTTCCATCCATTTCTGAAGATAAGAATGCATCTGTAGTGGATGTTCAGGAAAATGGCATTAAGACAGAGAGGAGTGAGGAGAAGAGCATAAATATTGAGGAAGCAACTGAGGAAGGGATAAAAAGTGTGATAAATTTTCTCAAAGATAAGATTCCTGGGTTAAAAGTAAAAGTTGTGAACATTAACACTACAGAGGAAGTGATGGAGGATAGTGATTCTGTGAAGCAGTTGATGCAAGAAGATGATGACAAGACAGGGTCTAGTGAGAATTTGGAAGAACATGCCAGTGATCTAGAAGAGATTCAGCCTGATGAGGTAGCTTTGGAAGGCAGTAGTGATTCCTCAAAAGATGGAAAAGATTTAGATATGAAGCTTTTTATTGGAGGGGTTGTACATAACAATGAAGATACTCCAAGCAAGGATGAGTATGTGCGTCTTCCAGCTGAAATTAAAGATATGGAGAGAGATTCTTTTGTACTACATGTTCAAAGAAGTCTAGATTCTGGCAGTAAAGAAAGTAAAGCATCCAAGGTGAAAGTGGCAGCTATAACAGCTAAAGGTATTTCTGAGCTTATGCCTTCAGATGTTGCAAAGGCATTTTGGGGTGCAGACAAAGTTTCTTCAAAGGTGAGATCAATGCAATATAATAACAATTCAGGTTTTGATCTTTTGACAGTTTTCATAATCCATTTACATTACATCTCCCAATTGTTATTATATAACTCAATCTTGATATAAATAGGATTATTGGTTTCTATGGGGTACTGGACAATATGTTTCATCAGGCTTCCTCTTCAATCCTTTGGGAAAAAAACCGTTGCAATGTTACTGTAAAAACTTGGTACTTGTAACTTTTAGATGCCTGTTTTCCCAACCATTCAAAAAGGTATATGCTAGATTTTGCCTCACCCCTCCCCATGGTTATGTAAGATGCCGTGTCTAAACAAATTTTTAAATGTCTTGTTTGCCACATTGGGAACTTCCATTCATTTGTATTGAATATTTTGACAAGCCCTGACAATTTTTTTCAGGGACTTAAGTTGAACCTGACACAAACTGTAAGGACAAATCTGCCTGTTATCCTTTTTTAGGAGAAAAACACCCTGTTCAAGTTAGTGGACTATTGATTTTTATTTACATTTTGCAATATTGCCAGAAGAAAACTTCTCCTTTTCCATAAAAATTTACGTGAAAACCTTTACTGTGACAATGGTCAAATTTTTATCTTATTGTTTCAGCATCAGAATTGTCATTCTGAATATTTTTTGCTTTTCTTTTTTCCTTAATGCTGAATGTGGATGCTGTTGTCTTGGGTTAAATTCCTACCTAGTTGATTATATAGGCATACTAACTTTTTGAACATCTCCGAACTTTAACTGTAGTCAATCTACTTGATTACATTACTGTATTTTGTTTGACAATCAGTTGATCATTTTTTTCTCTTAGGTTTCAAGAAATGTGCGTGAAATCGTGAAACTTGCTGTTAGTCAGGCACAGAAGCAAAGCAGTTTATCTGAGTATACAACTTTCAGTAGAGTTACAACTTCTAATAGCAGTTTAGATCCATTTGACGGTGACTTGCTTTACACATGGTTTTCTATTTTTTGATTTAAGCAAAAAAGAGATGTATATTATTATGCCATAATCTTATGGTTGAATCGTAGGCCTATATGTTGGTGCATTTGGGCCTTATGGGACTGAGATAGTACAATTGAGGCGTAAATATGGTCATTGGAATATTGAGGATGACCAATCCTCAGATGTGGAGTTCTTTGAGTATGTTGAGGCTGTGAAGCTAACTGGGGATCTTAATGTCCCTGCTGGCCAGGTTTGCAATTTTATTATTTCTTGAAGTTAATACCCATCACGTATGGCAGTAATGTAAAATTTTATACTACCTAATTCTTCAACTACAAAGTTTAGGTGACATTTCGTGCCAGAATTGGGAAAGGAAGTCGCAATTCCAACCGTGGGAAGTATCCAGATGAACTGGGAGTGGTATGTAGCTAGGTCTAGGCCATAGTTTTTATCTTTGTTGCTGTTCTCCTTTCCATCGCATTTTTTTCTTCGCTGACAATTCTTGAAACTCAGTGTTATGGACCTTTTGATAATCATGAAAGAAAAAAAGGACCTTTTTTTTATCTGAATGTTGAAACAAGCAGTTCCTTGGAAGTCTGTAGAGTGATTGAATCACTGTTTTCATGAAATACACGAGAGTTGATTCTCTTTATCTAATATATCTTTACAGTTCTGCAAAGAGAACTGTTTATAGAAATAGGAACAATTATAGGCTCGGAATTTTGTGAATGATGGTCACATTATTTGTCATATCACAAACTTAGCCAGGAAAGTTAAAAGTTTGTGCAATTGTTTGTGAAATTCTATCCAGGTGGCAAGTTACAAAGGTCAAGGAAGAATAGCAGGATTTGGCTTCAAAAATCCACAATGGGTTGATGGTGAACTTCTTCAACTTAATGGCAGGGTAACAAAAGTTCTTTTCAAGATATTTGCTAACGTTTCATCTTGAAGTTGTTTGCAGTTTTTCTTAATCCCTCTCCATTACTTCATACAGGGCATCGGACCATATGTCAAAGGGGCAGATCTGGGTTTCCTTTATGTTGTTCCAGAACAAAGTTTCCTTGTGCTGTTTAACCGGTTGAAGCTACCAGACTAAACCACATTTGTTGTCATCAGTCAAATGTGTCTGAAGGGAGAGTTCCTGTGTAAACTACGTGTGAGAAATGCAGTTTTTTTCCCCATTGCTAAGCCCTAAGATTTGAACATATAGTTTTTAAATTCTCTCGTGAGGGGCAGTTTTCGTTGTTTGCCTTCCACATATAAATTATTCTCCTTTTTTCTGTATCTTGAGGTGTATATTGCTTTTTTACTATCAATAAAGAAAGCGACAAACAGTAATGATGTAATACTTTTGAAGGGTTGGTATGGTGATCAAGGTGTCCAGCTCTCTTTACCCTACCAGACAATAATGCAACCCTTTCAAAGGGATTTCTTTATGGGCAATTCCAAGGATATTGTAATCGTTTAGTACTTGCATCTTGTTCTTGGTGCGCTCAGGCTCAAGCATGCTGTGAAAGTATCAAAGAATTGTTCATGGAGAGAGCATTGATCCAATGAAGAGTCGTTGATGAAGCCACCAGCATCACTGCGCAATTCCCAAGCGTAAAGACATCAATTTTCAATGAAAGGAAGGCATTGAGATTTCTCATAGTATCAAAAGTTAAAAAGCAAACAATGATGCCGGTTTCTTTTTGTTATTCTAGGAATTAAAGTATACTCTTTGTAAAGAAAAAGGTGCGACTAATGCTCATAATTCAGAGAAAGAGAGATTTGATGCTTTTCTTGTGGCTTTTGGAGTATATTCTCAACTTCTCATGGAACCAATTTGGCTTATTGAATGAACCATGAAATGTGTTAAAGCGGACACCGTCGAGGACCTCTGTTTTATCAATCTTGTCGTTATTTAGAATTAATTTTCTATTATAATTAAATTTAATTATAGTATTTGATTTGAATTTAATTAATAAATAAACTGAATTCACATGTTTGAAAAAGATAAAATTTCAATAATTTTATTTTTATATTACTTTCATTACCCTCGTTTTATTTCTTAAAAGATCTTTAAAAAAAATTGGACAAATGTGTATTTTAAAAAAGATAATTTTAATATTAAATTTTCTCTCTTTGAAATTGTAAATAAAAAAAGTTGATCTCTAATTTATTTTTATAGTATTTTTAGAGATTAAATTTCATTTAAAATTCAATTTTTAATCATTTGAATTGAATTGAATTTAAAATATTCTGTATAAATTTCTTCTTACGATTGTTTTTGTACGCGTACAGGTACTGGGGGCGTGACAAGCAAGTGAGTGTAAGAAAATATAAAAGAACAAAAGCAAGAACTGATGCCTTCAGCCGATGGAAAGCCCACTCTCAAAGAAATGCTGAAGAACATTACTTTTGTCCCCTACATAAAAGTTTCCATTGAAAGCCCTCAACCAAATTTAATATTCTAGTATTAAATTCAATTCTATACCTTATTTAAATTTAATTAATAATTTATTATATTTTTTATGTTTAAAATAAAATATTAAACTATATAATTAAATTCAATTATATTATTTGAAATCCCAATAAAAATAAATTGAATTAGCAATCTTGACTATTTTATACTTATACTATTTCTTTTTATTATAAAAAATATATCTTTTTGTTAGAAGGACCCTTATATTTACTTCTTTTTTTACTTCTTTTTTGAATTATTATCCTTTATATCATTTTTACCACCTTTTATATTACCTATAAAAATAAATTGAATTAGCAATATTTACTATTTTACCTTTAAATTATTTTTTTTGTAATTTTTTTTGTTAGAAGGACCCATATATTTATCATTTTAAAAATTATTATCCTTGTAACATCTTTACTACCTTTATTTTAACCTTTTAGTCTTGATCTAACATCCGAGCATTGAACCATCTTGAATTTTCTTGCGTTATCAAAGAAAAGTAAATATAATGATATGAAGATGTTTCCGGATATTATAGAAAAAAAAATATAATGATATTTGAGAGAGAGAAAGTTCTCTCTAAAAATATGTATTCAAATATATGGAGAATGAAAAAAGCGTGAATTATTTACCTAAATGATTTATTAGGTATTTTTATCATTAATAATAGACAAATATCTTTTAAACATGTATTAATAAAAGATAAATATCTTTTACACGAATATTAATGAAATTAAAAGGTGGTAAGTCATCAAAGATTTTTTTATACACTTAGAAGTGTAGGAAAAGTAGGATCCAAAATATATTGGATCAGTAAAATATCCTGAGAGATTCTTTTTATTTTATTCAATAAATCTTATGTATATTAATTTCTATTTTGAATTGATTTTAATAAATAAATTTATTAAACACAATCAAGTAAATGATTCATATTGCGATATTAAATATCTTGATTTGCTTTTGTTTCTCAGTTTTTATAATGTTGTTTTTGTTTAAGAAAAACATTATGAAGCCAAAATGGGTTTTTTAATGTGTCTTCTTCTTCTTCTTCTTTTATTAAACTTGATTTTTTTTCATCTATTTTTTTTTATATTGTGAAAAATATAGTTTCAAAGAAAATTCATTTATTAAACTTTATAAAGTCTATGTACATGTTCACAGGTTTTGCTGGTTGACATGGTTTGCAGATTTGACGAGTTTAACTTTTTTTTTTAATTATTTTTTTTCAACATCTCAGTATTTGATTGATATTTAATTTTACGATCATTTATTTTTGTTATCATATAGATAAATAAAAAATAGTTTTGAAAAAAAATAAATTATAATCCCACTAGAGTCCATAACCCGGTTCATAGGTTTGGTGTGCTAATCCAGGTTACCCGGTTCATAAGCTTGACAAGTTCATCCACTGGTCGAATACTTTTTTTTTTTGTTTTTGATCCTTTAATTGTTTTTATTTTTTCTTTCTTAATTTTATCCTTTAATATTGAAAAGGTTAAGAAATAAACTGCAAGATTTATTTTTAACACAAGTCGTTAGAGGATTGAAATTGATTCAATTCATCATCATCACAATAATTTTTTTTAAAAAATTATCATTTTAAAGTTTTTTTTTTAAATTCAAGTCATGTTTTTTTCTAAAATTTTATTTAAACCCATAAAATTAATCAATTTAATTTGAATTAATTCCAAAGACTTGAGTTAGAGAAAAAAAAATTATCTAATTTTAATATCAACCCATTAAACTAGATTTAATTACACAATCAAGGAATTTACCCACTCTTTTTTTTAAAAAAACAAAAATTGGCTGACGTACTAGTGTGTAAAATAAATAAATTCTGTCTCCTTGTCCACGTGGAATCGTAGTGTGCGATATCTTACGTGGAATCTCAGTCTCTTAAGAGAGTGTTGTAGTTTTATGTTTTATTGTACTATACTATATGCCTCGCCATACGTGAACAAAGCTCTTCTCTTCATAAAACGCCACGTGTACACGGTCCCCTGCAAAAGCAAAAACACAAACTTCTCTCCCAGTTTAAAGCCTCCTCTTTTTCAAACTTTCTTAAGGCAAACCTGAAAACAAATCCCCTTACTATGGACCTTCTCTCCAATGATCCTCCAATTAATGTTTTTTCTCAATTAAGTCCTCAAAGACTAAAGAATTCTCTATTAAATCTTCATCTAAAAATATTAACCTATTTTTAAAATAAAAAAGTCAAGTTCCCTATAAAATAATAATACTAATCTTGTTAGAACTTGATATTTATTAATATTATTATATTTTCTCTTTGTACAAAATTATTTATTTAAGCAATTGAGAACTCTCATATCTACTAAAAAAGATCTTTTACGAGTACTTGACTCCCGTATCAAGCTATAATGCACCATGCCTTCCCACCAAGCTATCACTTAGGTTGGTTTTCTACATCAAGCTACCATCCATTTTAATTAAAAAAAATTGATTAAATTGCAAGAATTAAATAATTAATCTATTATTCAATCATGTAAATCTTATTAAAAAAAAATTATGTTGTTGTGAAATAATAATACTAATTTTGTTAGAACTTGATAATTATTAATTACACATAGGACTTCATAAATCTCTTCTCTTTTCTTGTCATTATTCTCATTTGTTATTTGTTGAAATCCAATATATAAGTGTTATGAGAACCAAAAACATGGTTGAAGTTCAATTGAGGATCTCTAAGATTGTTGAGATAATGAATTGTTTGGAGACCAATAGAGACAAAGTATATAGTTGGGGGACCGTTTGGACATTTGCCCACTCTCTCCCTCACTCTCAAACAATACAATACACTACAGAGAAACACACACAGAGAGTATAAAATTAAACTCGTCTCTCACTAAATTCCACGAATTGAACACCCAAACCAAATCCAGAAAAAAAATGGAAACAGCGAGATCCGATTCCAAGCCGAAAACCCAAGTCCCACGATCCTCTTCTTCAAACTCCGACTCACAATCTCACTCTCCTCACCGTTTCCAATCCCCTCACCGATCCGACTATGGCGACCCTCTCGAAAGCCCTCCCTACGCCTCTCCCTCTGCTTCCCCTGAAAAATCACTATCTCCGCTCCAAAACTCCATGGCCGTCGTTGCCGTTGACACCCACAAGTCTACTCAGTACTCCCCCGCACTTTCCTCTTTCCCGCCGGATAACCTCTCTGCGCCTCCTGAGCTGGTGCTGAACAAGGTGGCGAGGGAGAGAGTGGCAGATGGGGTGGTGAGGAAGGTGGGGACGGCGTCGGTGGGGAGGAGGTCGAGGAAAGAAGAGAAGATGAGGACTGGTGAATTAGGGTTTAGGGTTAGTGAGATTATCATGTGTTTGATATCTTTTGCTGTTATGGCTGCTGATAAGACTCAGGGATGGAGTGGTGATTCCTTTTATAGATATATAGAGTATAGGTAGGTAGTGGTGATTAATTGCTAGTTTTTAATGTTTGTGTTATTTATTTTATTTTAAAAAATAATAATTAATGCAGGTATTGTTTGGCCGTGAATGTGATTGGGTTTGTGTATGCTGGATTTCAAGCTTATGATTTAAGCTATCAGTTAGCCACCGGGAAACATGTGATTCGACACCATCTTCGTCAACATTTTAATTTCTTCATGGATCAGGTAATTGATTTATGTTTAATTATTATCTGTTTATACTAACTGTGCTATGCTAGTCACTGTCGGTAGCATTTCATCTCAAGGCTTAATTACAATTGCTGATTATCTGGTTCCTGGAAGAGAGTGGATTAATTTGGCTGATGATGCTATCAATAATCTGTTAGTGTCAATTTTTTAGTGCGCAATCATAGTCCATGTATTTTCAGCTTGTGAGCACAATTTCAAGGCATGAATCCTTAGAGCAACACTAAATGTAGGACTGTTTCCAGATTTCTTTTCCTGAGGACCATTATTGTGAATGTTCGTTTGTCTCTCCACAACTCACATGGTGGGTTCACCTGAATAGTCTTTGTGCATGACTGGTAGCAGCAGAGTTCTCAACTCGGCAAGTCCACCTCTTGATATTTCCTCTGGCAAATAACCTTGTGTTGGTCTCAGGAATTGAAGTAGAATGGTGAGTCAGGGCCATTCAGGAAACTGAGTGTGACCTTTGATCTCCCCAATCAAGGTTCTAGCATGTGGCTGATTCAATCTGCCCCTCGTAACTCACTTAAAGTCCATGTTTCCTGGGTTTCCATGACTTCTAGTTGACAGAAGATCCATTTCACTTTTACCACAACCAATTTCACGAGCATCAAGCCTCAAATGACTCGTATGGTTTCAGCTAATGGGAGGCCTAAATTAAGAATGTAGATGTAGTTTACAGCCTTAGGAACAAATGAAAATACAACCATGCACAAGGAATTGTTTTTCACTTTAGTTTTTGGATGCTAACAGTCAACACAAGTAAGCATGACGGTTTCCCCCCCTTCTGGTTTATTGATACTGAAAGTGAATTGTGTTTTATATATTTTTTATTTTTTGGGTTCAAACTGGCAGATACTAGCATATCTTCTGGTATCAGCATCCTCTTCAGCCGCCACTCGGGTTGATGACTGGCAATCTAACTGGGGCAAAGATGAGTTCACAGAGATGGCAACTGCTTCGGTTGTCATGGCCTTCCTGGCTTTTATTGCCTATGCCGGTAGCTCCATTATATCTGGTTACAATCTATATAACCGGGACGCAATATGATGGCATTCACATATTATATTCAAGGTTATGGAGAAAGAAAAAAGAAAAAGTCACATGCAATTTTTTCTTTTTAATGTTGTATAGAGACAAATTAATAGTATGTTTATCCCTTTTACATTTTTTTTTCTACTGTTGGGGAAAATGTAAACTATATATTTGGATATCTGGATTCTGGAGTATATAAGACTATTTCTACCGTCCCGTCAGTGACCTTGTTTGACATAATTCGAGGGTCTCTCATCGCCTGTTTGCCGCCTCTAGGCGACTGCTAGATAGCTCATGAATAGGCGCACAATGATTTGCAAAATAATCTTTAGTGGATGGTTCTTCTTCATCATTACTTCTTCTTCTTCTTCTGATGACGACTAAATTTTCATTAATACTCATCAATCATCCATATTTCCCGAAGGAACAAAGCCTGTAGGCTTTAGACTAGACCAAAGTCGATGTCCACTAGCCAGCAAGAGGTTAGCTGGTGACCATTCTTTTGGTCTTATGAACAACGTCAGATCTGCACTGCAAAAGGCTCTAGCCCTTCCTTTGCCTTTTGGCAAATATCAAGATGGGAAAAAAACTACAATTGTAGCACTTTGGGCAATTCATAAGGCTTGATTTGGGGAACTCATCAAAAACTTTTTCTCTTCGGCCCGTGGACATGCTTGCCCAAGCAGTGCAGCAACAATCAAATTAGTTTGAGTAGCTCTAGAGTTTTCAAGAAACGCCAAGAAGTCGGGACTGGTCACATATCAGATTCCAGGTAGTTTTCGTGATAGTGGTGATAGATATTATTTTTTAAAATATTTTTGTTTTGAAATATATTAAAATAATATTTTTATTATTTTATTAAAATTTATTTTTGATATAATTAAAAAATTTTCAAAATCATTTTTTAAATAAAAAAATAAACACACTCTAAGCATATTAAAAAAAAGTTTCTTGAAAAGCTTAAAAAGTTTTAATAAATCAATTGCTGGCTCTTTTATCAAACTAGCACAGTTTGATAAAAGATCTAAGATATAATAGATTAGAGAAAAGTACATGAAAAAAAAGCACATTTTGACTCAATTGCTAATGGGGAATGTGATTTTATTTAACAACTGCTAATAGAAATAGTGTTTATAAACCATAATTATTGTCATTAGCAATTATATTAATAAACCGTTGTTGATAATAACGGTTGTGAATAGATGCTATACAATTGCTAATGACAATAACGGTTATGTTAGGTAATCCATCCTTTACTTGAACCCAACCCTAAATTTTACATAAAATAAAGTCTAAATCACCACAATTAAAGCCTAAACAAAACTTTAAATTACCAAACCTTAAATTTGTGTGATATTTTAACATTAATTTTATTTGTTAATTATTGCAGGTATTTTTTAAATATTATTTTTATTTATGTACATTTTTTTATGTTGTTAATGGATGATTTGAAATTTTAAACAGCTTGTTCACATGTTCACCTATTAATTAATATTTTTCAATCATGTTTATATAAAATAAGTATGAAAATGCATAATATGTAAGACAACTTTAAAATCAAAATGATAATTAGCTAAAACAATATTACAAAAGTAATAATAATAAAAATAACTCTTAACTAAAAAAATAACACAACATAATAATACATCTTAGCTTACCTATATCTTCTGCGACGACGAGTGGATAGACTGGCTTCATCAATAGTGTAATATCCCATATTCGCGGGTGAGGGTTTGATAGCTGGCCTTATTAGTAGTACTGGTTGCTAACATATTGTATGCGTTTTGGGGCGTCAGACTCAGAAGTGGGCTCGCATCACCAGGAACAAAACAGTGAGGGCGGTAAGGCTCAAAACGGACAATATACAGCATATTGGGCCAGGCTGTTACAAATAGCACAACTTCCACCTGTTTATGTGGTCTCATCCTTTAAGATAATATCATCTAAGCTCAATGTCTCTCCTAACAAGTCAAGTATAGTCCAACATATCTCGAACCAAGAAGATGCATAATAATGAGTAAGTTCATCATCATCATCGAGTTCACGAAAATCAGCCGCAACATGTAGACCATCATGCAATAACTGCCCAACCTAATATGAAACAAATAGAAATTATTAATCCATAAATAAAATACAATGGTTTTGTCGAAGCCTATAAAAAGTAACAAATACTTACATCATTTTGAATCCGATGTGCATGTGGCTCATACTTCATCTTATATAGAGGAACCTGCGCTAGGTTTGGTGTAATGATTCAGCATGTTATATTCAGGTACTAGTCCATGTATTTCTCCCGGGAAATTACAGGATGCACCTCTTTAAAAATAAAATTTCTCCGTACATCCCACATCGATATATGTTGGAGATGGTGGATCATCCAATTATAATTAGCGTGCCTACCTGAACTACTAATAAAACGCAATTGATCGCTTGTATCTATGTCAGACGGGATGTGTTGCTTAAAGCCAAATTGTCACATTACACAGTCTGGGCAATACATCTCAACAAACTCAAAAAATATGAAAGGGACAACTGATGTCCATAAATCCATGACCAATGTGCATATAACAAGAGAAACTATCATATCATCTTCTAAATAAGAGACTTCCACGCAACCTATTGAAACATCAACAATACAATTATTTTCTATCATTTACCAACATCAACCTATGCAATTATTTTTTATCATTATCAATAACATAAAATTTCTACTTCAACAATGCAATTATTTCTCATCATTTACTAACATCAATGCACACAATATTTTCTCATCATTTACCAACATTAACGCAAACAATCATTTACCAACACTTATCAATATCTAAAAAATTAAACATCAACACGAGCAATTAATTTTCATCATTTACCAACATCAATGCCAGTAATATTTTCCGGAACATTTATCAACATCAACACAAACAATTATTTCCCAACATTTATCAATATCCAAAAAATTAAACATCAACACAAGCAATTAATCCTTGTCATTTCCCAACATCAACACAAATAATTATTTCTTTCTCATAATTTACCAACATACCTAATTTAATTGTTGTCTATCTAACTCGTTACGATAAAATGACATAACATGGGTTGGATTAATTTCAGAATATCTACTCTCACTCCATCTATTAATAAATAAGCAATGAAACTTATTAAATAAGGTTTTCATGAAAAATATTCTTAATCTAAACAACATTATTTGTATGTTCAATAACATATTATCTATATCCTAATGGAAGTTGTAGATCAACCTATAAAACCTGTATAGATATAACAGGTTAGACTCCATTCATGGTCGCCCCAAGTGTAAATGTTCCCATGATCATAGCTTTGTGTACAAAAAAACATACAATAATTAGTAATCAACTCAAACATAAAAAAAAATTCAAAACTAACAAACTTATTACATTTATTTTACTTGTACAAGCAATAAACATCTTCTAACTTGCTTTGATTTTTCCAAGCTAACTTGACATAAATGCCTATACAAACATACAAAGACGCCTAGACCCCAAGTATACAATAGAATGGATTGAAAATCCTTTAGTAGCGGTAGGTAGAACAAAAGCGCATGCATCCCATTGAGATTCGTAAAAAGTACACTGCCAAGCTTGTGAAGTATGTACGCTTTATCTTACCTGCATAGCATAACATCGAATTCAAATAAAATATAGAAAAACTCATAAATAATTGAACTATTAGTATGCACTAACATAGCATTATAAGATCATGTCATCATAATCATCGAGTAATTTAGAAAAGTTTTCCCAAAGCCATCTCATGCATAAAGTGAGGAGGTTGTCAACGAAAGCTTGGGTCGACGTTTTGCAATAAAAAATGGTAGAAAGACTCATGGAGACAAGAAAAAGATGATTCA
>Ga0325410_1006531_pt1 | contig 12798 bp, 10 predicted proteins | sample PopdelMetagenome_16_FD_206182 | JGI IMG/M metagenome (GOLD analysis project Ga0325410, IMG submission 206182) | Populus deltoides microbial communities from Bellville, Georgia, United States - Xylem-PdIQD-R3 | ecosystem: Host-associated > Plants > Phyllosphere > Stem > Wood/Secondary xylem... | reverse complement strand
ATAAGAAACGATGTATCCTGCAAAGTGTAAGAAATCAGTTGAAGAAGTAGCTGAAAATCACCTCGACAAGTGTGCACATATCATTATTCCTGCCATGATAATATATGGTGGTGGAATTCTACAGAATTATATGCTCCGCCATAGATTTGACCTTTAAGTCCTTATTCTTCAGATGGACCACGCACTGCAGCAGAGCCTAAATTCTCCTTGCTCTCATCTTCGTTACTTTCACTCGTTCCATCTTTATCATCACTTGTACTTTTGAGTGCAACCCACTACTCTGGATTGCTTTCCTAGATTCCCCAGCGGTTGCAATGGCACCCCTGGCAGCATCTATTTCAGCTGCAGCCATTGCTTGGTGCTCTTCTTCCTCAACCACAGCTCGAACTCTCTCAAGAAACTTGTCATCCTCCTCTGGGAAAAAATGTCCTGCATACAACCAACCATAATAAAAGGTACAAATAGATACTATGACATTACTAGAGTATAGAGAGAGATGGATTCATTGCTGTATAAGGAATTGTCTATATCTATATATATATAGAGAGAGAGAGATAGCAAGAGTTATCAAGCAAGAAACTAATTGCGGAAAAAAATTGTTTTAACCCAACTGTCATTGCTACTTGCTTACAATTTCACAACTTGATACGAAGAGAGGATTGACGCTACTTGCTTGGTGCTCCTCGAGGGGCGTAGCGTGTTGGCAAAGGGTTTGAGATCTGCACAGCAGGTCTCGAGTTCGAATCAGGGCGTGCACCTCTTGTAAGAGCCTGGGACAGCCGGGGTTTTACTCCCTCACCTGGACCCACAAAGTGCGCTTTCCGGGAGGGTGAGGTTTCCTCGAATCCAAAAAAAAAAAAAGGAGTTAAACATTTCATGGAAAAGAAAAAAAATACGAAAACAAACAGTTATCTTTACTCCTTCAATTCAAGCAAGCACTGTGATCGCGAGTGCCACAGAGGTATTGTATCAAGCAAGCGATTCAGAATCAATTGTTTGGCCACAGGGTCACATACAAACATAACAGTTATCTTCAATGTTTTAGCAAGAACATATGAATTATGTATTTTTGGTAGGCAAATAAAATTGAAAGATAACAAGTAATCTGTACGTGCCTCTTTCAAATTCCACAAATCTGAGGTCACTCCCGAGTCCCAAATTGTGAAATGAATTCCACATTGCTCGTTCAATACGAAAACAAAATCATGCAATTGAATTACAATCCTTTGGAGAAGAAAAGGAAAAAGAAATAAAAACATATATATAATATAAAATTGTACATGTAAACAATAAGGTCAGGATGGCCGAGTGGTCTAAGGCGCCAGACTCAAGTTCTGGTCCTCGTGAGAGGGCGTGGGTTCAAATCCCACTTCTGACAATCTTTTCGAACATTTTGATATCTCTACAGTTTTGTTGGGCTGCGCTTTCATTGCTGGGACAATGATTTTCTCCATAGCCCAAGTTTCGATATTAACAAGGTTTCTAGCATTATTTCTAATTTACCGGGTTCAGAATGGAAATGTGGGCACCTTAGCGCATACTTACGCCACCAGAGACTCAGCGAAAGTTTGGAAATGTTGTGTAAATTATATTTTATAAATATTTAAATATTTTTTATTTAAATTTAATATTTTTAGATTATTTTAATATGTTGATATTAAAAATAATTTTTAAAAAATAAAAAAATATTATTTTAATATATTTTTAGACAAAAAACATTTTAAAAAATAATCATTATCACATTTCTAAACATACTCTCAATCCTAGTATTCCTGATAGCTTTTGAAAATGACCAGATACTCCAATGATTAACCTCTTGATGTAAATACAAAAATATTAATAAAAATTTCAATAACACCATTTTAATTTTAATTTTAATTAAATATATTATTTATCTATCTCCACAAACTAAGGAAAAAAAACTCAAAAACTCTAGGAAAATTGAACCTGAACTCTAAAATGAGTGAACAAAACAAAGCAGAAAACACTGGAAAGAAGTTAGATGAGGAACTGTTTAGTGTCTATAACATCTCCTCTTTAACCTATTTTTATATTGATTTTTAGAACAAAAAATGATGCAAAATTAATTTTTATCTTTTTATCTTAATTACTCTCCATAGAAAAAATAAAAAATTGGTGATTTCTTATCTTAAAAACTAGAGATTTGTTTTTAAAAAGTAAATTGTACAAGAAATAAAAGGTTAGTATTCATATTGTTTATTTATAGGAGCGGGCAAAAAATATTTTTTTACGAATGAAGAATTAATTTTTAACAAACTCAAACTTAAGTTCAAATTAGACTGGAAAAAAAGAAGAAGCAAACTCAAACCTAAAGTTAGTATTCATATTTTTCATTTTATAGGAACGTATTTGGTATTGCGGTAGCTGTTGTGGTTGTGGTTTGAAAAAAGTTGTTTTATAAAAAGTACATTTAGTTGAAATTAGTTTGAAAAAATAGGTGTTTGGTTAAAACTGTTGTTGAAATTGAGGTTGAAGAAAAAGTAGTTTAATGTATTTGGTTAAAAATGCTTTTGAAATTGAGATTATAAAATAATTTAAAAATATATATATTAATATTGATGGTTTTAAATTTAAATATTGTAGAATTAATTATTCATATTACATCATGAAATAAATAATACTTTATATAAAATATTTTTTATTATTCCATTAAACTATTTATAATTTCATTACGTATAAAATTCATCCGATAAAACTACAGTTTTCATAATTTTTTGAGTGTGTAATAAAATTAGATAAAATATTATCAGGTATAAAATTGATATTACAGTGCGAGTAAATTTAATTCACTATATACTAGTTTTTCAGGAAAAAAACATTGTTCACATCACAGTGCGAGTATAACTAGTTTTAAAAAAAACTGTTAAAAAAATTAACACACTAAAGAAAAAAATTATTCATGTAATTGAATAGTGCAATTATAGTGTACAGTGTATCAATGTACACTGTTCATGCTAATTGCAGTGTTCAATTAGTATCAACAGTGTTCGAAAAACATGAATTCTCTGCTTCCCACGAATAAATAATGGGACCCACATTTTTTATTTTTTAACAATTTATAACCAAACGGCTAATTAGTATGTTTTTTAAAAAACACGAACACTAACGCATTAACAAACAGCTACTAAGTCAATGTTCGCATGTGGTTTAATTTATGACTTTTTAACTTTTCGTTGTATAATTATTAGAAAATCATATATTTTTTTCGACAATTTTTGTCCCATAGACTATTGTTGAAGAAGTTATCTTCGGACTCCTGGATCATTAATTTGAGGTCTTCCTCTTAACATGTTCTACTCTTTTTGTTTCGGAAAGTTTATAGGTGACGGTGTCCTTCGAGAGTTTCAACTTTCAATGAACATATCAAATTATAAATGATGATTGTGGAATGAGTTTGTCAAGAGATCTGGTACGAACAGGAGCACAGAACCACCCATGATGAACAAGATGTGATATGTTGTTCACTACAGTTTAAAAATTCATTTCAGAAGAGATCAACAATGTAAGACAAATTAGAGGCAGTGGGCTAAAGGTTAACACGCATGCCAACTTTTGGAATGGATGATTTCTATTTAACTTCAAAAATTTAATCTGCGTGATATTAAGAGGTAAGGAATTGGGAAGAAGTAACTGTTAAGGCAAGGCATCATTAGAATACAACCTGTTGTTGTTAGAGTAATCACATCCCTATACTATAAAAGCCATGCTCCTCAAACACAATGCAGTGCAGTTTGTTTATCCCTCATTACTACTTGAAAGTGACTAGTGAATCTAGCTTATGATGGCATTACATTCAGCAATCAAGTTTTCAGTTTTTGCCTTGGTATTGCTAGTACTGGCAACAGATTCTGATGCTGGAGGAATAGCAATTTACTGGGGTCAGAATGGAAATGAGGGCACCCTGGCAGAGACTTGTGCAACCGGCAATTATGAATATGTAAATCTAGCTTTCCTGTCAACTTTCGGAAATGGTCAGACTCCCATGATTAATCTTGCTGGCCATTGTGATCCATACAGCAATGGTTGTACCGGCTTAAGTTCTGAAATAAAATCATGTCAAGCAAAAGGTGTCAAGGTCATGCTTTCTATTGGAGGAGCTGCTGGTAGCTACTACCTTGCCTCCTCAGAGGATGCGAGGCAAGTCGCAGTTTATCTGTGGAACAATTTCTTGGGGGGCAACTCTTCATCCCGCCCCCTGGGGCCTGCTGTTTTAGATGGAGTTGACTTTGACATTGAAGGAGGAACAAACCTCTACTGGGATGATCTTGCAAGGTACCTGTCGGCATATAGCAAGAAAGGTAAAAGGGTGCACTTAACAGCAGCTCCGCAGTGCCCATTCCCTGATGCTTGGGTGGGAAATGCCCTCAAAACCGGTCTTTTCGATTATGTTTGGGTCCAATTCTACAACAACCCTCCCTGTCAATATGCTTCTGGTGAGGTCACCAATCTTGAGGACGCATGGAAACAATGGACTTCAGCCATTCCAGCCAGCAAGATTTTCTTGGGCTTGCCTGCATCTCCCGAGGCAGCAGGCAGTGGCTTCATTCCTGTCCCTGATCTCACATCTAACGTGCTTCCATCCATTAAGGACTCTTCCAGTTATGGAGGCGTGATGCTGTGGTCCAAGTACTACGATGATCAAAGTGGATATAGTTCTTCGATTAAAAATGATGTCTGATCTCAAATTTCTATCAATTCTGCGTGGCCATTTTGTGTGATGGGTATAAGTTGTATTTCCATATATGCTGATCTATCTTCTACATATGTATCTAGTTTCTTTGAAGCGTCTCCCTTCATGGTTTCATAATTCTTAACAATTCCTTTGATAACGTTCAAACTGAAGCAGAATATAGGTCCAAGGCCAATCTAATCAAAATCAACATTTCATCTGATATACAAGAAGGCATTATGCTCTGGATCCAAATATTGATACCATTGCAGAAAAAACTGAAATTGTAAGCGAAGATCAATATCACAAAAAAGGACGACCCTTGTCGCTCAAATTAGATATCTGACAATACTATTTCTCTATGTTACTGATATTTCTTTTAACTTCTCGAGTTTTCCTTATTTGCTCACTTAACCTTCCGGTTATTAACTGATTTATCACAAAATGCTCAAATTAAATATTGATACCGATGTGGGAGGAACAAGCTTCAATCCCAATTCCTTAAGGAGCTGACAAACATCTTTTGAAAAATAAGAACCCACTAGTTATTTTTACTTGTCGGCAGATGTGAAAATAAGTCTCTGAAGTTTGCTGTTTTATCAATCACATATTCTGTCAAAGACCATAGTATTGGTAGCCAATGAAATTCATTAAAGTTGATTCAGCTACCAAACTCATTCGTACAAATGGGGCCTGGCTAGTCATTATTTTATGGCCACAATGTGCAAAAAGAGAAGCAGACAAATATATACGACCACAAAACAGAAGACAACGCATAAGGATAGTTCATCGGCCATTACGATTGATATTTGAACATGAGAAAACCTGTCGTCTTCAAATAAGCTACATGCCTCCATCCAGCTCCGTTCAACAGCGTACTGGAAGCAACAAAGTGACTGCTAAGCCACGCACTCTTCCACAATAGAACAAGTTTGTGGCCATCGTGTTGGATGTTACCACTATAAACGATAAGCTTTAGAGAACAGTTTAAGCACCACCACGCAAATCTTGAAAAAGTACTGTAGTGAATAGTGATCAGTGACTCATCAAACACTTGCATATCTTGTGTAGATGGCATCAAGGTCAGCAATCTCATTAACATTCCTCTTATCGTTTAATTCTGACAATGCTGGTTGGCTCAGAAGCTGGTGGATGGCAATCTAATGGGGTCAGAAAGGAAAAGAGGGCACCTTGGCGGAGACTTGTGTGCCACAGTAAACTACGACTATGTGAACCTTTCTTTCCTGTTGACTTTTGGAAATGATCAGCCTCCCATGATTAACCTTGTTGGCCATTGCGATCCATGCAATAATGGATGCATCAAATTAAGCTCAAACATAAAATCATGTCAAGCAAAAGGCATCAAGGTGGTGCTTTTGGAGGATGTTAAATAGTAATATAAAATTATTATTAAGGTATCATTTAAAAATTTAAATATTTGAATTGAAATAATTTTTTAATATGATATCATAATATTATTAATAAGTGGCCACGAGTAATATAAAATTATAGAAGTGTATATAAGTTTTAAATTAAAACTATCTTACATCAAAAAAAAAGAAAAGCAAAGCAAATAGCAGCTTACCTTTAGAATAACTTATTAGGGGGACACTCTTCAAAGATGTTTGGTGTTGTGGTTGCGGGTGAGGTTATGTTAAAACATAATTTTATAGTATTTGATTAGATATAAACCACACTTTTTATGCATGTGGGTTCCACCAAAAACTGAGGTTGAACCTCAGTTTCTGAAAAGCAATTTTCATTTGCTTTCAAAAGCATTTCTCTCACCTTCACCACCAAAAATCAAGAAGAAAAAAACTATTGGAAAAAAAATATCAAAACAACTCGCAGATCTGAAAATCTTGCCTACCATTGCTAACTATTTATGAGATCTATCATTATCATCTCATTCCCAAATTTTTCTAGCCTTGTTATTTCCCACCATTCTCTTCTATCATCTTGATATTATTCTAACTTGCCTCCTTCTATTTCTTTGAGTTTAGCTTACCACATTCATTTAACAAAAGGTAATTTTCAGTGATTATATAAGCTCATTCATCAAAGAATAAGCTCTGTATTGTTTTTTTTCTATAAATTGAAATCTTATATCCTTGCACCCCCTTCTTCATTTGTCTTCAAATTAGATCAAATTCAATGTAGATTTCCATATGATCTTTCTAACAATGCTTTAATTTTTTGGTTTGTAGAAATAAATAGCAGATTCGTGTTTGGAAAACTCAAACGAGAGAAGAGTAAAGATGTTGGGAAACCTATTCTTGTAAAAAACACCAACCGTGAGTTTCTTTCTTATCTCCAAATGAAAATTTATTTTAATTAACTATAAATTTTAATTTGTGTGACGCTTCATTAATTTATTTTGATTGTTATTAATTGTCAGTGTTGTTAATTAACTACAAACTATTGCACTCGTATGCATCATGTTATTGAAAGTAGGTGATTTTTCTTAATAAATTTTTTTTATCTGTTGCAATTACTCATGTTTTATGGAGTTTTGTATGTTTGATTAATTTATTAACATGGGTTTTTTCTGCTTTAAAATGGGTTTCCTTTTATTCGGCTAATAGTTGGATTTAACTGCTATTTTTTTATTTTCTTTTTGTATATAGCTGGAAGGAAGTGTAATATTTTGTTTTGTAAGGATTGAATTAAGATGTCGTATGATTGATGAAGTTTTGAGGGTTTTTTTTCACATGGAGGAGTAAATAATCAACTTGTTTATAATAAACAAAGTCTTGAATTGCATATTGAGTTTGATTTGTAGAAAGCAGTGTTTGCTATAACTGGGTAAAGTAGTTACGATTGAAACAAAGAAGGGAAAGTTACATTAATCATTTTAAGCATTTCTATTCAATAAAGAAAGCCTAATACCCCCATTCTCTTTGAACAAAATCATTTGGTCTTACTGTATGAATTTAATGCTAGCTCTGTTATATGTCCCCCATGCTTTCAGTTTAATATCGAGGGAAACAAGGCACTGTAAAAGGCATACAATGCTTAAATAGAACTAAATTTCATTTTAAAAAATTAATAGAAACAATTGTTACTCCAATAATAACCCTAATAAATAGATAAGGTAGTCAGTTTCAAAACTTGAAATCCAATTACTAGAAAGCCGGGGAAAGAACAGAGAAAGGACATTATTGATTTGAGTGTCCTTATATCTTAAGAATGAGTAGTTATGGTGGAGTGTCTTATTGTGTAAAAGCCAGTAATTCTAATATACATTTTTACAGTAAGCAAGCATGTGACATGTCTATAGTCATGTTTATAATTACCCCTCATATTCTGTTGTTTTTTTGTTTTGTTTTGTCTTAGAAATTATTAAAATTACATTGTATCAACACCTTATGCTTTTAGTTTTCCTCAAAGAAGGGTTATTAAAGTGTGCTTTGTCAAATACTCAATAAACTAAAGTGTTCCATAACATGCATTTTAAACTTTTCAGTTTTTCTTATTATTTAGAATAAGTATTTTGTGTTTGTGTTCATGCTAATTTTTGCATATAAACATGATATCTTTGCTTGTTTCCTTTGTTAAATGTTTTAAAAGATACAATGGAAAGTCTTGAATCTATGAATAAGGCTGCTTGAAAAAAAAAATGTTGCATATATTTTGTGACCTATGCATTAAGGTCGTTGACATGGGAATGAGACTTGATACTCATTTCAATAAAATGAGATGAAAATTTATTATAACACCATTCAAAGAACAAAATGGTAATGCATCCACTAAAACACAACTGAATAACAAATGGGATGGATGCAAAAAGAATTGGAGGATATAGACAAAGCTAATTTCTGAAACTGGTATGGGCTGGAATAGTGAATTAGAAATAATTTCAGCTAGCGATGAGTGGTGGAAAGCAAAAATTTAGGTTAATTCCTCATGATCCTAACAATTTCATTTGTTGTTGTCATATTTCATAAAAAAATTTAATATATGATGTTGCATTAATTATTTTTATTTCTTTTATGTAGGAAATTAGATAAGCTAAAAAAATTAGATATGCTGGTATTGAACCGTCTTTGAAGTTTAAATTTGACAGAATATATTCCAAAATTATTGCTACTAGAGAGTATACGTGGGCTCTATCATCGAGAGTACTTGGTGACAATGATATCGATCCTGGCACAAGCAATGTCAACATTGATGGTGTTGATTTTGAAGAAGGAAACAAGGATTCGGAGGAGGATGGGATTTCAAATTTGGAGAATGATATGTCTTGAATGGTTGGCGAGGTGAATATATCGAGCAACAACAACAAAAAAGGTAGTAGCAAAAGAAAAGAAAGAGATTCTTCTGAGGTTCGAGCTAGAAAGAAGAAGATGTTTGGAATTGGCATTCGCTGCTGTTAAGGCGGGATCAACTACTTGAGAGTATGTCGATTATGAGTGATTCCACTTCTTTGCGTATGAATCGACAAGGCTGTAGTATTCTTGAGGTAATGGCTGAGCTCCACTCAATTCCTAAAGTTTCAATTGATGATGACTTTCATGACTTTGCTACAGAGTATCTGAGTTTAAGAAGGAAAAGAGAAATGTTGTCTAGTATGGATGGTCTTGAAGAGAAGTTGAAATGGTTTAAACGAATGTATGCATGAAGTAAATGTGCTGAACTAACATCGTATGATTTTCTTTTCTAAAGCGTTAATTTATTAACTATGTTAAAGTGCTAGCTAAATTTAATGTGTTATGTTATTTGACATGCTTGATAATTTATTTATACATGTTTACATTTGCAAAATAATTAGCTGAAAGTTTTGAAAATAATTGTTTTCATTTGCAGAAGTTGGTTTCATTCATTGTATTATTCAACATTTGAAGTTCTGAGATGTGAGCATATCCATTTCTATTGTTTTTAATTACTTTATATCTTTATTTAAATGTTGTTGTAGTTATGGACTTTTTAAGTGGGTTATTGGACTGTTGGGTTGCCTGTGTTTTTTTTATTCAAATTGCAATTTAAGAGATTAGTTATTGTTCTAAAAAAAATTTTCTTTTACAGATGTTGTGTTATTGCATTATTTAACTGGATTTTGTTTAATTTAACGTAAACATGTAATATTTTAGTGTGTATAACTATTTACCGTAAATATGTAATACTTTTATTTTTATGAATGTTTGTTTCAATAACTCAATATGTATTTTTGCTGTGAATATTCATGGAAATAAATATTATAAAGTGCAACGTTTTGGATGGAAAATTTTTAAAGTATTCATTTTATGGTGTGTGACTTTAATACAATACCATACTGTAAAAAATAGGGAAGGTAACCTTGTATAATAGTAGCTTTATTACCCAAATAAGATGGATGCCAACATAATAAAAAATGAAAAGTAGAAGAATGATAACAAAAGTGAAGACAATCGGCCAAAACAAGAAAAATGTATGAAAAGAAAAAAATAAATGGTACAAAAGTAAAGGGTGACCAAATGTTGCAAATGAATGCCTATTTGACAAAAGCTGCTAATGAAAATGATGTATGTGATGGGTTTTAGAGTTCAAATTTTGGCAAGTAACCAGCCATACAAGCAAAATTTCCAAAAATATAGGGACAAAGAATCTTGAATAGTAAAGACATAACAATAATTTGCCAGAACCACGTGAAAGTAACAAGATGTTTGATACAAAAGTACATTCATATTTAAATTTTCCAGCTCATACATGTCAAAACTTGTGCAGACAATTATATTGAAAGCAAAATATGCACAAAAGATACGTAGATAAGCTTATTTCAGAAATGTCGACAAACAAATTCAAATTCTTTATGCAAGGCATCATTTACTTTTTCTATATAAGGGGAGATGTTTTTATCATGTATTGTAATAAAATAACTATCTTCAGAATAAACATCTCAACTGCATTTGTTACAAGCAAGTGAATCATATTTATGGTCTTGACATGTTTGTGATAAAGTTATTCTTCCCAAGTCTTTGATTTTTTTCTTTTGTTACTGAATGATATTTAATTGGATTTATGGTATTTTATTAACAACCTATCAATTTTTTATTTGCATATAATTGAAGATATGGATTATCCATGATTTAATGTCATATTTAAGGAAGATTTTGATGATGATTATGATAATCTAATGAACCGCATTATAGACCATATTAATTATCCTAGTTGTAAAGGTAGTAGTGCTTTGATTGCTAATGCTAGAGATGACGATGATGGAAACGACAACAATGACAATGACGACGACAGTGATGATGATGATGATGATGATGATGATGGTGACGATGAAAGTGATGATGATGGTGAATTTTTTTAAGAAGATAGTTTGATATGAATAAATTAATTATATGCATGGCTAGAGTTATAAACATGTATTATATTAATTATATGTATAAAAAACCATTTATGGTTTCATATAGTACAAGGATGTGGTGGTTGAATGAAGTCTTAAGAGGTCATTGGAAACGATGTATTAACATGTTTAGGATGGACACAACCACTCTGTTGAGTCTGTATAATGATTTAGAAACACATTATGGCTTAAAACCTTCAAGAAGAATGAGCGTTATTGAAAATGTAGCAATGTTTCTATATATAATAGTAACAGGGGCGTCAATTAGGGAAGTGCGGGAGAGATTTCAACATTCAGGTGAAATTGTTAGTAGATGTATAAAAGAAGTTCTTAAATCATTATGTTTGTTTGTTGTAGAAGTCATAAAACTATTAGATCCACAATTTACCAACACTTCAAGAAAAATTACAATGAATCTAAGATATATGTCACATTTCAAGATAAAACCTAATTTTTATACATATTGTTTAAATGAATATCAATTATTTTATTAATGTTTCTAATTACTTCAATTCTTTTTTACTATAAAATTATGTTGGTGCAATTGATAGCACACATGTTCATGCATGCATATCATCTGATAATCAAATTTCATTTATTGGAATAAAAGGTGTACCGACGTAAAACATCATGGTTGATTGTAGTTTCGACATGCAGTTCATGTTTGTGTAGGTAAGATGGAAAGGCAGCGCACACAATATACGTATTTTTCTTAAGGCTATTGACTGTGGTAGTATAAATTTTCAAAACCACTGGAAGGTTGTGATTTGATATAGATTTAAAAGCTGGTAATTGAAGTTAGATGATATTCTTTAATAGTTATTGAAAAAAAAATAGCATGTTGTTCTTATTTGGAGGCAAATACTATTTGGTTGATGCCGGATATCCTAATAAATATAGGTATTTAGGTCCCTATAAAGACGAGAGGTATCACTTACAAGATTTTAGGCGTCGTGGATAACCAAGTGGTCGGGAAGAAGTGTTTAATCGTGCACACTCATCATTACGTAATGTGATAGAGTGTTTTTTTAAAGTATGGAAACAGAGGTGTAGAATTTTGCAAAACATGTATGCTTATCTATATAAAATGCAAGTTAAGATTGTAGTTGCATCAATGGCACTACATAACTATATTAGAAGAAGATCGCAAGACGATGTGGTTTTTGTTAAATATGATCGCAATCCCAATTTTATTCCAAATAATTTTTTACCAGATATTGTAGTTCGCTCAGATAGTCAAAGATCGCAGAGGCCTTCACATATGAATTTTATATGCGATGAAATTACAAATAGTTTAATTGGATAATAAAAGAAAAACATAATATACAAAAATTATTCATTTCGTTATATAATCATAATTATAAATCTACAATATTTTGCAATCATATATATATATATATATATATATATATATATATATATATATATATATATATATATATATATATATATATATGGATGTATATCCTTTTAAGTAATTTCACAATCGAACCTTAATATAAAAAAGCATATTAACCAAACATATAAAATTATATTTTATTCAATTTCAATTTCAATTATAATTTTAACCAAACACTTAAATTTATTAAATAAACTTTAACTAAAAATAATTTTTTTTAAATCATAACTTCACCTAATAACAATACCAAGCACACCTGTACTTCTCGCTCACTTGGCCGTACCGTTCCTGATGGGATTGACTCTGACATCGAAGGAGGAACAAACCTACCATGGGATGATCTTGTAAGGTTCCTTTCAGCATACAGCATGCAAGTTA
>Ga0325410_1006529_pt1 | contig 12803 bp, 3 predicted proteins | sample PopdelMetagenome_16_FD_206182 | JGI IMG/M metagenome (GOLD analysis project Ga0325410, IMG submission 206182) | Populus deltoides microbial communities from Bellville, Georgia, United States - Xylem-PdIQD-R3 | ecosystem: Host-associated > Plants > Phyllosphere > Stem > Wood/Secondary xylem... | reverse complement strand
AACAGATTTCAACTTAAACAAAACTTGTTTCAAGATAAAGTCAGCTGTTTCATGGAAATCCAGTAGCCGAAGAAAGAATTACAAGAGCATTAATTAAGAGGAGATATACATGAGAGTGACACCATCCATTGTTTCCTGGTCTTTAGTCGAAAGCGAGCGGGTTTTAGGGATCAATGGGGTTGACATTTCCACTGGACGGTGTTCATATCCACCCATATATATTGTGGATAGCAACTAGCCATCGATCTCAATATCTGGGTTTTTTTTTAGTTATCACTCATTAAAATTAAATTCTTTCAAATAGATCTTAATTTTATGATCAGGTAGATCATCCACGTCTAAAATAGAATTTCTTTCTCACAATCTTTCTCTGAATTTAGAACTCTTAATTAGATATTAACGCAGAGCTGATAAAATCCACTTATCCCTGTTAAACCCAATAGCTATTGTGTTCTCTTATTTTCATTACAGTTAAATTATAGCATAATTGAACTTCTTCTTCTTTTTTTTCTTATGAATTAAGCTGAAGCGTCTTTGACCCAAATATATGTTGGTAGCACCTTTTTTTCTCTCCTCGCCAATTTTTTGACCTCTTTGAAGAGGCATGCGTATGATTTTCTATTGCAAGTTGTATTTGTTAGGTATAAAGCTTCTTATGAAAGTTTGACAAGCTTATGTCTTGGTGGAAAAAAAAAAGCATCAACTTAAAAGGCATGCCATGAAAATCATACAATTTATTGTACTTTAACCATCATTGGTTAATTATTCAAAGTTTTAAATCTAATAGGGACAATTTTAATGATTTTTCTAACAAAAATAAATATATTTTTTATTTTACAGTTGAAACGAGTTGAAATGGTTATATTATTTTAATATAAGTAATTGAACCAGTAATATCAGTTGAGTTCAACATCATACTTAAATTAAATTTGAAAGTTGTTATTTTGTATTTTATTTTACTTTTCTAGTTATTTTTTTTTGTTAGGTTGAAATTTCATTTAATTTTAATTTTTATTAATTAAGCTGGTTTAGTTAAAAAATTTGTGTGTTATTTTTGAGAGTTTTCTCTACAATTATTTTGGACATTGAGAAACTCTAATTTCTTTTTTTTTTAATCACTATACATTACATCAAAAGCATGGAAAAATTCTTAATCAAACTAATATAATAAAAAGGTGCTCTTTAAAACTTAGGAGACTTTCTTGCACGTATAGATATTCGTTAGTCATGTTCAATAAATAGCCGCTTTCCGCGTTCTGTTTAGTCGAGCCTTGTCAAGTATCTTAGGTGACAAAATCGGTGTCAATTAAACTAATATAAATATATTGAAATTTAATCAATTTGGTTAAAGAAAGTTTGTGCTTGATCAAAGGATCATGCTCGCCCCTTAACAGCTAATTTTTTATGATTAATGGATTTAATTTTCAACTTATCATCTAAGGTTGGAATCTAAAAAGAGATCATTAAAAAAAATTATCAGTGGATGCATCATAGTAAATGTGGATTATATGTTAATTAAGTCCGGATAAGACAGTTGCATAAAACATTGGCTCAAGAATTACTTGAACTTTTTTTTTGGTCAGGATTTAAAAAATAATAAGAAAATAAGAAAACATTGTTTTATTTTATATATGATATTAAAAAAATCATCTAAAAAAAATAACTTGAGTCAATCGGCATAACTCGTAACTGGATCATAAGAATGTGATAACCACATAAAAAACAAATAAAAAAATTATAAATTTTAATTTCCAATCAACCTGATTTTGAAGTATTAAATTAAAAATAAAATAAAGGCAAAAAATAACTCAGGTCCACCTGGGTTAACCTGCCAAATTCAAGTTAGAAGACTGGGATAAATTCATAGAAAGCGATTTTAAAAAAATTATAGATTATGATTTTCAATCAACTCAGTGTTGAAGAATGAAACTGGAAAAAAATGGACAAAAAAATAACCTAGGTCAATACGACTAGCCCGTAAAATTTATAACCCGAGTTATGAGATCGGGATAACTTAGAAAGTAAATCGAAATAAATTATGAAGTTTTATACCTAATAAATCAAATATTAAATGATGAAATTGAAAAAAAATCTAAAAAATTTAAGGACCGAAGTGAAAAAAAAAAATTTGGCTTTTCATTATTAATTAGTATAATAAAAAGTCAATCATGTTTAGTATATGTTAATGAAGTTATAAAAGGATTCAACATTGTCATTGAATTAAGCAATCGTGGCATTTTATAGTTAGACATATTTAGCTAATTAAGTAGATGATCAAGAAAGCAGCCAAGGAACTAAGCAATGGACGACCCCCATTGTCTCATCTCCTGGACGCTTGCTTTCATTAAAGATAGAATTTTTAAGGTTAAAGCGTGTGTGTTAATTTGTTCCCTTGACCTTTGCCATTTATATATCAAGTATACGTGACTATGTTGGTTTCTAACTCTGCAAACTTGACAGATTTATATTTATCCGATCCCTTTGATTGATTAAAAACATTTTCTTATGGTCGAGCGTGTTGTTGCACCACCAGGGCTTAAGATTATTATAAGTTTTCTTAATTAGTTTAGTCATTTTCGATTTGATTGTTCACCGTCTTTCTTAGTAAAGTTCACACCACCAAAGTGGGGGAGAGAAGGAGATCTGATACGAATGGATGACGTGGTACAGAAACGTGTTAGACGACTGGCTTATGGACACATGTTCATTGGCCACCATCGCGGGGACCAAAAGAAGTTTTCATTTGAGATCATGATAATGAAACATCACTTTACGTTGGTGACCTTCAAAGGGTTCGATGGGTCTTATTCCCTTCGTCTTCAACGGGCAAACTTGGCGCGCTATCAGATTTGCATAATTACAGGTAACTATTAATGGAAGTTGCTCCTACAAGCAGGTGGTGCGTCAATTTGTGATTGGTTCACGTCTGCATTTTGCCATTTAAATGGTGGGGAATTATACTTGCGTTTGCCAACATTACATTGACATCTGATTAGGGTTTGACGTGTCTAAATTATGAGAATACGTGCCTTTCTTTTGGTTTAATTGTTCAGGCTTAGACTTGGAGGAGAATCACGGCAGTCAGATACGAGGATGTATTAGTTAACCGTCCATAGTTACGTTTTCATGTAGCAAATTGACCACAAGTGAGTACTATCAAATGAGAACAATATTCCATCACCAAATTGCTAGCTACTCGATAATTAATCAAGACTTGGATTTTTGGCGTGGGGAACCAACGATCCTGTATTGATCCCTGCTCCGGATGCTCAATCATCGACGTGTAGTTGCCTGAGAAATAGATTAGTAGCACATCATGATCAATTTACAGGGAAAAGTGAATTTATGATCTGATAACAATGATGATCACAATATTGAAAATAGCAGCAAAAGATGACGAGGACGAAGACGAAGTTGATGGTAGTGGAGATGTAACTACAGTAGCAGCCTCGCTGTGAAAATGAAAGCAATAAATAAATACGTAATGTAGCCTAAGATGTTGATGCTGTAGATCGAGCGTGAATTTATGGTGATTAGAAGTATGACTCGGAAACTTAAAGAAATTAAGATACTTCAGTCCAGATTCAATGGCTTCTCTCATGTCAAGTCCATGCTGTAAACGGACCCGTGTCTTTTGGATTTTCTTTATTTCTACTTTTGTGTTTTTTTAATAAAATTAACTTACTTCCTAGTTGCGCAAGTCAATCAAATCAGTCGTGTATTACTGTGTTATGCTATGATTAACCACCTTTTATTCCCCCCCTCTAGATGCATACTATTGCGCCTTTTTTTGTTATATAAAATAGTAATATTTTGATTTAATTATATCAAAGTTATATTTAATCCTTATATTATAGAAATTAATTAGATAATCCCTTAACCAAGATTAACCATCACCAATTTATTACTCTTTGTTCTAAAAATGCCTTTTTTCCTCGTCATATTTTCCCATCAGAACTACTTCTCCTTTCCTCTTTTTTCTTGGTAAAAAAAATAAAAAAAAAAGATTGTCGAAAGAATTAAGTTATAAGCACATTTAAGAATATGGGTTAAATATATAGCTTCTGAAACTACGAGGATGAATTTTTTTTTTTTAAAGACCATGAAGACTAATTAACTCCAATATCCATTCGTTGGTTTTTTTTTCTTTTCCCTGCAAATACTTGGACCTCGACTGCATAATGGAGTAACATCTCTCACTTTTAATTACCTACATCTCATCCGCCGAATGGAACACTATATTTACTAGCCAACAGTTACTGTTGATTAATTTGAGATCTTGGCTATGACGTGGTATGTTCAGATCTTAAGAATGGCGGAAGAAAATTCAGAAACCTTCATTTTATAGTCCAGGATCTACCTCCAATTTGACCCCAAATAAAAAAGTATCATGATGTATTCCGGTGACACCAACCATTTGTTTCGATAATGCTTGGTTTATTAACAAAACCCACCAAGTGCATTTTCAAGAAAGATGAGAAACTTAGCGCGCTCAGGGGAGTGAAAGTCCATAATATTTTGATTATGTAAGACTAAAATACTGGCCCGGTCTGAGTGTTGAAGGTTTAATCAGGCTGATTGACAAAACATAGGCAGCCATGGCCACAAAAGTCAGCAGAAGAAACAAAATGTTGCAGCAGTGACCAGTCGTTTCATGGTCTGAATAGGATAACTTTCCTGACCTTACAAAGAACAATTTTAATTGAGTTAGTTGTAGAATTTCAGTATAACTTCACTTCGCATCGAGTTGCTGGAGCAATACTTCCCTTACATTTCAATATGGTGCATTGCTTTGGGTCAGTATTTGGACAAACCTTAAGCTCAACGAAATCAAATCATCTTATATAATTATTATTAAGAGTAAAATGTGTCAGGAACTCGTCAATTATAGCCTGGATCTAATTTATTTAAATTCATGAGAAAAACTAGTGAAAAGAATTGGTCGTGGATTGTTAAATTATGTTAGGATTTCATTAAATAACTCTAAACAATGTGATTTTTGTATAATTAATGCGAAGCGAATACAAAAAAAAATGTAAAATAAAAAGATAATAAATACCTAAATCATCATAATTGTTTAAAATAATTAAACCCTTGAGGATATCTAAAATTTAACTACTCTCAACATTAGACAATCAGATCTAAGTCATAATTAAGTTATATGTTATTCTTATACTTTGTTTTGCAAATTTATCAGTTATATAATTGGCCTCACATAAAATATGATAAAAAAAATTAAAAAAATCAAACTACAAGGAAAAATAAAAAGCTGAATAAAAATTTCATGAAATCTCCATGTTAAAATTTGTGTTCTACGTTAAATAACTTAAATAAAGATTATTTACATTTTAAGTTTCCCTGGCATATTTTACCCTAGTTTAAGCATCACATTCTTTAATTCTCGCTACTTTGATCTTATAATTAATTGAATGAGTTTTTTCCCCGAAAGGGGGATTTCCTCGTATCAATGAATTGAATTAACTTTGTATGTGTTCTAAGTGCAACTCTTCACTAGGGCCGGCTTTTGTTTGATTTTTTTTTCTATTATTAATTTGTTTTTGTTATAAATGATAGGTTAGAATTCCAGTAATATTGGTGTTAAGTCGAGCTAGAATCGAGGATTAATTTGTTTTTTTTCCTCCAAAAATAGTGTATGTTGTTTCTCACTTTTACTATCAGTAATGGTGATCCTTTTCACCTTTTTTTTAATCCAAACAGCTAATATGCATGCATCATAAATCATGGGCAATAATTACAGAGGAAAGTAACAAAAGTATGAAACAGAATGAAGAGTTTGAACTCAGCAATGCCCCCAAAAGTGGAAAGCAAAGTGGTTGAAACATCCCTTTTCTTTTTATACATTTCCCTAGCTTGGAGACACCCGGTTGGTTAAAGCACAACAAAAATAATGGATTGAGTTGAAACAAGCTCACATAGAATAACAGTACTGTGCTGCCATTTCCTTAATTTATTACACACAATTGATCAAAAGCTGATAATTAATAGACTTGGTATTATTTAACCAGACCATAGATCAGGATGTGAACGTTACCAGTCATTGTGCTTTGCATGTTAGAGACTTAAAGCATCAGACAAAATTTTAAATGATTTAGACCATCTTTTTCTTATCTTACTGGCAAACTACAAATGTAATTCAATTAGAGACTAGTTTTATAAATACTTTGGCCTAAAGTTTCAACACCTATGGCAGTCTATAAAGCCATCTTCAAGACTCCATTCGTGTGCTTTGCTTAGTTGCTTGTCAACAAAGGATGCTCATCAAATTAAATTATTACATCCATAACAAAGATCTAGAATGGCTTAACTCAAAGTTAATAGTATAATTTATGAATCAATCATGTCTTGTGGAGGGGTACAAGTTTGTGAGATTAACCAGCAAAGGTTTCTAGCTACTTTCCAGTCAACAAATGGATCAGGTAGTGCAGTATTGTATAATTTCTTTGAGAAAAATCAGTTTATTCAAATCTATGTGCCACGGCATGTGCTAATGGTCTTGTTTTCCCAGTTTATTTTAGCTTGTAGTGTTCTCCTTTTCCTTTGGCACCCGAAATTGCCATAGATCCACCACTCACCCAAATCAGCTTTGCCAAAGATGTCCCAGCAGCAGAACAAAACAATATTATATTTGCCAGTCAAAACGAAAGTTTATAAAAAAACTGGGTTGAAAACAAGGTCAAAGCGATGAAAAAAAAAGGTCAAATGGCATAGTTGGAGCACAAAACTGAACCAATTCCAAGTGGGTAAGGCAGGAGTCAGCTCAACAAGCATTTTCACAGTTGAATAACATCTTCTAATGAATGCTAGAGTAGAATGAAGAACTCTTAATAATAAAATTTGCAAATGTTAATTTGCAGGAACACCTAATTTTCTTTGACATTGATTGAAGGGTTGGACTCCTATCATCTTCGATTGTTGAACTTTTCAAATGGCTTAAACAAGGTTAAATGCGTTTTACATTTTATTTTTATTTTTGGTTATAACACTCGAGTATTCTTGTTTGCTATGATTAGAAACCTCCATAATCAAATCTTAAACAAGATATCAACATTAAGATTAGAGTATTTGTAATAACCCCTCTCTCGTTAATTTCCTTTCCTTCAATTTAAACCAACACGATAGTATGTCTAGGAAACCAGCTTGTCATCGGAGCAAAACCATGTGAACATGCATGGTTAATTGCCAAGAGTTATATTTTAGTGGCCTCCGGGACGGCAAGTCTTATTCAACAGGTTCGAATTATCCAAGTTGTAAAGGTCGACTTATTGGCGGCCTAGCCTCGTGGCCTTTTTTTTTTGCGATTTCTTATTTGACCCGGAAATGGGTAGGACGTGGCCGTCCTTTTCTTTAGAGAATCTAGTAGCTACTTGATCTCTTACAGGGCCCGTCCTTTACAGACAAGGTCCAATCACGGCCCACGAAAACCTGGGGAACCTTCCTGAAGCAAGAAGAGGAGGAGGAGGAGATATTTTGTTGGTTGAATTTGCTTTACCTTGCAGTTGCAGTGCTGCACGAACTAATATATGTTAGGTCAAAAGAGATAGAAGAAGCCACCGTCCTCCAACCATGATACTTTTGAAATGGACTAACCCGTGCAAAATCTGGGCATAGATAGGCTCTGCGTTTTTTCACAATTTATCTTGGCAAGCCCACGTTACTGTAATCACTAATTACTAGCGGTATTTAAACCCCGTTTTGCAATATCTGAAGTCCTTTCCAATAGGTGGTTCAAATTTAAACTCAGATGGGGCCTCACAGGGAAACCCAGTGGAATAATGGGCCGGGTTTCATTAAGGTCTGGTCTATAGGCTCATATCATAGGGGGCTTTGCAGCTACAGCTGGTATTTGTAGCTCAGTATGGGCTGGGATATGGGCTGGGCTATGGGCTGTTAGCATCGGCTTGGACATGACTTTGGAGCAAGGAAGGTGTGAGGAAACTGATGGCGAAGACTGACTCTCAGGTAGTCCTCTGTCTCCTTTAAATAAAACTGTAACATGCAATATAGGTCACATGTGACTCTTTAGTTTTAAGTGCGTATAAACTCGTCTGGATATCTATATTAATAATAATTAAAAAAAAATAGAATTTGAAGGTTCTACGCGTGTACAGGGAGGGAAATATCTGTGCAGACAAGCTAGCAAGCTGCGAAACTTGGGTGTCTCGTTGCTGAATGGTATCACTGGACCTACCATCATGGGATTGCATTTGGGCTAATCTTACCGGGCTAAGAATGACTTTTTCATTAAATTCGTTCACCACTTCACTTGTGAACATTAATTATATTTTATTCAACTTAATTATATATTGTTTTTTTACTAAATCTCGTCACTTAGTATTCATGAAAATTCAATCCAATTCATGGTAACATTTTTTTTTAATTTTTAAATGACCTTGAATGTCTTTAAAGGAATTTAAACATGTATTTACACTGTATCATTTATATATGTATAAATATATACATTCTAGAATATGTGTTAATTGAATAACATTGTATATGATGATGAATATTTATTTGATTAGTAGTTGAGTTTGATACATAGTCGAATATAAAAAAAATAATATTTTTTAATATATAAAAAATATTTTGTATATTATAATATTATTTCTAATGGAACGTATAAATCAATATCAATGGATAAGAAAGAAAAAAAATAGTTTTAAAAAGCAATGAAAAAAATATGAATCAACTCGAGTTAATCTACAATCTTTGTGACCATAGGTGTAAGATTAGGATAACCCAGTATAAAAAAAAAATGCAAAGACTAGTTTTCAACAAATTAAATATTAAATGATTAAATTGAAATAAATTATTTTTTTAAAAGGATCATAAAAAAAAATCAACCCGCATTAAACTTTAAAATTGATGCCCCGTCATGAATCAAAAACTAATCTCATACAAGACAAGTCCTGAAAAATAATAAAGAAAAGATATATAAAAAAGGTTTGAAAATAAAAAACACTAGCTTTAAAAAAAGAGGGGAAAACAAATCTTTTAGACATGGTCCATGCTCCCAAGCCCGTAATGGGTAAAAGCTTGGACTCAATTGATCTAGATTTAACAAATAAAAGAGATCAAACATGAAGAATTAACAAATTAAGGTTGATCTATATTTTAAAACGGGCCAGCATGAAAATCTAGGTAGAGAAAAAATAAATGATCACTAGAGCCAGATTGTTAGGAATATTGAAGCATGTGTCGTCTCGTCGTGCAGGGGATGCTGCGACAATTTCAATGCCTCTGATAAAAGGCTGTGTTCGGTGGCTAGGTGACCCTCCACGCGCCTCCCACAAACACTTTAGCGAGTTTTTGTTTTTTTTTTAATATTTAACATCTATTAAAATACAACAATGTCTTTGCACTAACATGATATTATAAAAAAAAAATTGATAAAAAGAAGAAGAACAAAAAGAAACCCTTGTTAGAGAGCAATGTTAATAATGTCTTTAAGGGCACAAAAATAATTTAACTATTTAAAAAATTTAAAAGACCATAACACCCCTAATTGAGAGGCAACATAATTTTTTATACCAAGGGTAAATGAGTATTTTTACCATGTAAAAAATAAAATTATCAATTTATCCCTGCATAAATTATTAAGAACAATTGTGCTAAAGTAAAAAAGACAGTTGTACTTCAATACCTAATTGAAAGTTTTTCAGGCAACTAGCAATTTTTCTAAATCACTATTACAACGAGGTAGTCTCAATCTAAAGCTATAGTAATTCCTCCTTCACCTTTAATATTTTTTATTTTTATTTTCATTTTAATTTAATTTCTCATGGTTGAGCAGAAAGGTAGACTTTGTCTGCCACTATAACTATAACTTTTACCAAAGTTGAACAACTAGAAAAAACTGATAAAATAATTACTTGTCTATTATCCACCTTCTATTATTAGAATCCGATATATTGCTGTATTTGATAGTATATTGTAAAACATTTAAAAGTTCAGAATAATTTTAAACCCTTAAAAAGTGATGTTGGTGAAGAAGAGTGCTAATTTACTTGAAAATTTCTCAAAATAAATACCTAAAAAATTACATCGATTCTGTTTATGAAATTTTCATGAAGGGATACAGGGAAGAAATTTTTTGATGAAACTACCCATACTTGTAACTGGGAAACTAGTTATTTTCGTGTTTTGCCATGAACTGAATAATTGTTTTTAACATGAAAAAATAGATATATAAGATTTTTAAATGTATCTTTTAAAATTCTAGTTATAAATCAAAAGGTTTATACATGTATTTAATTAAATACACCGAGAAATATTAAAGTGTTAACGTGTTGATTCAACTTGTCTTGCTATAAGTTGACTAATTTCTTTTTCTAATGCAAAAGAATTCATGTGTAGATATTATTGATGTATTTTTTGACATTAAATAAAAAATATAATCGTAAATAAAAAAGTCAATGCTTACATACAATAAACCATAGTAAAAATTACATGTGTTAATAAAAACACGCAAGATTTCAAACTTATTTTTAACCTGGTAGAATAATGAAAACAGAGTTGCAATTACTACAATGATTTATTTAGTTTTTGTATAATAATTTTTCTTTAAAAAAAAGTGTAAAGAAAGTTTTTTTAATTTGTTTTTCAAAAGAATAAAGATAAGAACAAAAATAATGGTATAAATAGATCAAGTGTAAAGTGATAAATATTTAAAGCATAAAAAAATAATATTTTTTTTTAAATAATATAAATAAAATAAAGGAAAACCTAAAAAAATATTTAAAAAATAAAGATAAAAAAATAATGATAAATAGACCAAGTGTAAAATGATAAAAATTTTAAATATAAAAAGGGAAAAATTTAAGAAAATCTTGTTTTCTAAAAAAAACTTTAAAAACTATAATTTTTTACTTTACAGTAAAAAAAATTAGTAAAATTTATAATTATATTATTTCCTCATGGAAACACCATTTTTTGTTTTTAGTATACGTATAATAATAATAATAATAATAATATAATGTTGTTAAATCACAAGTGTAGAATTTTAATATTGATGAATTTACAGCGGTAAAGAAAAGGAAAGGGAAAATCATGCAATTGGTCGGCTGCTCCTTTACACGTACGACGTCCTTATTTTCAAGGACCTTTAAAAACTCCATTCATATTGCGAAGTTTCCCAGTCTTCCTCTCCTCTTCCTCTTCTCCAAGTCTTGTAAAACTGAAGACGAATTCCTTAAATATCTATTGTAAACCCGGATCTATTGTTTTAAAACCGGTGATATTAGAGTTCGACTCAGAAGAGAAACGATGTTTTTCAACGGCGATCCATCGACACGGAAGCGAGTGGATTTAGGAGGTCGGAGTTCGAAGGAAAGAGATAGGCAGAAGCTTCTTGAACAAACTAGATTGGAACGGAATCGTAGGTTGTGGGTGAAGCAACAGAATGCTGCTGCTCTCAAAATACAAGTTAGCTTTTGCTCCTATTATTATTATTATTTTTGTTTCTCAATTGATTGTAATTTACGCGTGTTAATTTGTATTCTTTTTAGTTCATTAAATTCAATGCCATGTTTTTTCACGCGAATGCTATATGCTCTACACGTAACGGTGCTGTTTTAGGCATGGAATTTTGTTGATTTAGAAACTAGGGATGGAAGGATCACGAGAATTAGGGTTTTTGTCACTTCATTGCTTTAGTTGCTCAAAGTCAGTTACAATCTGTGTTTGATTGAAAATGGATTGTTTGATTTCTTTGTCCTGTTAGATGTTGTAGCGAGAAAGCTTTTGCAAGGTCAATTTTAATCTAAATAAAGAGCACATGTGATGGCTTTTTTAGTTGATATAAGCATTTGTTAGGACTTGTAATGCATTTGTTGCAAAGTGCTTACCAATTAGTAACTACAGAAATGGTTTAGAGGGAGAAAGGCAGTGGAGGCTGAACAGTCTACGGTTCGAGAGCAGTTCTTTGGAACCTATGGGAAGTATTGCCAAAATGTAGACAGGTAACGCGGCAATGTCCTCATCCTAATGTTATTAATAGCAGTTGTGACAATTTATTGTGGAAGTCTGCGTGATACCCTTTTTGACTGAGATTCTAAATTCTTCTTCCAAATTGTCTTGTGTATCCAGGCATTGTTTCAGTCCAGATTCAGAGTTCCTCCGGCAGCTGTTATTTTTCTTCAATGCACAAAATAGTGATGATTTCACTATCCTTGTGGAGACTTGCCGATTGCTTCTGCAAAATATTCGAGATAGTGGTATTTCCATAACTGTAAAACTTCTAAAATGGAAACCTTACATGCATGTTTATTTATTTATTTTCTAAAAAACACAATGTCATCAAGAAGGGAAGCTTGTCCAATCATAAGATATCCTCGTGTACAAATTCAAACTTCTTTGAGTTGTACTTTCTCTAAGTAAGAATGTCTCTGGATTTGGCATTTGTTGCATTTCGATTCTTGACGTGCTGATTATATTTTGCTATTTTATTTTAGCCTTCAACATACATTTGTAGTGCTTTTGAATTTGACATTTAAATGACAATCTAAAGTGGCCGTGGCGGAAAGTTTATTAACTTAATATTTGCTCCTGACAGTGGATGGCAAATATTAAATTCCAGAAAAAGGAGACAAGGATTATAATTTTGGGATGTTATGCTGCTTTAGATTGTACCATACTCGTTCCAACCTTTACATTTTTCTGAGAAACTCTGATACACAGACTTGTGAGAAAGTGCTTTAATTCAAGCATTTTTTACACTTAGAGAGACTAGCATACAACCGAGCTATTTTTCTGCCTGCCCTTTGTTTATTTGGGAAGGCACCTAG
>Ga0325410_1006526_pt1 | contig 12806 bp, 9 predicted proteins | sample PopdelMetagenome_16_FD_206182 | JGI IMG/M metagenome (GOLD analysis project Ga0325410, IMG submission 206182) | Populus deltoides microbial communities from Bellville, Georgia, United States - Xylem-PdIQD-R3 | ecosystem: Host-associated > Plants > Phyllosphere > Stem > Wood/Secondary xylem... | reverse complement strand
ATTTTCCTCATTATTTTTTTTCTTATGTTTGTTAGCCAAAAAACATTATAACAAAATTGATTTTTGCTGTTTACACACTCTCATAGTATTGTGGCTTCAGTTTGCTTAATTTTTTTGCCATCTCTTCCAGTTGTCTGATTTTTTCTCATCTTTGAGCCCTTCAATTTTATCTTCGATAACGGTTTGTTGTTCTTACTCTGTTGGAGCTTTGTTGTGCATTTAGGGGCAATTGCTGGTGTTTGGGCCTCTTCACTGGTAATTATTTGCATGTTTGGTCCCTTTGATTTGTTGATTTTCAATTGAAATTGGGTGTGGGAAGCTGAGGGCACACGTTTCTGTTTAATTTCTTTGGGTTTTGCATTGTTACATCTGAAATATTATTACAGTGGGGATGGGTTTGGCTGTAATCATCATTGTTGAAGTCCATTGTTTGCAGATGTTCATGGGCTTATTAAGTCTTCTGACGCAATCTAATTCTATGAAGTTTCTTGCCTAATTGATCTTTACCACTCTTTGCTTATTAAATGCTTTGGCCAACTGTTCTTCCTGTCTGTTTTCATTTTCTTTTTTTCTTTTCAACTGTTTTTTAATCGTTGTTCTTGTTCATGCTGGTTACAAGTACAAAGCTACAACGAAAACATAAAAACACAGTAAATTAGCGATGAGTTGTCTTCGTCTTGTGGTAATGTGTTTTCCATTTGTTTTCTGACTGGTATTTTGACTAGCTTAATTTTGGAAGTTGTTCATTATGTGAAATCCTTAGTGCTCTATTGCTTCTATAGCACTATTTCGTTTCTAAAATCTTTTCTTGGGTTTTGCTCTTGCCTTATCTATGCATGTTCTGTTTTGGGATTTTTGTCTCTCAGTTTATCCTTTCCTTTAGTTTTCCTGTGGTTTCTGCAGGTTGGTTTCATTTGCTGCTTTTTTTAGTTGCTTTCGGTTGTGTTTATCGGATTTTTTGGCTGATCATACTCCTTTTCCTATGATGCTGTCCATCTGCTTTGGTTTTTAAATGGGTTTCTGTATGTCATCATTAGTTGTGTCTTCTCTTTGCTGTTCTTCTCTTTTTAATGGGGTTCGGTTTTTTTTCCAACTTAAGAACATGGTATGTAGCTATTTTTTTGGTAACCAATTATAGCATTGGTTTAAAAGCTTGAAACTTTGATTGTGAGCATTAATTAATTCTGACTTAAGGAGTTTTAGCTACCTTTTAAGTTGTTATTGAAGAAATATTTAAAGGGAAATGTGGATTATATGCTGTTGTTGATTGGTAATTATTTGTGTAGAATTAGTAGAATGGAAGAACAAGAAGAATTATTAGGAGGCAATGGTGTTGGCATTAGAGTTTCAACATTCGATTATTCAGTTGAGAATCACTTTAAAGAAATGGACATGATTTCTAAACTTTGTGGAGAAGCACAGACTGATTCTGTGGATGAAATTGAAATTCAGTGCTACAAGTCCTCTATCACTTTTTTGAGGTTAGTAATCTTTTCTGTGTATAAACTCCATGTTGATGGTTTATTGCTGTTCTTGTGTTTGTGTATAATTTTTTAATTTTATGCACATTTAGTGAGTGGAAGCTTTATAAGTACGACCCGAGAATAATTAGGTTTGCTAGTGAAACGGATAATTCTCTGGAGAAGTGTGTTCTCAGTGGAATAAATCTACCGCTGTTCTCATCTGCAACTGTTCCTAAGGTACTGTAAGTGAAGGTCATTTTTTTTTAATTGTATTTTAGGTTTTTGTAGATATATGATATGTGATTATAACATTTGTTTTACTTTGCAATCTGATTTAGGAGAGACCAGATGTTGGTGCCACTTCTCTAGAATCCAGGTATAAATTGGACTTGCCTTAGTTTTCAATTGCAGTCGCTTGTTTTGTTTTAGTTGATTGTGTTGCAGATTTTTTTTTTGACATTCTGAGTTATCTATAATAAATACATCAAAGTTTTAACATTCAGAATATTTCTATAATTTTCTCCATTGCTTCTCCATTTCTGATATGCACATTTCAAACCTCTCTCTTTCCATCTTGTTGCAGTAAAGATTTTGTGATGTATGTTGGAGGGTCTGTTTGGGCATTGGATTGGTGTCCTAGGGTTCATGAAAGGCCTGACAATCATATCAAACGCGAGGTTTCTCTCATCTCTTTCTTAATGCCTTCGCCTTTATGGTCATGGAGTTGAATTATTAAGGAATTTCTTGACCTCTTATTGATGGGCTGCTCATGTATGTGTCCCTAATATTCAGATAACATTTTCTTAACAAGATCATGGAGTCATTTGCATAGACATGCAAATATATAGAACATAGCCTGGTCAATTCATTTAATTCACACCTCTAACTTACTGAAGAATGTTTTATTCCTAGTTACATGCATGAGGCAAAAAACATCAATTGAAGAACCTGCAAGTCTCAGTTATCTTTGAGCAAATTTATAAAATTCTTGGAAGTAGCTTTATATATTGATATCGATTGCTGGATTTGGTAAAACTGCATTCATTTAGATAGTTCAGATTGGTGTCATCATGAATAATGTCTAGTCGACTATAAAATGTCAATTATTATACAAAAACAAGGTTGAACCTTTATGATCCATAGCCTGACTATATTTTCCTTGTTGATACTTTATCTCTTCCATAAGTTTTGGAGACTGTTTTTGGGGGACCTTTGACTTGATTCTTTTGTCAATTTGTGTAGTTTGTTGCTATTTCTGCCCATCCTCCTGAATCTTACTATCACAGAATAGGTGTACCACTTACTGGCAGAGGCATGGTCCAGATATGGTGTGTTTTAAATGTCGGTGGGGATGAGGAAGCACTTCCAATGAAGAAATCAAAACTGGGAGCTCGATACAATGTATCCAAGATGGACAAATCAGTTGAATTAAGCAGGCCAAAAGGAAGACCTAGAAAAAAGCCAATAGAAGAATCATCCAGAAATGAAGCCACAAAGGCTTTAGTTAAGATGCCAAAAGGAAGACCTAGAAAAAGACCAATAGAAGAATCACCCTGTAACGAAGCCACGGAGTTGATTTCAGCTAAGAGGCCTAAAGGAAGACCTAGAAAAAAGCCAATAGAAGAATCACCCAGTAATGAAGCCATAGAGGAGATTTTAGCTCCAGTTAATGAAGCGACAAAGGAGAATTTAGCTCAAGTTAAGAGGGGAGGGCGGCCTAGAAAGAACCCAACTAATGAATCTCTTGATAGTTTGGATAGCAGCAACCAGTATGTCCAAGCTCTCTCTGTTGAATACCCACAAGATTCACCTGGACTGCTTTCTATGGAAGGGATTTCTCAAAACAGCCAAGATGAGGCCAAACAAAAACACAAGGTGAAAGAACAAAAAAAATTCACCAAACAGCTATTTGATTGTAATACAAATCTTAAAACTACTGCACAAAGTAGAAGATTGAATAGTAATGCAAGGAAGGGAAGTGATTCTGGTGATGTTGCATGTCCACTGTTATTGATTCATAATGAAGATGATAATGTTTCTTTGGATATCAACTCTACATCTTCAACTGTAAACTACCAAACACATGAGAATTCTGGACTCAACACTGCAATGCCAGCTTATGGTTCTGATAATGTTTCTTTGGATATCAATCCTACTTCTTCCATTCCGAAGGATGCTGATTTGCCAAGAGTTGTATTATGCCTAGCTCACAATGGAAAAGTTGCATGGGATGTCAAATGGCAGCCTTGTAATGCACCCCCTTCCAAATTCCAGCATCGCATGGGTTATCTTGCTGTCTTGCTGGGAAATGGATCTTTGGAAGTGTAAGTCATCTTCTTCATGTGGATTAGTGTGAGATAATATTCATAGTAAGGATTGACATTTCTATAATGACCAATAGTTCTGGCATTTTCAGATATGATTAATAGAAGGAATTGATCATATGTAATCATGTTGAATTTTAGACTAAGAACATAACTGCTGATGATTTCTTGGAAAACTGAAAGGAGACTTTTACACTTCATTGCTGGAATGTTGCAAATTGAAGAAATGAAAAAAATAATGTTGTCATTTGAGTGTGGGGGATGGGTGGGGGGTTTTGGGGGTGAGAAGTGGTTAGGAAACATATAACTTCATTTGCCCATTATTCCTTTTCCTTTTTTTTGCCTCTCATTATACCCATAATGTAATTCTTACCATAATTCTCCCAAATGCTAGGTGTTGCTTTTAATTTTAAGCATAAATTAATTATCAATGCGATACTGTCTGATCACCCCCCCTATCAAATGCAGATGGGATGTTCCTCTCCCCCATGCTATGAAATCAGTTTATTCTTCGTCTAATTTAGAAGGCACAGATCCTCGCTTTGTAAAGATAAAGCCAGTATTCAGATGTTCAACTCTGAAGTGTGGAGGTATACAGAGGTAATGTGGTGATATCTTCCATGCTCTTTATATTAATATGAAATACTACTGGAATATAAAGAGATTTAAGAATACACTATTAGGTTTTCATTTTAACAGGACTATCTGGCATGTAGCTTAGAAGCCTCTGTTTGTAGAGATTCTGACCCGGAGAGTTCACTTTCACATGGAATGATTTGGTTTGCGATATATGGTGGAAGCCAAGCGTACCATTGTACTGTGTTTTTATGAGTGGAGAGAAGTAAATTCATTTTTCTAAAGGAGAAAAAACAATAATATAGCAAATGAAAGGACTGCAACTAAAGTATTATCATCCTTGTCCATATATGTCACACAAGGGAATTTGACATTCGGGGTTTTGTGGATTTTGAAGTGATGTGTACAGTAGAATAGAATGATTGATGAAGATCTTTTATCATTGAATTCCAAATTCACTCAACTCAGATTGTTGAAGAATTGTCATAAATTATAGAGCCTTTTGCTCTTTGATCTTATTTTTTGCAGCGTGCTTTATTATTATTTTGTTTCTAATTTTTTTTTAACTCCTATACAGCATCCCTTTGGCAGTAGAGTGGTCAACTTCATACCCTCATGATTACCTACTTGCTGGATGCCATGATGGAACAGTAATATGTCAATCATCCTGTTGTTTCTGCTGTTATTAATTTAATTGTCTGCCACAGTTTGGGGCAAAGTCTAATCGTGTCTTGGCCTTTCATCACCTCATTTTCAGGTTGCTTTGTGGAAATTCTCTGCAAGTGGCGCATCTGGTGGTAATAACAAATGAGTCTAATGACTTTCATATATTAGTTCTTTCTGTGTGAACTGTGTGGATACAGTTTATGTCATGTCTCAAGGTTTATTACAAATTAAATTTGGTCGAAGTTTCTGATCTAAATTGATTGGTCATTCCATTTTTTCCCTTTTTTAATTTACAGATACAAGGCCTTTGCTTTGTTTCAGCGCAGATACAGTTCCTATTAGAGCAATTGCATGGGTCCCATCTGAAAGGTAATTGATGTCAGATGACTCAGTCTGTTGCTTTTCTAGCTGTATATTTGATTTACCTCTGATATTTTGATGCAAATTTTCACTTTTATTTATTAGATCTGAAGATATATAATCCTGCTACTTTGGGAATGACATATCCCTTGCCTGTAAAATTTCTGTGCTGTCAATAACCCATCTAGAAATATTATCGTGTATAATGCTATTTTACCTGTAAAGGGCTGCATGGAAACTTTCAAGATGTTTATTCAAAGAATTTGTACTAGCCATAGTTTTCATATCTTGTGCTTATAATTGAGATATAAAATATGCTGCCTTCAAACTATTTTCCAGTGACCAAGAGAGTCCAAATCTTATCCTCACTGCTGGACATTTGGGCCTGAAGTTTTGGGACATACGGTAGGTATGATTTATTTGTTTTCACAATCACATGGAATTATTTTGATGTCATTGTTTGCGTGTGCCATTTGATATAAAAATGCTTAATTGCTTAGATGCTCAATTTGCTTCAGATAGACTTATGATTACGTGATTTTGTATGGAACTTTCCAGTACGTGTAATAGAACTATCATAACTGCCCTTTATCCTTGCCCTGTGGTAGGCATACTTTAATGCACACCAGTACCATTATGTGCTCTAAGCTTTGGATGACTGTACAGAGGGGTATAGCAAGGTTTCAAGTTCAAAAGACTTGGAGACCATTTTCCTTAATGCTTGCACCAAATTTTCATAAACTTTTGTGATATATACTTGTAGAGTAAAAAGCCTCTGAAGAGGTGGAGCATAATTTTTCATGATCTAGTTCTAATTTTTTGTGACTATATTCTCTGGTTCCTTTGTGTCTGGAGTTATCACTGCTACAATCACAGCACAGAAAACTCCTATAAACAAAACATTGATAAGCATTTTGCAATCAGAGTGATACGTTTCCATGAATTTTGCATCATTTTGATATTGGGATTTAGAATTGAGCGTCTTTATATGCCCTTATCAATCTCTGCATCATACTTGACATCTTTATTTGTGGTTGGATTTTTTTGAGTGGCCATTCTCTAATATCGACTTGTCCTCTAGGATTAAGAAAAACTGATCAACAACCTTTGCAGCGAGGGGGCCTAATGCATTCATGCTCCCCTTTCATATATATAAACATTTCCCTCTTGTCTGGTTTCTCATCTCAACATTAATGGTCAGGAACTCATTTATAGGTGGTAGAAAAAGACACCTGAGAGTTGAGTTTATTTTATTAGTTTTCCATGTGGAATACTTCTGCACATGTTGGCTGTATATATCATACAACATTGTTATGTTTTCAGAGCAGGAGGAAGTTCTAAATCCCTACTTTACTTCACCTGTAGAATGAGGAGATCAATTCCATATGTATTTTTTCTTTGTTGAAATATAGTTGCTGTAGAACTAAGCTTCTGAATAATTGCAGTGATCCATTCCGACCTTTGTGGGACCTCCATCCAGCACCAAAACTCATATATAGCCTGGATTGGCTGCCGGATCCAAGGTGTTGCATTATTTTTATTGAATGAATCACAGGTTGAGGATTTTATTGATAAGGTTATTCGCTTATATTGAACCTTTAATTGTTTGCATTTTCAGATGTATAATTTTATCCTTTGATGATGGAACAATGAGACTCCTCAGCCTGGCAAGGGCTGCATATGATGCTGCCGTCAATGGAAAACCTTCTGTTGGACCAAAACAACTAGGGATGCACGTTGTTAATTGTTCTTCCTTTGCTATCTGGAGCGTTCAAGTGTCAAGGCTTACAGGTACTCTTGTGCTGTCATTTGCTTTATTATTGAAACAATGTAATTTCATTAATTGCTTGATCAAAATTGGGGGACAAAACGAAAGGTGGTATGGTATACTGCATTTTCTTCCCTCAGGTTTTGATCATCATCTTACAGCATTTGTGACTGGAGTTGCCTATGCAACATTATTTGATTGTTGCATCTTGGGTTCTGATCTTTGAGATTAGGATCCTTTCTTCTACAAAACTATGGTCTTTATCATTATTTTGATCGGCTCTGTTGTTAGCAACCCAACTGGCGTACATTAATCGATGTTTATTTTAATTTATGGTTACTGCATAAATAAGTCCCTCTCAAATAACAAACTTCAAAATGCCTCCTCCAGTATTGCTTGATCCAATCTACCATTCTGTTTCTGTTGTTTGTAACAAATAAATCTAGTTCGAGTAGAAAGTGATACCTTATGCCGGGTGACTAATAATACCTGTTAAGACTATGATGTGTCCAAATGAATACAGATGATTTGGTGAGCTGTTGATTTGAGAAAATTTTTGACCTAATGGAATAGACGTCTAGTTTTGCAAATGGGCCATTTTCATCCAGTCAGGTCAGCTCTGGAGAAACAGGGTCCCACATCATTATCCTCCACTTTTCTTGAGAACTTTTTTATAGTGGTACGTTGTAACTTAGGTATTTCTTTGGTGGAATTTACAATCTGTTTTCTATTGCATATAACTACAATCAGGTCAATTAAAAATGATTCTTATTGTTTGTTGTCCTTACTCTATCCACTTTTCACAATTCCTTCTTTTTTTAATTGACAGGCATGGTTGCATATTGCAGTGCAGATGGTACTGTTTGCCGCTTCCAGGTAGCTGGCTTCCCATTTTACAATATGATTTATCTCTACAATGTGATAGGTTCCTACATAACATACATGTGACATCATATCATTAGTCTCTGTGTCATGCAGGGGCCTATCCTCTTACACTTGTTAATGTTGAGTGCTAGGAGGGGGGAGACCACGTTATCCATGAATTTAATTTGGCAGGAGTCTGGCACATTGGTGTAAACAAGAATTATTTTGTAGCATACCTGTTGAACATGTCACCTGGGATTGTGGATTGTGTTTTCTGTAGTTGTACTTGTTTTACTTGTTCTCCATATTTCCTGAGCATGTTTGCAAAATTTTGGTTGAATTACTTAGTTTCATCAATGACATGAAGGATTGGCATCAAAACATGCGATAGATAGATCTTCGCATGGAAAATGTAGATAACTAAAGTATGTGTCTTATACTTGATGCTAGTATGTGTCTTATACTTGATGCTACTCTTTTAACAAACAATTCATGGTTGAGTTTGAATAATTACATATTGTGGATTGTGTACTCTAAGCTACTTCAGAGCATTTGCTGAAGCATATAGTGTTGCTTTCATAATCAGCTCACAACAAAAGCAGTGGAGAAAGATCCATCGAGACATAGGGCCCCACATTTTGGTTGTGGGTCCTTGAGTGAGGATGAATCAGCTATTATAGTGGGCACTCCATTACCAGATACTCCTTTACCTTTGAAGAAGCCAGTTAACGATGTTGGGAACAATCCAAAATCCAAGCAGCGTTTGTCTGTATCAAATAAGGCCGCAAAAATTCCTACTTCAGATGATCCACCATTAGGTAAGTGCAAAATTTTCACCCCTATATTCTTCTTGTTAGCTTCGCATTTCTTCTCTCTTTTGGTCATCAAGGTTGTCAAACTCGTCGCAGCTCTTTGCTATGGTGATGATATGGATCATGGATCAGATGAAACATTGACAGCTACAAAAAGCAAGAGGAAACCAAAATCAAAAAGTGGGAGTAAGCAAATGGAAGGAGAGGATCAAGCATTGGTATGCATTGATGACGAGCAAGATGTCAAACAGAAAGGTGGCGGAAAGGAGGGAGCTGGGAATGTAGTTGAAAGCATCCCACCTAAAATGGTTGCAATGCATAGAGTTAGATGGAATATGAACAAAGGTAGTGAGAGATGGCTCTGCTCTGGTGGAGCAGCCGGAATCGTACGGTGTCAAGAAATCAAAATGTTTGATGCTGATATATGCTTGGCAAGGAAGAGATAGTAGCCTGTAAAACGTTAATCATAATCTATGGATATTTATCGTTATTTTCGATAGATTTGGCTTAAAAAAAAGTGAGCTACAAAGGGACATTTACATCAACTAGTCTAATTAAGAATTCTTGAGAAAAATAATTGAAACAAATAAGATTTTTCGGCAATGTTACAAGACTGGTCCAGCAGTTAATCCGGTGACTCGCTCATCCAGATCAATGAAAAAACCCGATCTTTTGTTTACTAAAACATCATTTTAGAGTGTTTTTTTTTTAAAAAAGAAAATTAAAAGTTTGAGTTCGATAGCTGACTTGTATGATTTTCATGTATGATATTAAAGATATGGAAAGTTACATGTATGATTTTCATGTACCGATCATTTCTGCTAAATTAAAGAAGTGGCAGAAAACATCATCGTTTCTGGAGGAAATTAAAAGATAGAAAGCTAAAGACTGGAGGAAGAGACATAGGGAAACTCACTTTCAGGTTAGGAAATTGAACCTCTCTCTTTCTGCTTAAACCTACAGAGCTTTTCTCAGCAGAAATTAGGCTCTGAAATCGGTAAGCAAAAATAAGTTGCCAAGAAGGGAAATCCCCACCTCCAGTCATCTCTCACTGCAGCTCCTGCTTACCTTACTTCTTACAAAACATAACTCTAGTCAGGGTTCCATTTCCATGCCATGAATTGGGGGTTTCAAGGAAGAAAGATATGGGGGTTCTAAGAAGAGAGCTGGCTTTGCTTATCTCTTCTTCTTCTGTTGATAATGTCACAGTTAGAGACTCCATGTTATGCTTTTGGGCATGGAAAGTTTAGTAGCTTCAGAGGTGGGTCTAGTTCTGAGCTGAAGAACAATCCTGCATGTCTAATAGTATCGGTGGCCTCAAAAGAAATGCATATAAAGATGGTAATAAAGAGGAAAGTCTATACAGGACCCAATCTTATACAGAACAGATAAGTTACTACAGCTTGTCACCAACCTTGAATTCTGCTTTACTTTTTTTTTTTTCTTATCTCTTTCATGAACATTTTTTATGCTTGGAGTTTTTGCTGAAATCTCCACAGTAAATGTTTCAAGTAGCCTTGCTGATGTTTAGGTTACTTATATTTGTTAAAATTACAAAGGAAGAAACTAATACTACTGCTTTCAAATATTACTCGTAAAATATCAATTCCCATTAATGGTGTTACAAATTCTGATCTGACTTATAAATTTGTTGTTGGTCATCAGTGTTGATGTTGGTTTTTAAAATATTTTTTAATTAAAAATATTTTTACGTTAAATATATAAAAAAGTTAATTTAAAATTAATTTTTTTCCTTTAAAAACACAGTTAAACTACGCTACCAAATAAAGAAAGCGAAGGAGATGTTGCAGGGCATACGTCCGGTTGTCTGCAGGGACGCTTGCCATTCAACACATGCGAAGTTATGGGCAGTAGGTTTTGACAGTTTAAGACAATAAAGAATCTTATGCAACCTTTTGCTTTATGGAGGAGCTGAGTTTAAGGGGGGGATTTTACATGCCAATGCTGCGACATTGCATTGCTAACCACCAGCCTCCTCCTTGTATATATCACTTTCTGAATTGTTCGATGGAACATTATGTTTTGTTCCTGAGGAAGAAGGGGAACCAATCCGAGGTGGGGAAACTCTAGATGGAGTTGGTGCTGCCTAGGAAAGATGAAAGAATCCAAGCTAAACATGAATAATCATCGAAAGCATGTGGAATTGAAGTGCGCAATGTAAAAAGTATGGTCACCAAAGTGGTCTAAAAAAAGATGTTATAATGCTTAAAGAAGAGAGTGGTCTCCAAGGAAGATGATCCCCTTACTGCTACTGTGGCTCAAACAGATGATAGCGAGGTTGGTGTTATTTTCAATTCTTTCCTTGCTACTTTCTTCTTGTAATGAAATTCATTTCAATAAGACACTCCTTTCAATCTCAGATCATATTAGCGTTTCATTTACAGAACGATCTATGTTATTCAACTAGCCAATCTTCATTCAATTTCACAACACTGGTAACTAAGCATTTTTGCCTCTGGATTTTATTTTTTATCCAGAGTAGAGTAAAAAATTCAACTGAAACGATATTCACAGCTTGAATTAGCTAACCTGGAGGAACCCCATCTTTCATACAGCCCAGCAAAAAAGATCAGCTGTTGCCTGGAAAAAAAGAAGCTGGGATTTGAAAAATATGATGGGAGCTTGCTGGGTTATTATTCTGAAAATTCTCAATAATGAATTTCTTAAAAAATTCATGATTTTCGACAGGAAAAGTGTATATTGCAACAATAAACTTTGCATCCTCCCATTTATCCCTTCCCGATTTCTCTTTGATTGTATATGCCTCGTTGATTTCTTCTATGTAATGGTTGAGGTGCAAGTTTATATTCCTTCGGTGCGCAAGTAAGGTTTGACATTCCGGTTCAAAAGCAAGAACATTACAAATAGAGTCCTATTTATGCTGCTATGTGTTGTTGTTGCAGACAAATTGATTTATTTTTTATGCAGATATATGAAATTCTTTGTATAATTAACAAGGTTGAAACTATTCTCAATCTAAAAGCAATTCAACTGTCAAATAGAAAACAATCCTTTTAATTGTTTATTTCCTGTTATGGTTCATGTGTGTGTGTTGAGCCACAATCAAAGTCAATTATTATCTCTTCCGCTTGTTTGTGTGATTGTTTCTGCGTTTAAAGCAACCACAACCAAATAATTATTTGATAAACACAAAATATATAATTTTTTTTCTATTGAGACCCACTACATATTGCGTTTAAAACACAGGTAAAATCAAAACAACTCTCGGCTGCTTTTCTTCTCTACACTGTTCATTAAAGTGAATATTGCGTTTTTTCTCTCGAAAAACCAGTGCAGTGAATTGATTTCACTCGCACTGTTCACGTGAACGAGAACAATAATTTTTTATTTTTTGAAAAACTAGTTTAGAGTGAATTAAATTTACCTGCACTGTAATCTTAATTTTATTCCTGATAATATTTTACTTAATTTTATTGCACGCTCAAAAAATCATGAAAACTGTAGTTATCGTCGGATGAATTTTGTACGTAATGGAATTGTAGATAGTTTAATGGAACAATAAAAAATATTATATATAAAGTATTATTTATTTCATGATGATAGTAGTAGTTAAATCTACAATATTTAAATTTAAAACCATTAATATATATATACATATAACCTCAATTTAAAAGGCATTCTCAACTAAACACATTAAACTACTTTTTGTTCAACCTCAATTTTAACCACAGTTTTAACCAAACATATATAAATATAAAAACAACCTCAACTAAAAGTACTTTTTATAAAATAATTTTTTTCAAACCACAACCACAAAAGCTACTACAATACCAAATACTTGAAAAGATGGTTGGTGTTACAAGCAGATAAAAGAGTAAATACATGGAGTTGGAGGATGAGGCGGCGGTGGGGGTTGTGAAGCATCGGCAATTTCAGCAGCTTGTTATTTTCAGCAATGTAAACAGCTTTCATTATCAAGGTTGTCAAAAAT
>Ga0325410_1006525_pt1 | contig 12807 bp, 8 predicted proteins | sample PopdelMetagenome_16_FD_206182 | JGI IMG/M metagenome (GOLD analysis project Ga0325410, IMG submission 206182) | Populus deltoides microbial communities from Bellville, Georgia, United States - Xylem-PdIQD-R3 | ecosystem: Host-associated > Plants > Phyllosphere > Stem > Wood/Secondary xylem... | reverse complement strand
TATTGGCATCTCTGTTTCTATATGACTTAACAACCAGATGAATAGTAAAGAGACACAACATCTCATGGAACCTTTACCCGTTTTCTTGCAATGACTAAGAGATAGGAAGGTTTCAGCCAAAATTGCGGCACACGGGTTGATCTTTGTCTTTTCATATTCCACAAACATATTAGCAGCTTCCAAACTGATAATTACCGTAGTAGAGGGACATAGAACTAAACCAAATATTCCCAAAGCCAATATTCTATGTTTCTCTGATTTAGCACCCGGGTTAGCTTTTTTAGCAACCAACAACTCCTCTAATCGTTTCCATCTAAGACCCCCAGAGTTATCCTTCTCTCTATATGGTATTAGCTGAGGAATCCCTAGCAGTTTGGCAAGCTCATCCATGGTGTCGTCAATTCTCTGGCGGAAGTACACTTTGTAGGCATCTTCAGGGAATTCAGTCAACACACTATACTCTTCAATGGTAGGTGTCATGTCGACATTTCGGAAAGTAAAACGATGGTAATCAGGATCCCAAAAATGTATCATGGCTTTTATAGCTGATGGCAAAACTGGCACCTTCAAAAGGTGCAAAATCCTCCCATACTTCATAGCAAATTCTGCTTCATCTATCTGATATTTAGTGAGTGAAAACAATCTGCTAGTGTCATTTATTATGCACCTGACCTCTTTGAGTAGTGGTGTCCCACTGGTATTTGGTCTAGGGTAGTCTCCCTCAGTCATTTGCAAGGATTCAGATTCGAGTCCATACTCAACAGTGGTTACCTCCCGAATAACGGTCATTATGTCACCCGAAAGTCCTGTAATGAAAATGCTTAAATGTTATGCTTATCTCAATGGAATTATACAGGGACCCACCTAAAGGATATGTTCTAACCATTAAATGCATCTGGGTAGTTTGACTATCTAGTCTCAAAGGTCTTTCGCATGCTCAGTGATCGCCCACGAAAGGTTGATATGAGGTTTACAAGCAGCGTGAAGACAGAGGCCCTGAGTAAAATCAGTTTGGCATATCAACCACTATCGAGCAAACAAATCATGCGAGAGTTGGATAGTTTCGCGAGCCTTACCCAGGCTAAAGCCATTGGGGTGCCGTTACTCCTCCACTTATCTTAAAGTTGATATCCCACGTATATATATAAAAGAAATGAGTTTGAATGACGTTCGTATTAACATATATGCATGATAAATATGAATGATTATGCATGCTAAAGCAGTAAAAAGAACAAAAATAAAAAAAAAAACACAAAAATGCATAATAAATAATAATAAACAATAAATAAATAAATAAAACAAAAACTTGATAAACACTAACAAAATAAAATAAAATAAAATAAAAAATAAAAATAAACATAAAATATTTAGCAATAAAAGAAAACAAAAAAACAAAACTTAGTCCTGGTCCCCAGTGGAGTCGCCATTATGTCGCTCTCGACATTGCGGCGGCCTACAAAATAATTCTATCATTATGGAAAAAGAACAGATTTCTGGCATCATGTTCTTTTAGGGGAAAATATCTTGTTTGGGGAGTCGCCACCTAGTATTATGGTCACTAGGAACCCTAACTGGTCAACAAAGATTCTATGGTTCGGGACTGGTTACGTAAAAGGGAAGATATTATCACCCCTTAAACGTTCTGCCTAAGGCAAACTGCATTGCTATTTTTTGTTTTAAATTGCTAAATCTTTATTGGTCTACGTTCTGATGATTTATTCACAATATTCCTGACTCTGACGTCAGTGAATATTCAGCTACGGATAATTCCAACTCTGGCTTTGGTAACTATTGCGTAGCTATAAAATAAATTCAAATTAATATTTTTTTTGTTCCTGACTCTAACGCTAGCGAACAAACAAACAAGCTAAAATCATTTGATTACGCGTCCACATATTTTTTTAATTCTTATGTAGTACAATAAAAAAAACAAATAAACAAAACAAACAAATTAAATCAGTGTTTTTATTCCTGACTCTGGCGTCAGTGAATAAACCAATAAAAAATTTTATACATGCACATATATTTTTTATTATTTTTTTTGTACTACATAAGAAAATATATTATAATTAAAAATAATATAAATTAAAACCAGTATTTTATTCCCGACTCTGGCGTTGGTGAATAAACTAGTAGATTTATATTATTTTTTATTCATGCATACACATATTTTTCTATTTTTTTTATATATTTTTATAATTTTTTGGGCTGGGCCCAGCTCAACCCACATGGGCTGGGCTAAGCCCAGCCGGCCCAAGCCAGTGGCCCGACTGGGCTAATTAAGGTGCACGCGTGAAACAAATTCACGCGTGCAATCGGAGGTGATGCCTTAACAGTTGTTATTATTTGTGCATTTCAAGGCAGTAAGTTATACACCTAATTATTTTTACAATTTGCACAATTTCAAACAAGAATGAAAAGAGGATGAAAACGGTCTACCTGCTTCTGGATATTGCGAGAAAGCTTGCGGCACCGTGATTTTGCTCTTGTCTGCGTATAACCTTCCCCTTTCTGTTTTCCTTTTGTTTCGGTGATGGTGAAGGTCACGGCTTGCTGCTTGGGTCCTTCGTTTTTCTGCTTCTGGAGATTGTGAGAAAGCTTGCGGCATCGTGATTTTTCTCTTGTCTGTGTATAACCTTCCCCTTTCTGTTTTCCTTTTGTTTCTGTGACGATGAAGGTCACGATTTGCTGCTTGGGTTCTTCTTTTTTTTGGTTTGCAGGGGGCGATTGAAAACGAGAATATTAATATTGGTTTTCTGGGTTTATTGCTTGTATTGGTCTCTGTTTTATGGGTTTCTATCCTCTGTCTCTCCCAGTTTTTCTTTCGTTCCCAACCTCTCTATCTCTCTGTTTTGCCTTCTTCCCCCCTGCCTTGAGGTCGCCTTTGTTCAGCCTTTATAGAGCCAGCAACAACCTCGGTGGTGGTAATAGTTGCCCCCCACCCTAAATGCTCCGTAACCGACGCCTTCAATGAAGAAAACGTCTGTGTTAGCTGCCAACGGACGAAACGTCTCTGCCTTTAATGGCAGAGCCGTTGCAGACTAAAGAGACGGTGAACAGTAGACGGTGAACAATCGTTGCAAAACGACCCCGTTTTGCTGGCTGCAAATTTGGTCTTTGTAATGCTTTTAATTTTGCAATCAAACCCCTGGTTAAAATATAATTGGACCCTTACATTTCTGCGCCATTTTCAAGTTGATCCTTAAACTTTAATCTGTTGCAATTTTGCCCCCAATTAACCCCAATCTTTGCTATTTGTTCAATTAAGTCCCTGATTTCATTAATTTAACTAAATTCAAGTCCAATTAAGTCTCAAAACCTATCAATTCTCCAATTAAACCCTTGATTGGATGAATTAAATTAATTTCAAGCTTAATTAAGTCTCAAAACTTATCAATTCTCCAATTAAAACCTTGATTGGATTAATTAAATTAATTCCAAACTTAATTATGTCTCAAAACTTATCCATTCTCCAATTAAAACCCTGATTGGATTAATTAAATTAATTCCAAGCTTAATTAGATTAATTTCAAAGTTTAATTAAACCCTAGAATTTCCAATCATGTTGCCCTTAACCCAAATTTTAATTCATTCTTTATTTATTTCATTTTACTTCTTTTTTCATCATTATTATTTTTTATCATCATTTTTTTATCCTTTTCAATAAATAAAATAATAATTAACATTAAAATTAAAATGGTAAAAAATTGGGTTATGACATGAATAAACGAAGGAACTATGTTTATCTGGGAAGATTTCTTTTGACTACTACCCGAAAAACCTTTATTGGAGAAACACAATTCCCTTTCCTCTTTAGGGCCCTAAAGCTATATAGAAATGTATTGTGGTCAATGACTAGAAATGTAAGTTTCTTGTATATGAATTATATTGCTCAAAATAACAAATGCTTTCTACTATTTAGGTCTCAAATCTTTCAAAGATGGGATGGATTTACTCTTTTTAGTGCGATAATACATTTACTTTGAAAGTAACAAACGTATTTCTAGTGTTATGACACAATTTACCTTGGAAGGGATTGTCATGTTCTTCCTAGTGCGATCACATCTTTCTCCAAAAATGGGATAGACATTGCATCAACAACTAGGATGGATACGCTCTCCCTATCAAATATTCAAAAGATAGGATGAATTTACTCTCCCTAAAATGATAACACATTTACTTTGAAAGTAACGAACGTCTTCTTAGTGTTACAACACATTTTACCTTAGAAAGGATTGACATGTTTTTCCTAGTGTGATCATATATTTCTCTAAAGATGGGATAGACATTGCATCAACAACTGGGATGGATACACTCTCTCAATCAAATATTCCAAAGATGGAATGAATTTACTCTCCTTAGAGTGATAACACATTACTTTGGAAGTAACAAAAATCTCTCTAGTGCTACAACATGGTTTACCTTAAAAGGGATTGTCATGTTCTCCCAAATGCGATCACACCTTTCCCTAATGTTAGGATAGACGTTGCATCAGAAATGCGGATGAATATGCTCTCCGCATCAAATCTTTTAAAAATGAGATGAATTTACTCTCCCTAATGAGATAACATATTTACTTTGAAAGTAACAAATATCTTCTTAGTGCTATGATATAATTTATTCTGGAAGGGATTGAAATGTTCTCCCTAGTGCTATTGCACCCTCCTTCAAATACATGATGAACGTTGCTCAAACAAAGAATTTTATGTTCCCTTGGGAACAATGCCTATAAAGCCTTATAAGAACCTAAATTAAAATCATTCGACACCACTCCCTACCAGGAGGCTTTTAACAGTCCATAATGAATACACTCAAAATAATAGGTGGACATTTGCAAATGACATCTCTTCTTGTTTCTAAAAAGATAAAGCTTTTATTAATCTAGTTAAGGTTAGATCGTTCATTACCTATACCTAGAAATGCTTCATTAAGTATGGGCGTTGGACCTAAAAATACTTTATTAAGTATGGGTGATGGACACAAAAACACCTTGTTAAATGTTGGTGTTTAACTCAAATAAGAACTCTGCACAAGGACTAAAATTCATGAAAATCAACAAAAGAACAAATAGTTGTATTATAAAAGTGCGATGTATACAAAATAATAATACGTATATACATACATACATACATAGAAAGAGAGGAGGGTTTAAAGATCTAGCCTAGGATTCTCAGCGAGATACTTCACCCACTTAGCCATAGCAACACTTACTAGGAAGACGTCTGTAAAGTCCATGACTGAGACCGGATGGAAGGCTGCATTAAAGTCTACTTACATCCCTCTAGAAAGGTTGAAGAAATACAAGTTGGACATGGCCAAGAATATCTTGTCTCTCATTGTCTCGGTAAAAAATATCAAGCCCTTGAAAACTCCTGAAATTCCTTTGAAGAATCTTTCAAAGACTCCAACTTCGCTTGAGGGAAATCCCTTAAAAACTCCATCTTTTCCTAGAGATCTTGGTCCTCTTTCCTAGCAGCAGCGAGCTCAGCTCTTATGGAAACAAGCTCAGTTCGTAAATTAACTTAGGAGTCCCTAGCTTGAAGGAGCCCTTCTCTTAGGGAAACCACCTAGTTGTAGGAAGCCTCAAGTGCTTCCTTCCTAGAGCTCACCTCGATGGAAATATCTTGTGTTTGGTCATTTAGTCTAGAATATGCCACCTTGATGCTCCACACTTCAATCTTTACAATGTTTTTTTTCCTCTTAAAAACGGTTGAAGGCTGCTTGATTTTCCTTATTTACAGTCATGACCCTCCTCACATAGCTCATTTTGGTCACCTAACTTCTCTGGGAATATGCACACATCATAAAGGCCTGTCCAGAGAGAATGTTAAAAGAATAAATAACTCCACAAAAACTAAAAATTAGAGGTTTTAGCCTTACATTGAAAGCCATTTGGCTAGTTAATGCCAAATAGCAATGAAAGTTTTTGTTAGACATCGTGAAGATGTCCGATGGGATGGTAATGACCCTCTCTAGAGTTCTTATAACCTCGAGGACAACATCCTCGAGGTATGTTCTCCCTTAAACCATAGCCTCCATCAGTTGCCCCTTCTCTTCCATTAGAGTTGGAAAATCAAATGGATTACGGCTTAAAGATAGATCAATAAAGACGTCCTACAACTCCACGGTGTTAGCTCTTGTAGAGGTCCCAACTGCTATTTTCTCGGCTTATAAGATAGGAAGTTAAGACAAAGAAAAGATCACCGCAGGGGCCTTTATAGGCAGCGCTTGGAGATGGTTGGCTATTGGGGCATAAACTCTTCTCTTTTTGAAGCGGGTGATGACACTTGCGATCATTGTAGATGGGGTCAGACTCTTTTCTTCCTAGGATAAAAGAAGATCATGACCCCTAGCTTCCACGAGGGTTTTCAATGGTGTCTTCATGAAGATAAGAAAAAGAATTCCTCAATAAAAAAAGATGAGTCTTCCCTATTTTGTTTACCTTTATCTTTGCCAATAGCCTGAGATCAAGATCTCACGAGCAAACTATTAATAGAAGACTCCTATGACGCCTCTCCTTCTTCTCCACCTACCAACCTTATAGGGATATAAAAATGTTAGATATTGAATCATGATAAAAAAAAAAAGAGAGACAACATGGCAGGATGACTCTATACCTTGCAAAATAACCTGGTAATATCCCTTGGACATTTTGTCAACTTCATAGTTGGTTTTGGCAGTAGCCCTAAATTTATTGTAGTCCTCTCTAGCGATTGATAATCTCAATATATCTTATGACTAGCCATTTTCCCCTCCAATTCTTGGCAGAGTTGGATTTCCCAGTTAGCGTGTTCTTTATAGCATCGTTGCTTTTATTAGAAAACGTGAAGAATCAACATATATCATTGCCGCAATCGATGTCAAAAATAAATTGGTAGCAACTCCTGAAGAAATTTATAGTGGGCTCGAGCCCAACCATTCTACAATTTATTTTGAAAACAGACATGAGTGTCCACTTATTGGGATGCAACTGACCCGAGCCCAGCTGGTAGTAGCTAAACACATCCCTTACAAATCCTTTGAGAGGGAAGGAATACCTCATCTTATACATGTAAAGAGGAGCGAAGATTTCACAAAGACCCCGAGAGGTTCCCAGGGTTAGTTTACTGATACGTTTATCAGGGAGAGACATCTAGGTAATGTGCTTGCCAAGTTATTGGCAAGTCATGATTTTCATGTCTGCAGTGCATTACTAGGGATGTAATCCTTAGGGGTTTAAAGCAACCTTCCTCTCTCTTGAGGATCTTAACGGGGACAGGAGAAGGACTCATACAACACCCCCTCTCTTAAACACCTATAATAGGAGAAATAGATGGGCGTCTACGAGAGGATTTTTTTATCCTTTTCACTAGAGGACAATGCCAGTATGAAACCTCCTCTCTGAACCCTGAGACCTAATCTAAGGGACCCATGTTTAGTGTCTCTTTTTTCATGTTTTGGCTGAAGCCTGAATTCCTCATTAAGAGCTGGAGAACTTCTCTTTCTTGAACTAGGCCATGTATTTTTAGGCGCTATTAGTTTTGGTTGAAAAATAATGACCTTTAAAAAAAATTAAGGATGATTCGTACAAGTTTTTCCCGAGTCAAGGAAGATATGGCTTGAGGTCTTTTCTACGAGAGTAGTTTTTTCTCTTTTTTTTACAAATCAAACAAAGTAAAAGTAAATGAAAGGTAACAGTAAGAACAACTAGGGTTATAAAAAAAACCCTGCATCTTTATTGTGGGATGAAAACTTTTTGTGTCATCACATATCTTGAGAAGGCTACTCAAGTGCTACATTGAGTGCTAGTCGTCGTTTTGTTCCCCAATATGAACCTTCTACCCATGGAAAGAAGCACATGGACTTAAGGATCCCAACGATGCTAGGAGGGGCACATAGAGATCTTATGGGAAAGATAAAAAATGTCTCACCTGCTACGGGTAAAGGCTTTTTAAAATCTTCGTGTATAATGCCAAAAGATTTGGGTCACTACTGATGGATCAATATTTATGGCTTTTTGGTTGTTTGTTTGAAACTACTCTCTAAAAGGCTAATTATGATAAGGTTAAAACCTATCATTCATAAGCTCAGCCAAGCACTGAGCTCATGTGCATGTAGGTCTGATGAGTTGCTAGACCTATTGTTCCTAGACACAACTAAGCGCTGAGTCCAGACGTCTGTGGGTGTGGTGAGTTGTCAGACCCATCATTCTTGGGCTCAGAGAAGCATTGTGTCTAGATGCATGTAAGTCTGGTGAGTTGTCAGACTCATCATCCTTAGGTGAAACCAAGGTTGAGCCCATACGCCTCCTGATAGATTAGAGATATTTTATCTTGATGGATTAAAGATTTTTTTTCCTAATAAGACTGCAAATTAGAGATATTTTATCCTAATTGGACAGGCCAATCTTTTCCCTATAATTAAGAAAGAGAAGCACCCAGGTGGTTATACACGGAGGAAACAAAGATGATCGCATCAAGTTCAATTTTTTCTCTTTGCTTTAACAATGACAATTTTATCTTAATAGAAAAAGTTTTATTCAAAGGGATAATTGACTTTTCCTAAACTGATTCTAATTTAATTATCAAAAATTCCCTAAATAGATAAAAAAGGATTTTCTACAAGTAACAATGATGATTTACCTATGCTTTAACCATGAAAAAATGGGTTAGATTGTTAGAATTAGGTGATTAATGATTTTAACCTATGTCCGAGCTCAACTTTCAAGCCCTCGTGATAAAACATGACCTTATCAATATCATTTCTAAATTTTAAGAATTTTAGCCCGTGCATGCATTATATTAATTATATTTAATTAACTACTAGAATTCCTTGGACCAATTTTTTGCATGGCACCGAGTTCAGTTTTGATTAAATCTTAAGCAAACCTTACTTTATTTAAGCTTTACTAATCACCACATGAGTCCAACGCCAAAAAAAAACCTAGTATTGTTGTATTGAATTATAGCACGAAGAAACAAACTTAAATATCTTATCCTTTAAATTGTGTGCCACTACCAATTTTTTAAATGTATTAACGTATTCCATTGATCACTAAAATTGGAATGCATAATTAGAAAGAAATAAAAGAACAAAAAGAACGATAGTAGTTGGCAGGAAAGGAAGGAGGAGCTCACAACAATACACAAATGGTCTACAAAAGGATGTACAAATATTAATGGCAGCTAATATCCAGATTGTTGCAAATTACCTAATTAGAAGTTGACAGTTTCGTGATAAAATCTTCGTTTTAACATCCAAGAGGCTACTGTTAACAGTAGTACTAGAGGTTCTACAAACTTGATGTAATTAATCTGTCTTTTTCTCTCTTTTCGGACATCATAAATGTATGAACACCAATTCAACTTCAACACTGTAGATAATAAGGTGTTGGAAACTAGTGTTTCATATCCATGGGAGATAAGTAACCAAAGCCATATATATATATATAAGAATGAAGGGCTCAAACACCAAAACGGTCAGTTTTGGTGAAAGATGGGTCAAACAATTAGGAAGCCAATAGATGTTAATTAAGCAAGCTCGCTCAAAATTCAATCTAAACCAGCAAACTAATCTGGCTAAAAAGACTGGCAGCAGCCTAGCATAAAAGAGGAATTCTAATTCTATATAAAAACTGAGGCACACGGAGACCACACTTGGGAAATGGGACACGAGATCTCACAAGAGGAAAAAAAAAAAAGCATGGACAAACTATACATACATATATATATATATATATATATATATATATATATATATATATGTATATATATGTAGAAGATGTGTCCAACAATTAGAGAAGCTCAATTATAAATGCTAAAGCGAGCTTGCTGAAAGTGTAATGTAAAGTCTTCCAATTTTGCATATAAGTGTTAGCCACTCCAAGATTATTCTTGCTGGTAATCTCTTACAATGAGCAAAGAGTTTTAGTCTTTCAGACTAAATAGCTTTAGTTTTTCGCAAGTGATGGAAAAAGGGTTCCGGCTGTTTAATTCCTATCTATCCCCGGCTGAACAATATAGTCAAAGAGAGCAGGTAGCTTCACGTCTCCTAATTTGCCTCTCCTTTATAGAAAGCTTATAAGAAATACCAAAGCCAATAGATTAAACTTTGTGTGGGTAGCGTAAATTAATGAACTCCTATAAATTAACAGTGTCAACCAATCGTCTCAAAGCTTTTAGGACTAATATATAGATTCACAGAGTTTTTTTTTTTTTTTACAGAAAATCAGGACTAAAGAAACCCACTTGAGTTTTTATAAGATGAGCGGATCTTCCAGCAGTCCACTTCCAAAAATTCTTATATATCAAGTTTGAGCTCCATTAAAAAAAAAAGAACATGTCAGGAGTCCTGTTAATATTCTTCGTACAATGGGGAATATGATTGGGACTATTAAAATATATTATAACAGCCAGACAAATCAACTGGGGCAAGTTTGCACGAGTTGCGGTGGATATTGACCTTTGATAGACCAGTTTTAGAGAGATAAAGATAGGAGATGTTGATCAAAAGGTCTCTTACCACAGGTTTGCTATTCTTGTGGTAGGGTCGGTCATGGCAGTATTTTTTGTCCTTTCAAAGATTCTGATAAGTCGGGGATAGTAGAGCTAGTGTTAGCCATGGGAGGATGTTCAGTACTGAACCATATGTAACCCTAGAGTTGAAGGAGAGAATAGAGCCCTAGGGCCCTGCCCCCCTGGATTCATGCTCCTGCTAATCGACGCCGCAAATCAAGGAAGAATTCGTTTGATGGAGATAAATCTTCCAAACAGGTTTCGGAGAATAATCAGGGATCACGCTTTGGTGTGCTCTCATCTGTTGCAGTGGATGATGGCGGATTCATGCGAAGTGCGAAGTCTCCTAATTCTAATTCAAGAAAGGATTCTGTTTACCATGCACGATCTAGTTTTCTGAAGCATTCGGCCCATGCAGCTGCTGATAAACGGGGGGAGTCCGTTACTATAAATGGGTCAACTTCTAGTGCATATAAGGCTCCATCGGTGCAGCCCATTCAGGGTACCATATCAAGTGAAGCCCAAGCATAACCTCCTCAAATTGTTTCTACAAGCAAAACCCAGACTAGTGCTATTTCTAAACCACAACAAAACGCAACCAAATCAGTTCATAAAGTTGTGGTTCTTGATGCTGACAATAACCCTTCCCAGGTCCTACGTGATGAGTTCTTGGATACTACTGGTGAACCAGAGGATGACAATGTTAAGTTCACGACTAGTGGCGAGGAGAATACATATGTTTTGGGTCGCAAAATTCGACTCCCGAAGAGGTTCATGGTTTGGGTTTCCAGTGCCTCGTGATATTGCTACTGAATACCGTAAGTCCTCAACTAAAGCCTCTATCCAGTGGGGAAAAAAAAAGGTTATTGGGGCGTCAAAGGTCACGTATTTAAAAAATCATTTGGTTGTTTGTATGGATAATAGAACTCTCCGGATGATGATGGTGTTTATCATGACTCGCTTAGCAGTGATGGGGTCGATGACAGAACACTTTCTTTAGCTTTATCGTTTTATTCCTTTCTTCTTTTCCCATGTTGAGTAATGAATTGGAATTGACAATGTGCAATTCACAAGCTTTTCTTGCCTGCTTGGCGGTTTCTGATTGTTTCTTATAAACGGATCGTGCTTTGGTGTTCATGGAACCTCATATGAGTGGTAGACAAGCTTCTCCGGTTATTCGATAGCTGGGTTTTCAGAATTCGAGGCTTCTGTGGGTTTTCTAGTGGTATTTGGTTCCTTGGAATGGCTGATGTGTTGAATTTTACTGTTCCTGCACGTCACATATGCATATGCGTCTTATATATACTGCCGTGTAAGCAAGTCCTATATATACTGCATGCTCATAAACGTTTTGTTGGGTGGTTTGTCTCTGTCCATCTTCCTTTTTTGTTTTTAATTAATTTAAGTGTCCAAATAACTTTTATATATCTTCACTAATCTTTTAAATTTTAAAGTTAATGATGATATAAACTTTTAGTAATTATAAAAGAATTCAAATTTGTAATTATTAGAAAACAAACTCAAGATATAATTTAGTGAGCTATCCTGATTAGTATTTTTTGAGTTTTTGTTTTTTTAAATATTTTATATTTAAAAATATATTAAAATAATATTTTTTATTTTTAAAAAATTATTTTTAATATTAGTACATTAAAATAATATAAAAATACAAAAAAAAATAATTTGAAATAAAGAAAAATTTAAAACTTTTTAAAAGGGCTTTTAAAATACAAAAACAAACAGACTCTTAATTCATGTTTAGCTACAAGCGAATATTTTTTTAAAAAAATTAAACATGCAAGTTTTTTTGACAATTTTTTTTACATAAAAGATATTAAATGTAAATAAAAAAGCTTATGCCCACATTAAAAAACTTATGCATATAAAGATCGATTATTTTGATGGTCAGAACTGAAATCAATGTTGGTTTTCTCTCTTTACCATCAAAATCCAGCGATTTCTCTCTCTCTTCTCTCAAACCAGAGAATAAAAAATAAAAAAATAAATTTTTATATCAAATTGAATTGCAAAAATATTAAGGGGTTTAATAAGTATAATTTGTAAAGTCTGAGAACTAAATTAAATTTTATATGTGAACTTTGAAACTATTAGTTATTTGTGAGATGTTTTTTCTACTTTAATCATTTGTCATTTAATTTTATCATTAATAAACAAATTTGGTTTAATTTTTTTTTATTTGAACCTAAAAAAAAATGCAATCATGAAAAAAAAAGTTTGACCATCAAATTAAAAAAGAAAAATTAAATAGTGGTGCGTGCAGAGTATTTTGGCCAGAATTTTGTATAATATAATT
>Ga0325410_1006522_pt1 | contig 12808 bp, 11 predicted proteins | sample PopdelMetagenome_16_FD_206182 | JGI IMG/M metagenome (GOLD analysis project Ga0325410, IMG submission 206182) | Populus deltoides microbial communities from Bellville, Georgia, United States - Xylem-PdIQD-R3 | ecosystem: Host-associated > Plants > Phyllosphere > Stem > Wood/Secondary xylem... | reverse complement strand
TAATATTTTCGTCGCAGTAGCTGATATGAAAGATAGACCGATGGGAGACCCGGGCTTGGGACATGTGAACTGGTTGGTGATAGAAAGAGTTCTGCCACCAAGCTGCATCTAGTTACCCTCAGGGATATCCTTGTAAAAAGTTTAGGATTAACAACTTTTCTGTTTGCATGAATCTATTAGTAATTGAAGTAAAGGTGATCGTTTTTCGCAGCATGCAAGGAAGAACATGGATGATGAGATTCAGGGTGTTTGGAAGATGCATTTATTTTCTTTTCTTTTCTTTTCATTTTTTTTTCAAAGGATTTCCTGTATGTTGTTCTTCAGTATTAATAAGATCCTTGTTCAGGAAATTCATGGTGACAAACTGACAATGGAGGCAAATAGTTGTTTTAGGAAATGGTTATATGTCATCAAGTATTAATATAAGAAGGAAAACTTGCTGTCTTGTTTTGGAAAAATGGCATATCTGTGACTTTTTATTTGAATGAAAATTTAGTTCATTATGTTGAATTTGTCCTGTTATTTTTTGTTTGCAGGGTTGATGTTTCCTGCACTTATTCATACGATTACTCATCTGAAAGGTGGGATATTTGGAGTTCCACTCTTCCATAAGAGAGAAAGCCAGTTCTCCATCAGAACACCATGGGGCTTATCCTTCCCACCAGCTTATGTTGACACATACAGCCTGAGTAGACGCAGGAAAATCTATTCCCAAGAAAAAGGTAAGATCATAATTGCAGCTTCTTAACATGTATTGATACCAAAACGATAGGCATTTTAACTGAACAAATTTTGATATGAAATAAGAATGTACAAGGTATTAATGATCTTGATTCAGGATGTGTTAGGTTGATTATTAGTTTTTAAAACTTCTTTGTCGGTTTAACATTTCAGGTTTTAGGTATCAAAGCATGGAAAAACCAGAAAGTGATGTGGCTATCATAGATTACTTGCAAGATGTGCCTCTTTCAGATTCATATGAAGCAGCCTTGGAAGCTCTTTCTTCTCTTATTAGACAGCAAAAACGTGGAGATCAAAAAACTATTGGTGGTAAATATGGAAAATTGGACAGGATGCGGATGTATCTTAAGGTAACAATATTATAATTCTTGCAATGTTTTGGAGATGCTCAAGTATTTATGTAGCCAAGGGCCTGCAAACTAGCTCTATGTCTCTTCTGTGTACAAGTTAATTCAAAAGTATTATGACTGCCCTTTTCCATTTGCTGTTGGATCAATAACGATGTATAATTCAACTTCTTTAATGATGTTATCTTTGACATGAAACTGATCGATACATTTGTGTCCTTTACCATCAACTTATTTCCTGTTAGTAAGAACAAAGGTGGTTCTTAGAGGTTTTGCTATGCCTCATCAGATTGAAACATTAGTTCCTATTGGTTTTTTTCTTTTCCAAAATGAAATTTCCTGAAATTGAATGGTTGGATGGTTGAATGGATTTTTCTCTGCAGATACTAGACTTGGAAGAGCGTGTGGCTGGGCTCAAAATTATCCATGTTGCTGGAACTAAAGGGAAGGTAATACCCATTTTAATATTTTTGCTTAACAAATCAACCAGGTTCAGACCACAATCCACTCCTCGAAATTTGACTTAACCTTACATCAAGCATTGTGATAAAATGCTAATGGCTGATACTATATTGAAAACAATTATGTTTTCTGAAAGGTGAGAGCTACTTTAGAATAGCTCACTAATTTGAGTTGTGTATAATTGTGAGGGTTAAAAGTAGGCTAGGTTGTATGACTTTAGTTTGAGGATGTCCTGCATGACATTAATATATATATATATATATATATATCCCTTCTTTGATTCAATATTACATTCGAGAATCATATTAAAACTTGTGATAATATTTTATCACACTCTTCTTTAACTCAGTTTCATGTTCCTTTGATGGATCCACACTCCAGGGTTCAACATGCACATTCTGCGAGGCTATTTTAAGGGAATCTGGTTTCCGAACAGGCTTGTTTACTTCCCCTCACCTAATTGATGTTAGAGAAAGATTCCGGATAAATGGGTTAGTATTTGATTGAGCTCATCTTAGCTTATCCATTATGCTGTGCATTACTTGAGCAGACACGCACTCTCTTCCCCTTCCCACACTCCTTCACCTCCATTGAAACAAATCTGTCCATGGTTATAAATTTTACAACAACAATAGAAGCAGTTCTACATGAAACAGATCCCCTAATAGTAGAGTGCCAGAAAATCTAATGCTGTTATAAAAAAAGAAGATTTTTACATTTTTTACACATAGCTATTTTAATATATCTTAATGCATTTTTTATTTCGAAGTCATTTTCTTGGTTGATTTGAATGCTTCTATGAGTATCTTGTTTCATGTCTGACTTTTGATTAATTTTGCAGAGTGGACATATCTGAAGTTAAATTTTTATTGTATTTTTGGAATTGCTGGAATCAGTTGAAGGTACTAATCCTTTGCTTTCACTGATTCCCAAGAGCTATAAGCAGATTGTACAAGCTAGTTTTCTTTTGAGGTGCAATTTTTTGGATTATGAAGAGATCATTTTGCCTTTGAGTTATAGACCTTGAAACCACTTTGTTCTTTAATATCACTTCTTATGGACCTTTTCTGTGTCTGCATTATTGCCTTAAGGTGAACTTTGGTCCTTAAACCACTTTTGTGTAACATTATTTTGTAATCAGTTTCCCATACGAGGTCAGACTTGTTCATGTGTTTAACAAATGAAGTCAATCTATGTGATTCTGAATAAATCTTCAATCAGTACCCACCTTTCTATTTTAGTAATATCTTATTCTTGTTGGTAACATTTACTTATATGTAAAGATTATTGGCAATTTATTATCCCTCCTCTGTGGTAGTTATTTGTTGAGTATGAAGTGAAATTGTTTTATCTTGACCTTTTTGGATAAAGTTTAACACCAAACCAAACTTTCAATCTTCATGAAATTTTCCACCGAGCATGAGATTTTTCAAGCTTATTTCGCTGAGTTAACTAGTAAGCTAGAACAAGTGTTTCCTATGTTTAGCTCAAGCAGTTGCCAAGCTTTTTGGTTCATTTTACAGCCTCCCTGCCCTTCAAATTCAGGCATTTGAAGCATTCACCGGTTTAACTTTACCTTGCAGTGAAGGAGGAATTGGCAGGATTTTAGCACTCAGTAGATGTGTTGCTTGTGCCTGATTAACTCTTTGATGTTCTAAATGAAAGTGTCAGTAGAAACAGTCAAACACGTAATATCAGAAGGGAAGATAAGAGATGTTTTAACAGGCCTACTTGAAACTGAATTTTGGCCTTGATTGTCAGGAGTCAGGTCCAAATTGGTGTGTTCAGTGATACTTCTTCATTTTTGTCACTTTTTGTCAGCACTTTAAATACTAACTATGCAATCGGATGCCTTGATATGCTCCAAAACTTACAATCTATACATGGCAGTTACTTGATTCTTTGAATTTGACTTTTCAGGAACATGAAACTGAGGACCTCCCAATGCCCCCGCTATTTCAGTTCTTGACTGTGTTGGCATTCAAAATATTTGTCTGTGAACAGGTCAGCTACATTATCTGAATTTCTGTTGGAGCTTATTTAGATGATCGGCCTGGCATTTGCAATGAGTGGTTTATCTCTAACTTTTTTATTTGCATATGTTTGTTCACTTGCCCGAATGAACCAAGGCAATATGCTAAAAATTAAAAGAATATATATTATATTATATAAATCTAAAATATATATCTTTCCAATTAAGATTAGATCATTAGAAAATCAAAAGAAAATATAAAATGCCATAACATAGTCATATAACGTTATATTTTTCACCCTTAAAACAAAATAAGATAATTTAAAGTAGTAAGTAGCCCAATAGATTAAAAAGCAAAATTAAATATCATCATCATTATTTATTAATCTTCAAAGACATCTCCATCCATGCTTTCCGCTCCTTCACTTAAATCCTCTATATCCTCCATTTCATGATTATAATCGAAATCCTTATCTCTCAAACTATATTCCACTTGTTTAGAAAAAATTAAAGTATTAGTTGTACAGATGTGTTGTTCTTTGACTCCCATTGCTGAAAAAAGAAAGTGTGGTTAGTGTTTCTCTTCTAAGTGTCCTTCATTGTCTGTTTGTTTCCCACTTTAATGAATTTTTTTATAACTTTTTTACCCTAATCTTTGTTTTTTAGAAAAATACTCTAAGTTGTTTCTTGTGGTAAAAAAAGAAGACAAATAGGTCAAAGCATAAATCATTAAAAAAAAAAAAGAAAAATCCAACAGAAAAGGAAAAACTTCAAGCAAGCGCTAGCCTTAGCCCCTTGCACTCAGTCGCAAGGTGCTCGCCTCATTGAAATCCACCGCCCGAGGCTAATAAAGGTGCTAGGGCCCTGCCTCACCTGGAGCTCCTCAGCGCCTCTTGACAACATTGCTCCACAGTGATTTGTATCCTTGCATTCATGGAAAATCCCAAAAATACTATTTACCTTAGCTCATGATATTGCATTTGGACACCTATATGGCTCCCAATACTTAATTTCATTTGCAAAGATTTCAGCCATAGTCATTTTCCCTTTGAAATTTAATGGTGGGGCAGACAGAACATTATCCAATTACCCTGGATCGATACATTATTTACAGAGCAGAAGTGCTTGCCATGTCCAATGGATATCTGTTCTTGTTTCACTGATTTACTATTTATCTTAGAACCTCTAGAGCCTCAAGCAATCCCCTGGATGCCCTTTAAATGGTGTTTCCCCCCCTTTTGTTTATATATATATATATATATATAGGAGGCTACCTTGTTGCTGATTTAGCTGTCTATCTGTATTTTTATCATCTTGTTCAAGTGTTTCATCATCTTCTCCCTCACACAACCATTTGTGGTGTATGTGAATGGATATTTTTGTGTTCTGCTTAGCTGCAAATTATGCATGTGAAATACATGTCTCTTTCATGGTCTCTGCTAGTCAGTGCTGTTGCTGCACTTGTACTGTAAAAAATCTCATTTTGCTGATCGTAAATCTAGTGAAAGAATCCATTTTGACTGTTAAATCTGTTGCATCTTTATTGAGTTATTGTACATTTTCCAACAATGATTATACCCAAGTTATAGTTGTTCCTGTTGCTGTAAACATTCTCTTCAGTCATTGCCATGATGTTTGTAGATGTATGTCCTTGATACATTGCTAGTCTTGAATTTTATGTGAAATCTTTTGAGCTACATGACTGCATCTATACGTTGATGTGGTCTTTTTGTAACAGTCTGTGTTTTGTATCAAATTGTTTTTTTTTATATCTAAGCCCACGTAAACAGTTAATCTTTATTGCTTCTGAGTGCTTCTGAGTTAATGATTCTGTTTTCCTTTTCCTTTTTTGCAGGTAGATGTTTCTATCATTGAAGTTGGTCTCGGAGGAAGAAACGATTCAACAAATGTGGTATTTATCTTTCCCCAGAATCATCTAATAATAATAATAAAAAAAAAAATTATTATTATTATTATTATTATTACGGAGTACTTCAAAAATTTAGAACTCTGATGGAAAAGGAAAATGCTGTTCATTAGTTTAGCAGTTTATTGGAGGATTCTAAGATAAAAGAAATAATGAAGTTAATGATAATACAAAATTTTCTTGGTGATGAAATTTCGTTGATAAATTCTTGTAGATTGAAAAGCCTGTTGTCTGTGGAATTACTTCTCTGGGAATGGATCATACAGAAACATTGGGTATACCATTTTCTGAACCTATCATTCTCAGCAAGTTTTCTTGCATTTATTTTTAGTCTGCAGATACAAATTTTTGTTAGCTTGCATAATTGTTGTTTTTGTTTGCTGGAATCAGACTTCGCTAACATGGAAGAAACTTTCTGCGTTTTTTGTTTTGTTTTGCCAAGAGTTCTATGCATTCTAAGTTTAATGCTTGGTACAGAAAGAAACATTGAATTCTTAAACCTCATACTGTGCTATGTGCAGGCAACACCATTGGACAGATTGCTTCACACAAGGCTGGAGTTTTCAAGGTATAAAACTTATACATAAGCAGTTAAAACTAGCACAATTTTCATTCTCTCTGCCATTCAGTTATTTATAGCATTAGTTCTGTTTTGATTATTCTAATTGGCAGTATTCATTTTCAAGTATTTTCTGAATTGGATTCATGTCTTCCCTGCTCCTGAAGCATCAAATTCCTGCCTTTACGGTGCTGCAAGTTTCTGAAGCAATGGATGTTCTTCAGGAGAATGCTCGAGAACTGATGGTAACCATTGTTCTCAGTTTGTTACTGTCAAATTCTCTTTTTTCTTCCTGCTTTTTGTAAACTATCTGCTGGTGAAATTAGTTTTTTTCACATAAATAGGATTTTCATGCAAAAGCATCCTTGTCTGATCCATGTCTTATCCAATATAACTATTGTTGATTACTTTTGATAAATGCATGTTCTATCCAAGACTATTATTCTCAAATTTTCTTACATCTGCATAAATCTTGAATGGATAGAGAGGATAGGTTAAAATTGGAACAAGAAATCAAATTTTACTGTATTTCAGGAAAAGATTTTCTTTAGTGAACTGATGCAGGGCAGGTTCAGGGAAAGTTCTAGATGATTGTTTTTAGCTATGGAATTTAGTGAGTTTCTGGTATAAAAATTGAACACGGATCTGAATGTAAAATAAGAGAAAAACAAGGTGAAAACTTGCAACCTCACATTAGTAGATTCAAAACATGGATCTGAACGTAAAATAAGAGAAAAACAAGGTGAAAACTGGCAGTCTCACATTAGTAGATTCAAGGAATTACTCCCTGAATGAAAAACTTATCATCTTACCTGGGATTCTTAGGACTCTCACTAAGGTTGATTTCATCACACAGTCACACTTGCTGGAGTTTCTCTCAAATATTGCCATTGAGCTTATTGAAAGATTACATATATAAAGAGTTCCTGGTACTCCTGGTAAGGACTTAGCTTGCTGAATAAGGATATATTACTTCTATTTTATACTTTGAATACTACTAAAATAGAAATCTAGACCTGTAAAATTTGTGCAAATCTGAAAATTACAGAGATACCCCTGACAAATCTCAGAATTTCAGAGTTGACCATGAGTTGTAAAATCAAATAAAATCACATATGCTTATTTATGATTTCCTATCCTTGTATCTGTGATCTTCATTCTTCCACTATCATGTTTGAAGATTAATTATTGAAGCTTCAAAAGCTTGTATCCTTGCTTGAGCACATGCCTAGAGAGATTCATGAATTGCCAGTGGCGTTGCTGATCTATATTTTCTTTCTGATTGCAGGTCCCCCTGAAAGTAGTGGAACCCCTTGATGCAAAAGCATTGAATGGACTAAAGCTTAGTTTGTCTGGTGATCATCAGTTCTCTAATGCTGGTCTTGCTGTTTCCCTTTGTAAAAGTTGGCTTCAAAGAACAGGAAATTGGGAGAAGCTATTCCAAAAAGTTAGTTTTACCAACCCTTCATCACACTGTTATGTATTACATAAAATCATAAATCAATCTAGTGTCGGACTTTTAAACTCATGGATCCTGTTCTTTTTTATGGACTGAACCATGTTAAGTTCTGATAATAACAATACACAAATAGATGCATGTGAGTGACTGTGTGCGCGCGCATGCGTGCATCCTTGTGAGTGTCTGTAATCTATATGTATGTGTACGTATTCTAAGCCAAATGGTCATTCATGTATCTTTTAGTCTCATATCAATCTTCTTTTTGGAAGATTTGAATGGGATACTCTTTCTCTGTTTCACCTTTTGAATCCATTGATTTGTTAATTGCCAGTATCTAAGGATATGATAAATGCTAGCTGTCCTCTAAATTCAGCATTTGGTTGTTTCACCAGTAGTTAGTTGACTGACCAGTATTGTGGACTGTTGACAGGATAACAAGGAAGCTAATTTGCCGGAGGCATTTCTTAGAGGTCTTTCTACAGCGCATATTTCTGGGAGGGCTCAAATTGTTCATGATTCTTCTTCTTCAAGCTCCCATGTATCATCAGAAGTAGCTGAAACTTCTGGCGATCTCATTTTTTACTTGGATGGAGCTCACAGTCCAGAGAGTATAGAGGCATGCGCCAAATGGTTTTCTGTTGCCGTTAAAGGAAACAACCAATCACAACCATTGGTTTTGTCTTCTTCACACAACATTGAAAATATAAATGTAGTGCGGAAAAATGGTCACGTGCAGCATGAGAAATGCAACATTCAAGAATTCAATAAAATATCAAAGAAGGTAATATTTATGATAACCAGCTGGATTAGTTTGGGAGCTTGTTGTACTCAGCTGTTTTCTGGCTGCTCATTTAATTCCACCATTGTTCATTTATTTTGCTTACTGATAAGTTGTTTAGACTGTTCATTCTGGTTTCATTTATTAGCTTCTCACTTATCAATACTCTTACCTTCATGTAGATTCTTTTATTTAATTGCATGGAGGCCAGAGATCCTCAGATTTTGCTTCCACGGCTTGTGAGTACATGTGCTTCTTCAGGTATTGCTGCTGTAATCTTTTTATCTTTTCAATCAAGAGCTAATTATATTGGACTTTTGCCTAAACTCGTCAATCTCTCTCCACACACGCGTGTCTTTACTTGCATGCGTGTGACTTTGCTAAAAGAATGAGTAAGGCTTTGTCCATTTTCATCTTAGTTTAACACAATCTTGGCTTATGACAACCATTAGGAACAGGTGTACTGTTTTATCAGGTTTCTCTGTTGGTATTGTGTTATGTATTGTCTCCCTAAACTCGCCCATCTCAAATTATGCTGGACTTTCTTTTTATGCTTCTTAAATTGATTCCTGTTTTTTATTTGCTTGCTGTCTGTGGCTGCATTGTTTTGTTGTGGTGGTTAAGCCATAACACCTATTACATGGCAAGTCATGAAAATCAATGCTCTCTCATATACTTATTTCTAGCAAAAAGAATCATCTCTTGTTTTTTTTTTTAAAAAAATAGAATTAATTGAAAAATGCACAAGAGATTGGGTGGGTTTCCCCTGAAGTACCAAAAGTCTGGTAATTTACACGGTTTGTGCTTGAGAATGACAATTCAAAAAAACTTCAGCTGATTTATGATGCCAATTTCAGTTATATATCAATTCTCTAAACAAACAATTGAGATTCAACATGCTTCTTTAGTTATAAGAAAAGGCCCTTCTTTCAATTGTTGTCCAAACACATCTAATGGAATCAGGTTTTCTTTTCTGAGGAATTATGCCTACAAACAAAATGCTCCATCTTTATTTTTCATCTTACTTCTGAACATTAATTATCTGCATATTTGTAAACACTCAAGAGCACTGATGTATTCAAGATGATTTGTGTCTTTGTCAGGTACTTTCTTCTCAAAGGCCATTTTTGTTCCAAGTATCTCAACATATAACAAGGTTACTTCTGGTACTTCAGTCATTCCTTCAGATATCTCTAGCAAGGACTTGTCATGGCAATTCAGCCTGCAGAGACTCTGGGAGAGGATTGTCCACGGGATGGGTACTTTTATTTGGCTTTCTGAATGCTTATATCTTTTATTATTATTATTATTATTATTATTGTTGTTGTTGTTGTTGTTGTTGTTGTTGTTTTGCATATTTGACTTCCTCTTCCATCAATAAATGCCAGAAAATGATGACCGAAGGGGTTGGTTTTCCATAAAATAGCAAACAAGCCACACCATGCAAAGAGTGCAGCTTAAACTGGCTACTGCATTTTCTCCTTTTCTTTTCCCTCTGTATTATAGGAATATAGAAGGAAAATCAAGAAAGAAAAAGCATATGTGAGGAGTGAACTGAGGGAGCTACATTCATAGCAGCAGCATGAACTCTCACAGTATAGTGGCCCTGGATTTGATGTATCATTATTCTTTTTAACCGTAATATAAATTTACCCACTTTTGCTGTTTAACCAATCAAGCATCATTGCAAGTGAAACCAGGGCCATAGTCTCCTTCGCTAATAGGTCCAATGGAAAGCCTATGTGCTTGCAGACTATGTCTACCTGACTCAGTGTCCCTGAATATAGTTTTGCATGTTCTTCCTGCTTAGGATCATTGCATTTTGTAATAGGCAGAACCTTAAGTTTTTTTCTTTTTCTTTTTCATTTGCCTGCAGATACAGATTTACTTGAAAAGAGTACCAAGATGGATGGTGCAGAGACCTCACCACATCATGAATTTCTTTACGAGGATGCTTCTAATTGCAGTCCTTCAAATGGTTATTTGGCTTGCAGCGCTGTAATTCCTTCATTGCCATTGACAATAAAATGGTTGAGGGATTGTGTTAGAGAGAATCCTTCCCTACGACTTCAGGTAAGAATTCTTTCTTAGATGGTTGCATTTCGTTACCTAAAAATGTGCATGGTGAAAATACTGTTACCACTTGGATATTGGAATTGAGTTACAATTTTTGTTCTTTAAGGACAGGACCAAGGCCAGATACAAATGACAGGTTCCCAAAGTTTCCTTTCAAAATTCCTTCCTTTTCACCAATTTGAAAAAAAAAGAAAGATTTTGTGAACTATTGTTTGGATCACCAGAACATGCTCTAGAACCGAGTGAATTTCTTCTACCCTTTTCCTTAGTGTTTTTATTAAAAAATAAAAAAATTCAGGAAACAAGTGGGATGCGGGTGTCTTCACTTGTGTCATGAATGGCTTTTAAAAAAAATCAGTTATGCCTGCCTTATCTCATGCAACCCATCTCTGAAAGAGATAAATATTGTTGCAAGTGCGTTGATTGTCAATATTGACAGTAGTGCTAACCAGGATGCCATATGCTTGTATTGGTGCATTAACAGGTTCTTGTCACTGGATCATTGCATCTGGTTGGAGATGTACTCAAGGTGATAAGGAGATGATGTAAATTAGAAGAGGCGCCAATTGGGACTGTCCTAAATGTTATTAACTATTCTTCAACGTTGATTTTCGTCCACATTTTTAAAGGCAGCCAAGGTATATCATACAATCCAATAATGCTTCTTCTGTTCTTCATTCAAGTTCAAGCGGGTGGCATAATTATTTTTTTGTTTTGCAAGTAACACTTTGTATCATTATTATCGTTTACAAAAACTCATGTATTGGAATATGCAAAAGGCTTCCATATGTCTGGTTTTGTCTTCTGAATCAATAAATTTATGTTTGGAGATTTAAGAGCATGCTTAGATATCTTACTTTGTTGTAATTACTCTTTCATGCTATACCCTGGGGATCGGAGGAACAACTTCTGTTTTTTTTTTCCCCGCGGCCCAAAGTGCGGCTCAATTTTTAGGTTACACAATGGGGTAACCTTCTCCTGTTCCTAAATCTCCATCCGTTTTTAACCTTGGACCTTCATGTAAAAACCTCAAATCTTAACCGCCGAGGCATCTTTGAAAGTAAATGTTGATGCTAAGTGAGTGGTTTGTTTGTGAGGTGATATTAGTTGCAATGGAAGCCTTAACTTTTCAATAAGAGTTGGCACTTCTTTATGGCTTCTGCTTGAAAGTTTCTATTCTGGCATTGTGCCATATCAAGTGTTTTAGAATTGTGGTCGTGTAATGTTGTTAAGCTTGCTTGGACAAAGGTAGCAGCTGTTTAAACTAGATTTCAAACGGAAAAGAAATGAAGGTTTCGAAACCTAGGATGCAGGTTTATTCAACACCTTTTGTGCTTTTAGTTTCTGTAAATGTTTCACCAATCATCACAAATAGGCAAGGACTGGTCAAATTAGTCGACGACTCACTATTACGGTATTGGTGTGGTGCCCTTGATAGAAATTGGAAAATCATTGAGGATGGTCCCCATATGATGGTGATAATCAGAGGATGAAGCTGAAAGCTTCATGAAAATCTCACACTTTTGAGCCCTTGGCTCGTTATCATCCATGTGACCTGCAAGCTAACTTTAGAAGTTGCTAAGCTTTATAAAGCAGAATTATCCAACAGTCCTGTGCCATGTTAGAAAGAAGATAAGCTTTCATCTGTGATCCACTAGCCCGTTCACACCCCCTTTGCTTTTCTTGCTTGGAAAGTGGTTGCTTTCTTTAGGTGTTGTGTTTAGCCAATGATTCAAGGTATGACTTGGAAACATCCACTGTTAAGATAATTAGAGCAGCATTATGATTGTATTAGGCACTCACATTATCTAAAACATGTGGAAACCCTTTTACAGAACTCGATGTAAAGTTCCATGTCTCCATGATGCAATTGGTTCAGCTAATGGTTTTCAGATAAAGACGATGATGCACATGTCACGCCCCTCTATTGAGGGGTTGCCATTGCTGATCCACTACGGAGGTCGGGCTCCACTGGTTCGTGGTAGTGGTTTTGAGTCAGTGTTTACCCTTCGAGTGCTTGCTAATTTAAGGAAGTACACTCAGAAGAAATCTGGTTAAAAGGTGCTCATCTCTCCTGAATTATTATTATTATTATTCGGTGGAGGCATAGATAATTCTTGAACAAAAAGTGAAGTGTAATTAATTCGAAACGAATTTGAGTTTTTCTATTAAATCTTCTTAGGTTTTTATCCATCTTTTCCTAACAGGCATGTGCTTGTCAAATGTTGGGATGACTGGATTTCAAACTCAAATTTATTAAATAATATTTGATTATTGTTTCAAGATTAAAAAAAAAAGATGAAGATAGTTAAAATAGAAGAAACATGCCATTTTTTAAAAAAAAAGAAAATTGATAGAAATCATAAATATATTTATTTTATGTTTGTTTCCGTGTTTCCAAATAAATGTTTTTTTATTGTGTATTTATTTTTTGTATTGGCCATAAATTAAATGTAACCTTGAAAATAAGTTATTGAATTTTTTATT
>Ga0325410_1006521_pt1 | contig 12810 bp, 7 predicted proteins | sample PopdelMetagenome_16_FD_206182 | JGI IMG/M metagenome (GOLD analysis project Ga0325410, IMG submission 206182) | Populus deltoides microbial communities from Bellville, Georgia, United States - Xylem-PdIQD-R3 | ecosystem: Host-associated > Plants > Phyllosphere > Stem > Wood/Secondary xylem... | reverse complement strand
GACCAAAATACTAGGTGGCGACTCCTATTCCATTTTCTCACCGTTAAGAGACAAAGAATTCCTTGTCTCCCCACATTTACCAGATATATATCTACATTTGAGGGTGGACGATCGCCGCGACGCCGCATACGTGCGACAACGGTAATCACTAGGATAACAAGAGACTCTTTTTAGAGACTGAGTAGTTAACCTACCCTTTATCTCACATATAAGAGCTAGAACTTGCCTTTAGGATGTATTCTCCCTACACTTTGTTTTTCATCAAAACAAGCCTTTCCTGAAGCATCTTTAAATCAAGACTTGCGGGTGACACAATGGTCGTTACTCCATTGTATAGTTTGGGTAATAATTAAGATTTTTGTTTCATCATACAAGAGTTACGATTATATGTCACCCCTTGAAGGGTGAGTTCATCATATAGATTGCATACTCATACATTTATCATGCATACCCCACGGTTGAAACATAGGTTCCCCTCCTGAGGTCTACTACACTGTTGTAATCCATTTTTGGGTCCCCGCATAATAATAATAATAATAATAATAATAATAATAATAATAATAGTAATAGTAATAATAATAAATATATTGTCGGAAGAAATTAGAAAAATAATACTAGTAGTAGGAGGCTGGAGCGCTCAGAAAATGGTCAGAAAAAATTGATTAAGGAGGTTCAAAAATACAAAGATTGAAATTTTAACAATATATACTTGAATGATGAGAGCCCTGTTGGAAAAGAAAATTCAATTTGAGGAGAAAAGTCCAAAATTAGATGTTTATAGACTCAATTGGATTTTGTTGAAGGTTTAATTGAATTTATAAAGGGTTTGATTGCAAGAAAAATTAATTTTTAAGTCAATTTGGTCTTTAATTGGAAGAAATTAAAGTTCATGGGTCAAATTAGAATTTTAAAGAGTTGATTTGGTCAAACCATGGGCTTAATTGCATGAATATTGAAGTTTGGTGGCCAATTAGGGACTTCATTGCATAAATCCAAAACCAAGGATCAAACTGCAAAAGGCGCATAAATAGAGGGACTGGAATTGATTGAATCAGGGACCAAATTGAAGGAATTTGAAGTTTATTAATCAATTGAGGGTCAAAATGCATAAATTCAAAACCAAGGACTAAAGTGAAAAAGGCGGTCTACTTTAGGGCCGACAATTGAAGTTGGCAGGGATGCAATTGAACTGATTCTTAAAATCAAAATTGCATTTGAGGACTTAAATGAACAAAGGATAAATTGAGGACTGATTTGGAAGTTGACGTGTTGGCGCCATATTTCATTTAAATGAAACGGCATGTTTTGTCCAAAACGACGCCGTTTCATGTTTTTTTTAAGAGAACAAAATAGTGTCATTTTGAGCGACATTGTTCCTCCTTCTTCTTCCCCTTGACATGCAGCAGGGGAGATAAAAATTTTTGTCTCATTTATTTCTTCCCCGCGTGCACACGCCCCCTCATTGATGAGACCCCCAGGGGTCGCGCCCTACAATCCACACCCATTGGCCACCTAGCTCGGCGTCGTGGCAAGGCAGGAAGGACCCGCTCCCTATGGGCATGGTAGGGCGGCGATAGGGACATCCCCACTCCCCTTTGCCTTATAAATACCACTTAACGCCAACAGCAAAGGAGAAGGAGAAAAAAAAAGGAGAAACGAGAGGAAAAGAAAAGGAAAGCACAGAGAGAGAGAGGGAGAGAGAGAGAGAGAGAGAGAGAGGAAAGAAGACGAGTTTGAAACAGGGGAGGGTTTGAGAGAGAAATAAACAGGGGAGAGCAGGGAGTACAAATAGGGAAACCACTTGACAATGAAAGAAGAGAAAGAAAAATGAAATAGTAGAGGAGAGGGGAAGAGCAGTAACCTCTCTCTCCATCGCTTGAAACAGCAGTACCGCTGTTTAGAGCTGTCGTCCGTGAGCCACGACACTGCCACTGGCCTCCATTACAGCACTGTTAGCGAAGCAGCTAGACCAGCAAGGCACCGCCTCCTCTGCGCCAGCTAACTCTTCTTTCCCATCCACTTTTACTTCATTTACGACTTAAGTTTCACCTGCATGCAGGAGAATGGGAGGGGGGAAATAATTTCCCTCCCCGATTTTACTTTCTGGCCAAGCCCTGATGTCTAGGCCGGGTCTGGCCCAGACCAAAAGAAGTAGAGATAACTGTTGGGTCAAGATCGGCCCAACCCTTTTGGGCTGAGTTCGGCCCAGTTAGCTAGGCTGGCCCAACCCACATAATTATAATATTATATATTATAATATTATATATATATATATAATATTATAATATATAATATTATAATTATGTGGGATATATATATATGAAAAAAATATTTAAAATTCCAAAAAATCCTTAAAACAATTTGTTGATTTTCCTGCATATTTTTTTTATCAAATTTGCTTAATACTGGTTTGTATTTTTATATCGTAAATATACAAATCCTGTATTAAAATATATGGTTTTCGTCAAAACATTGCAAAAAAAATTTATAAAACAAAAAAAGATATTTTATTTTTATGCATACGACCAAGTCTCTCAAAGATAAGAAAAATCATTGCTTCGTATTTTCATACAACAAAAAATAAATCATATTGTTTTTTTATACATAAAACACAAAAAAAATTCAAAAAAAAGGTTTTAGCATGCACTTTGGCTTTAATAACAAGTTTGTTAGAGCCATGAGAAATAGGCTAATATTTCAAAAATTCTAAAAAAATATTTTTGTCTTCTTTTAGTATCGAGGATTACGAATTTATACGTAAAACGTATTCTTGATATTAAAAATGTAGTTTTTTATGTAGACGTTAGAACGGTTAGGATTTTACCCGATAAGATAAGGACCTCCTTATTGAGGAGGACTTTTCTTGAACCATAGACGGACCAACAATTAGAAATATAATAACACCTTAACTTTTTATCAGATAATCAAACAATGCAGTTTATCTTAGATAAGACGTATTTGGGGTGTTAATACATTCTTTTTACGTAATTAGTCCCTGTATCTGATGATCTCTAAGATCATTAGGGTTCCTTGTGATCAAAATACCAGGTGGCGATTCTCATTCTATTTTTCATCGATAAAAGACAAGATTTTCTTGTCTCCCCATATTTGCTAGATAGATACATTAGATGAAGTGGAAGATTCGCCGTGACGCCACATACGTGAAACATAAGTCCCCCACCTAAGATCTACTACACTAAAAAAAGAAAAAGAAAAAAGATGGAAAATAACAAAAAGATCAGATAGAGGCTCATTCAAAAAAAAAAAATTGAGAGCATAAAAAAGGTGCTGCTGTAAGTGCAGTTGATGGTGTCACAGTGGATATCCCTACTCTTTTCCCACCATACCAGGGCAACTATACTGTCCCTCAGAGTTGGTGCTACTGTAAGTGCAGTTGATGGTGTCACATTGGATATACCTAACATCACAACCTTGATTATTTGTTCTAAATACAGTACTGGATCAATGTATGATCTAGCTGCTACCGTTGGGTTTGTTTACCATAAATCGTCATAATCCTAAAGTTACATACACCGTATGCTTCCTTTCTTTCTTTACTAAAACAAAAGCCCTATTCTCATTCAACCAAAAACCCAATACAAAATTGATCAAACCCACTTGTAAATAATTAAAAAAAAAAAAGAAAAGAAAAGAAGAGGAGAAAAGAAAAGAGAACAAATTTGAAAATCAATAAAATAAAGGATCAAAACTATATCAATTAATGTTGTGCGTTTCTTGAATTTTGTGATTTTATGATAGGGTTATATTTGGTGTTATGAAATTAGGTTATTTGATATGAGTTTGTTTGTATATGAGGGTAATTAAGCTATTTTTTCAATTTAAAAAATTTAATTAACCGAAAATATAAAGTGTAACTTCTAAAAGATAGGAAAAAAGTGTAAAAAAAAGTATATTACAAGCAGATTTTTTTTCCCGCAATCTCGTTCTTCAACTTATCTGGTAATTGGAGTCTTAGTCAGAAATACATAGAAGAAGATCCACCAGCATGATCGTGGATGGGAAATGGAGATAGGAGTAGTGGATCATGATCTTGTGGATGCTCCAAGCACTCATTTCCCTGTTAGTGCCCTACTAAATAGAGAAGTCTTCATGTGTTTCATGAAATATGAACCTAGCTCTATGCAAATGTTCTAGAAAAACTTTTACTATAATAGAAAAAAAGTCTTCGTGTGTTTCATGTGTTTAAGAATTACACTATAATTAATTATTCCTTTATATATAAAAAGATATAATTATACTAAATTTCTTGATATCAAAACTTCGGATGCCTATCCCTAATTAATCGATATGATAATATGTCATTGAATATAATAATTATATTATTATAACTTCTTTATTTTTATAAGAAAGATAATAATTTTATTACATTTTTTTATACTTAAATCCATAATGTACGGATCCTTATTGTATGGATCGATATGATCAAATGGTTGACCGTTTGGCACATAATGCCCATAATGCCTATAATGTGCTTAGGTATCTTCCATTAACTGATTTGTATCCAATAATTAATTAATTAGAGAAATGCCCACTTGTTACATTGTATATTGTACTTCTTAAAAATTGCGATAAAAGCTAAATGTGAAAGCGATTTAAAGGAAAATACGACAAATAAATGTAAAAAAAAAAAAAACTAAAAATGACAATTGAATTAATGCATAAAATTTGTAATTAAAAAAAGACATATTATCATATCGTACATCACCTAAACTAGTTAAAAGCTTAATAATTATTTTCAAATGTAAAAAACGTTCTAAATACAAAAATAAAAATGTTAATAAATATTATAACTTAACTAATATTAATAAAAAAGCAATGATTACATTATTAGACAATTTCACAATTAATATCTGACCTGAGCATTGACTCGAGCAAGGTCTAACTCGAAGAAGGTGTCAAATCAACAATTTCATTATTTAGAAGATGAATGTTTAATTTGATAAGTAGTAAGTATTTAAAATAAAAGAGATTGATATTAAAAATATAATAAGTGATGTTGCCAATAAAAAATCAATCTAAAAGATAGATTTCTTAGATTCACAATAATGTTATTGATTTAAAAGTCATATCCAGATTGTTCAATAACTTTATAATTAACATCATCACAACTTTGAAATATTAAATTAATTCACTAGTAGGTAAATATAAAAAATAAATACAATCAATCACACAAAAATCATACAAATTTATGTGATTCTATTAAAATTAATTCCTATTAAATAATTGTCATAATCTAAAAATTTAAACTATTAGATAAGGTTCAAAATATGATTTATATTATTCTTTAACTCATCCCTTCAAGTAAAAGCTCTTTAAACTTGCAATTTACACAGATTTATACTATTTTATGTTTAATTTTTCTCAAATAAATAGAGATGATAAAATTTAAACTCGTAATTTCTTGGTTATTAAAGTTTTGATACTATACCAGAAAACTATCTTAACCTAAAAATTTAAAGTATAAAATAAAATTTATATTATTTTTTATCAATTACAACCTGAGTTTGAGGAAATACTTTATTATATTCTCTACCCACCAATGAAGAGATAACTCCTACCGAATCTTTAGCAAATCAACTCTAGTAGTTTTCATTCTCAAATTGTCTTATGGGCTTTTAATTGAGAAATTGTCCGACAATGACATTGTTTTTATTTTTTATTTTTTATTAATATCAGTCAAGTTATAATGTTTATTTATAATTTAGTTGTTTTTTCTTTTGTATTTTGAAAACAATTATTAAGCTTTTAACTAGTTTTGGGAATCTCTGGTATGATGATGTCTTTTTTAATTATACATTTATATCCATTGATTCAATTGTCATTTTTTTATCTTTTTTATTATTATACATTTAGTTGTCATATTTTTTTATTTAATTCACATTCACAATTAACTTTTATTTCAATTTTTAAGAAGTATAATATACAATTTTATTTCAATTTTAAATTAATTGTTAATTATAGCCATTAATAACATGATTTAATAGAGAATAAAAGTACATAAAATTTAAGAAGAGTCATAAAAATTTTTAATAGAAATAAATCAACGTCAATCTAATCAAGCAAAAAAACCCTAAAAAAAACATAACCAAGCTACTAAGTTATCTTCTCTAAAAACTCTCATTGCTTAACCAAATAATCAGCAACATGATTCTTCTCTTTATATTGAATATGATCAAAACACACAAAATAAATCCTATTGAATTTTGTTTGCAGGCAACAAAGCGGCATAACATTTTTTTCCCTTTAATTTAAGTAATGGCAATATTATAAGAATTTGACTCAACAACTCATTGATTTGCATAAGTATAACAACAATCAATACTCCAGAGGTATAGTTTTTTTTTTAATTGTCAAGATCTCAGCATCATTAATTTCCATATTAATTACCTATGAAATAAGAAAAAAAATACGATGAAATCTCCCTTCTTTATGATATCTGATGATAACACCACCAGCAATTCCTGAAGATTGGTTTGCCATTTGAAGATGTTTCAATATTTCACTTCATCGTACGTACCTACAGCAAGAGGTATTCATAAAGAATCATTTCTCATATATATCCTGGGAGTCCATATAAAAATACATTTTAATGAACAAATTATATTAAAAATTCTCATCATATTACCTATGGCACCTTACATTACGGGCATCTGAAAAGTCGACCATCGAAAGATATAATATAATTATTATTTTTTTATAGAAAGATTTATATTTATTGACTTATTATCATGCATATTGATATATGTCTGGGCATCCGAGGTGTTAGCTAGCAAGAAATATAGTATAATTATATCTTTACAATTAAAAAAGTAATAGTGTAATTGTTATATTTATTGGTTGTCCTTGTTTGGATCTTGATTTTAGTTTAGTAAATACAAACAACAGGCATCTGGTACTGTAACCTTTTTTTTTCCACAGAGCAATCTGATGGAACATATAGTGGATAAATAGGATCAGCTATATATATTTGTATTTCTATTAAATAAAACATTTCAATGTATAGAGGTTCATATTTTATTAAATACATGAAGACTAATCGAGTGAATTGTGTTAATTTCCTCCTAATATCTTTCTTTTGGTGCCAAGTGGCTTTGGTGGAGATTTTTATGTAAGTTAAAATGAAAAGGTTTTGATAAAGCACTTATTTGGTAATGATCTGAAGTGTTAGACAATAATATAAATCATATCATGTGACTTCATCTAACAGCTTAAACTATTGGGTTGAGATGGTTCTTTGACATGGTATCAGAGCCTTGATGACCAAGCAGTCACGAGTTCGAGTCTCACCATCCCTATTTATTTGATAAAAATTAAGCACAAGGTAATGTAGGTCTGTGCAAGTTTCAAGCTCAAATGGTTTTCATTTGAGGAGGTGTGTTAGAGAATAATATAAATCATATCCTGGGACCTCACCTAACAGTTTAAGCTATTGGGTTGAGATAGTTATTTGACATGAAATACATGAATATATGAAAGAAAATACTCCAGCATATATAGTCATGGATGGGACATGGAGTTAACTGGATTAGTAGATTGCAAGTAAGATAATATATAGCTCTGGTGTCAAAAGTCAAACTGGATAGAAACGATCGAAATTTCTGATTCGAATTCTATTAGTTAAATTTCTCAACTTATAAACAAGTATGTGATTTATCAAGAATTTGGAGTTAATAAATTCTCCTTCATGTTTTAGTTTGTAAAAGTCCTGCGGATCGATTCCAGAAATATATCCAGAAAATAAATAAATAATATTCTGGTTTAGTAGATTATAATCTTTCGGATGCTAAAAGCACTCATTTCCCTGTCAGGTTTTGCTTTACCAAAAAAATTTCATTTTAACTTAGATAAAAATCCCTACCATAGCCGCTTACGTTACACACATATGTTTGCCTCTATATAAAGGAAGGTTTAACATGAGAATTGAAACCACAAATCCCTCAACCCATAAACACATTGCTACCTAATAATTGCTAGATGGCTATTCGTCTTGGCTGGCCATTCTTAGGAATGCTCTTCCTAATAATTTGCCTGTTAGCTTCTGCTAAGCTAGTGATGCCAACCACAGATAGTAATGTTACCGCTTACTTCAATCGAACATCCTTTCCAGAGAATTTCACGTTTGGGGTAGCCTCATCCTCTTACCAGGTAGCGAGACTGAACCTTTACTTAGCTTCCAGGCTAGGATTCCCTATACGTAGTCATCAACTTCTCATCATGAGACTACAGCTAGCTATAAAGATACACACAATTCAGATGGTTATAAGACTAAACCAGGCTGAGCTTATAGCTAGCTGAGAACATACACCCAATTCAGATGCTGCTGTACTTCTCCTAGCAGCTCGTTTCTGTCGCCTTCCCTCCAATTTATTTTCCAAATTGGAGCCAATCAAATGGTTTACATGCTTATAAAAATATTACATTAAAAATTTTAGAGTGAAGCAGGACCAAAACACATGCATTGAAGGAGTTTTGTTTATTGTATATAACTGTGTGTCAAAAAAATTAATGAATTCCTACATATACCAATACGATATTATCAATATTAATATTTTTCAATTCTTTGTTAATGGTATCAAGTACGAGGGTAATGTCGGAGGTCACAGAGGTCAGAGTATATGGGAAAATTTTACTCGATCTTACCCAGGTATCTCTCTCTCTCTCTCTCATTATGAATTTTAGTAATTTAATTATTATAATTTGCTTTATTGGCTTTTGTCTTCCCCTCAGGTATGTTGCTAAGAATAATTCCTTCAATTTTTTTAACTGAATCTTTCATATATCCTCTAATTTCTTAGAACGGATTACAAGATTAGAGTTTAGAATACAAGATTAAAAGATAATTTAACTTGTAAATCTTCAAATTAATTTATAGTTGTATAGAACATATAGATAAAATGATGCCTCTCTTTCATTACTTGAATATTCTTACATTTCAATGGTGAACATATATCTTATTATTCCTTATATTGATTTTAGGTTTATGTATTATCACATTTTCTTCTTCTTCTTCTTTCAGAAAGGATAGCTGGTGGCACCAACGCGAGCATCGCAGATGATTTCTTCAATCGCTACGTGGTATATATCAATTTAATAATAACTGTTTAAAAAAATATCAATTTGATGATAATGGGATTATGGATTGCTTTTAGCATGACTTATGAAGAATCGATCTTTTTTAGTTAATTTTATTCATTATCGAAATTTCTTTTTTTCTAAACAACTCGTAATAAAAATAACACATATTCCAAACCATGGCAACTGGATTTGAAATTAACAAGTTATTCATTGCTAAGATGATCCAATGATGTACATTAGATAAGCTAAATTCCTCACTGGTAAAGAATTTTGAAATTCTTTTGCTGTAGTAAGATTATTTTTGGTTAGTGTAGTAGAATAAAGGAACAGATACAAAGAGAAAAACATATTTTATACAATAAATCTGTTGCTATAATAATTTTGATGTAAATTTGTGTCCTGTCTTTTACAGGAAGGAAGTGTCTCCTATCTTTATCTCTCGTCTTAATATGTTAACTAAATGCTATTTAAAAAACACAAACACACGCGCACGAGCTCACACACAAATTCATGTATCTTCATCTCCTTTGATACGCTAGTTTTTCCACTAAGATTATAGTAAAAATGGACTATAGCGCAAGCAGGGTTTAGAAACACAAAACTAAAGTTTAATCTGAATACATGTAATAATGAACGTGAATGCCATACCGTTACAGAGTGATCTTCAAATATTGGAGGACTTGCATATGGATGCTTTCAGATTCTCTATCAACTGGGCCAGATTACTTCCCAGTAAGTATTAGTTAGAGATAAAGAACAGTGAAAGGATGTGCATTTAATATTTATTTGTTGACACTTTTTTTACTTTTAGTTTTCTCAAAAACAAATATTTAATGATATTCAGGTGGGAATATAAGCCAAGTGAACCAGTATGGAATTGATTTCTACAACAAGGTCATCAATGACAGCATAGAAAAAGGTTTAAATCTTCTCCCTCTTCTTAGAATAAATATACAATTCCTGTTGTTTCATGTGTGCTGCTTGAATCTTCAAAATAATTTGTTAAGAAATGTGGATCATAGTTAAAAGAACTCAGAAAATTACTAGCATGGCTATCGCAAGCATATTGAACCAACTATTTAGTAACTTCTTGAATTGATTCGTGTGAATTTGATTTCATAATATGAAAATAAAACCAAAGGGGATAAAAAACTAAATCATTTTTTTTTTCCAGAGGGAAAGAAAAAATTCACAATATGATTTGAGAAGATATCTAAAAGCCGCTCTCATGTTTTGAGGGTAAACTTCACAGGTTTAGAGCCTTTTGTGACTATCTTTCATTGGGATAGTCCTCAAGCACTTGAAGACAAGTACGAAGGGTTTCTAAGTGATCAAATCGTGTAAGTTATCACCTTTTATCACATATTGTGTTCCATCATCATATAATTCAAAAATAGAAGTCAAGCATTTGTATTTGTAAAATTATGATATGGAATTGTTACACAGAATTTCTGTAATTCTTTTAATTAATTTATAGGAACGATTTTCGAGACTATGCTGACCTTTGCTTCCAGAAATTCGGTGACCGAGTGAAGTACTGGATTACTTTAAATGAGCCCCAAAAGTTCTCCAGTGCTGGCTATGATTCAGGTGACTTTGCACCGGGCCGATGTTCCAAATGGGTGAATGAAACGTACTGCAAAAAAGGAAACTCTTCCACTGAGCCTTACATAGTTGCCCACCATCTCCTCCTTTCTCACGCAGCAGCAGTAAAGACATACAAGGAAAAGTATCAGGTATCCAATAAATGCATATTTTTAATGGATAGAGTATTATTTAATCCCTATGAACAATATATTTAGGTATCCCTTTTTTTTATTGAAAATGTAGGCATCTCAAAATGGGAAGATTGGGATAACTCTCAATACCCCTTGGTTCGAACCCTACTCTAACAGTACGGATGATTATGATGCTGCCAAAAGATCTCTTGATTTCACGCTTGGTTGGTATGTATTTCTCCAAAACATGAGCTAGTAGCTAGCTGGATCTTCTATAATTTTCATTAATTATTTCAATAAGACAATTGCTTGGTGGTTGCTTAGTAGTCCTTGTGATATAATTTGGAAGCTTCATATCAATTTCATTTGTATTACTGCTCTAATCCAAAAGTTGGGCTCTTTTAGCATCATATTTCCTGTCAGAAGACAGTGGTGGATAGTTTAACAAATCAGCAGAGTTTATTTAGAGTTTTGGTTTGAATTTAAATTGTGTCACTTTTGTATCCTGATGTTGGAGAGTCGATATTGTCTTGTTGGCTGTAATTGTTTCATTTAATCTAGAATTTCGTAAAAATAAAAAATAAAATTAATATATATGTATAACTCGTAACAACATTTCATGTTTCTAGGTTCTTGAATCCTATAACATATGGTGACTATCCGACCAGCATGCGGGAATTGGTTAAAGAAAGATTGCCAACATTCTCGTCACAAGATGAAGTGAATGTAACATTTGACTTTGTTGGATTAAATTACTATACTGCATATTATGCAGCAAATGCAAATCCTGCTGACCCAGATCATCTTAGATATCAAACAGATTCTAATGCCATCATTAAAGGTAAGAATTTTGTCATTTTAGTGAATTTGTTAGTGAGGTTATGCCCTGCGGGTTTAAAACAAGCTGAGGTTGTTATAACATAATTAATTTCACCTTGTTGTTCTCATCATACTTTTTCAGCAAAACGAGATGGGAACCCCCTCGGTCCACAGGTTTGTATGAAAATGATACGTATTTTACCCAATTCTTTAGACATTCGATATTGCGAAAGCATGTTATAATTAAGCTGCATATGTGACAAATTGCAGGCTGGTGCAACATGGCAGTTTGTCTATCCAGAGGGGATAAAATATCTTTTGAATCATACCAAAGACAATTACGAAGATCCAGTAATTTACATAACCGAGAATGGTATTATAATAAGCTTTGCAGATTAAAATGGGGATCTCGTAAGATTTTAATGGCCAAACTCATTAATTCTTTGTTTCTTTCATATTTTTCGTCTATTTAGGGTACAGCCGCGTGCTTGCTAAATTATCAGATTCTGAAACCTTGGATGATAGTCAAAGAATAACATTCCATTATGACCATCTGCAGAATGTTCTAAATTCTATCAAGTGAGTTTACCTATTGCGTAATTCCACGGTTTTAATTTCCGTTCTTCGTTGTTTTTGCCTTAAATTAAGAGTTAGGGCTCAAATAGTGATTTAAATAAATTAAAAGACCAAACTGTTAACATTTGAACTGATCATTTTTGCAGCGATTATAAAGTTAAAGTCAAAGGTTACTTTGCATGGACTTTCACCGACGACTTTGAATTTACAGATGGATACACCATAGGATTTGGTTTGGTGCACATAAACCGTACAGATAATTTAACAAGACAGATGAAGCGCTCAGCAACCTGGTTTTCAGAATGCCTTTTGAAGAACTGAGCTAATCCAACGGTTTATTTCAAGCGATTAAGACTAGCTTGATGGATGGGAAAGACTTTGGCCAATATATATATATATCAACGGTCCAGATAACTGGGTTGTATTAATATTTCCTAGGTGTGCTGCACTGTATGTTTCAATAAATTAAAACTTGGCTATGTAACCAAGTTCAATATCAATGTTAAAAATCTATGGTTTATATGCCCCTCTGATTTTCAAATAATATTATTTGCTAAGCCACTGTAAATTTAGGGGCGACGATCTTGAGTTTGATAATGAT
>Ga0325410_1006519_pt1 | contig 12813 bp, 9 predicted proteins | sample PopdelMetagenome_16_FD_206182 | JGI IMG/M metagenome (GOLD analysis project Ga0325410, IMG submission 206182) | Populus deltoides microbial communities from Bellville, Georgia, United States - Xylem-PdIQD-R3 | ecosystem: Host-associated > Plants > Phyllosphere > Stem > Wood/Secondary xylem... | reverse complement strand
CATTACGATAAACAATTTGGAAAAAAAAATTAGGCACATTAATAGGATGAAAATGTTTTAATAAAATAAATGCATTTTTTATTCTTATTTTGAACCAGTTGATAAGAAAGAAAAAAAAAAGAATTATACTAGAAAAATCATTTCATTTTGATAGAATTTAGATTATTAGTTTTCTTAAGAAAAGGCATTGGCATATAATTAAATTAAAAATTTCTTGATCCATTTCCATCTATTTGCTTCTCAATTTAGTCTTTGTTTAGTGTCAATATTTTTATTTTAGTATTTATTTACATATATAATTTTTAATTTATTTATTCAATGCACTCATTAAATTTAAGTTTCACAGGAAAAACAATTTCTCATACTAAAAAATGCGTTGTGAGTGCTCTTATATATATATATATATATATATATATATATATATATATTGCATTAAAAAATACATTTTAACCTGACATGTGATGGAGTGTGGCAGAATTTGTTTAGGTATACAGCCTAACCTGCATTTCCAAAATTAAAAAAAATAAAAATAAAGCAAACACATGCTTTTAATGCTTCTGATTTCTTTGAATACGCAGCTTGACTCTTGTTTCCCAAAAAAAAAAAAATATTGGATAAAAAACATGATTGAAAAAAATACAGTAAAATAACACAATTTATATATACCACAGTTAAAAAAATATAATTTTTATAGTTTGTTATTATCCATAATTGGCCAATAAAAAGTATTAAATAGCAAAAAAAAAAAAGACATTGTAGAGAAAAATAAAGAAAGAAAAAAAAAAAGACCTTAGAGATATATTGAAGTTCCGATTATAACATCACCGATACTATTAGAAAGATTTCAATGAGATAAATCCAACAACATTAAAGAAGGTTGTATTAGTGGGCTATACTTGTTGCCAAAAACAAGTGAGCCGCTCGTATCTTTGGGGGCTAATGTGCCCCACTCGTGTCACCGTTGATTACTTTACTTAGTGTCGTTAGATTTATCCCGTTAAGAATTTTTTAATGGTATCAATAATATCATAATCGAGTTTTTGACATGTCTTTAATTTTCTCACTCTCATCTCTCCTATTTATTTAGTAATTTTTTTTATTGAATATCACTATTTTAAATAGCAACAATTTATAAAAATTGTAATTTTCAATCATAATGTGTATAAAATGTATTATTTTATCAATTGTCTTCACTGTGCTATTATTCTGTCGATATTTTTAATTAAATATGGTAAATTCTTTATAAAAAATCTATCAAATTATAAAGCGACTGAAGTGGATGTCACGTCAATGTAAGATGCAAAATTTAATAACTATACTAATTTCTCATCAAAATACCATACTTTTATCCGTACACACACTTCCATCAATTACGAGCTTTACAGGTATTTCATACAAAGGAAGAACTCCTTGATTTTTTATTTATTATTTTTTTTTGGTGCAGTGTGTGTGTGTGTGTGTGTGTGTGGATATTCGCATGAAAAAGGGGTTCATTGGTTCTTTCGTTAAGCAAATATGTAAGAGGTGGTACGCTCTACGTTGTCGACTAATCTTTTATTTTTATAAAAAAAATTGAATCCTAACACTGACACGACCCGATGCTATTTGAATCCTGCACAGTAAATAACTCAAGGTTATCTTGGACTATGCAAAAAACAGGACTCAGAATAGGTGGATCTTGTGCGCTGGGACGTGCCCAGCACTTAGATAAGAGCCCAAGTATGAAATGTGTGCTTGGTCTGCTATCACATAGACAGACCATTCAAGCTTTACGTGTGCGCTGAGTCTACCTAGCACACATGTATTAGCTCAAACGTCAAGTGTCTTTACATGGTTTATTTTTAATAGTAATAATAATTTTTTAAAATTTATTAATGATGACAATAATAATAATAATAGTAATAATAATAGTAATTTTTAATTTTACCTTTCAAATCAAATCTAATATTAATTATTATAAAAATAATAATCTTCATAACACAAAAGATAATATTTTTAATATTAACACTTTTGATTATAGAAAAAATAATAATATTCATAACACAAATAATACTATTTTTAATTCCAAGAATATTTAGAACACAAATAATAATATTTTTTATATTAAAACTTTGAATTATTATAAAAATAATAATATTATAACACAAATAATAATATCTTTGATATGAATACATTGAATTATAAGAAAAATAATAATCATATTTAGAACACAAATAATAATATTTTGATATGAATACATTGAATTATAAAAAAAACAATAATATTTAGAACACAAATAATAATATTTTTTTTATATGAATACTTTGTATTATAAGAAAAATAATAATATTTACAACGCACATTATAATATTTTTTATATTAATACTTAGAATTATTGAATATTTTTAATAATATTGCATCGCAGCCCAATTGTTGAATATTTTTAATAATATTGCGTCGCGGGCTGACTTTTTATTTTTATAAAAAATATCATAAAAAATTATAATAATATGTTTTCATTATTAATAATAATATTTTCTTTCAAATTTATTAATTATTTTATTAACCATATGAATTATAATAAAAATAATAATATTTATAAAACAAATAATAATATTTAGAATCCTAGGACCAAAGAACCGTCGATCCAGCACCATGACCCAAAGTGTGGCGTGGGCATGGCTTACTCGCAGCGCAACCCAAGCGCTAATTGTGCCCTGGGGGTGCCCGCCCCCCATGCAGAGAGCCCAAGCGCCATGTGTACGAAGTGGTGTGCCAAGCACTGAGACAGAAGCCCAAGTACCACATGTGCGCAATGGTGTGTCAAGAATTGAGGCAAGAGCCCAAGTGCCGCGTGTGCGCTTGGTCTGCCAGTACATAAGCAGTAGCCCAAGCGCCACGTGTCCCATGTGATTTTTCTTCGATAGTAATAACAGTTTTTTAAAATTTGTAAATGATGATGATGATGATAATAATAGTTTTTAATTTTACCTTTCAAATTAAATCTATAGTTGTTTTTCAATATTAACAATAATGGTTTTGGTAATTTAGTAATTATTTTATTTATAATATTAATTATTATAAAAATAATAATATTCATAACACAAAAGATAATATTTTTAATATTAATACTTTTGATTATAGTAAAAATAATAATATTTATAACACAAATAATACTATTTTTAATTCTAAGAATATTTAGAACACAAATAATAATATTGTTTTATATTAAAACTTTGAATTTTTATAAAAATTGTCGCACCCGACATCGCGGCGGTCCCACACAACATTTCTTGAATATGGAAAAAGAAAAGATATCTGGCATCTTGTTCTTTTAGGGAAAAAAGGTCTTGTTTAAGGAGTCGTCACCTAGTATTATGGTCACTAGGAACCCTAACTGGTCAACAGAGATTCTATGGCTCGGGATTGGTTACGTAAAAGGGAAGATATTATCACCCCTTAAATATTCTGCCTAAGGCAGACTGCATTGTTGGTTTTGTCTTAAATTGCTAAATATTTATTAGTTTATGCTATGATGATTTGTTTATAATATTCCTGACTCTGGCGTTAGTGAATATTCGACTACGGATACTTCCAACTCTGGCGTTGGTAAGTATTACGTAACTCAAAACAAAAATGAATGGTGTTGCTGACTCTAGCTCTTTAAATAAACCAAATAAAAATAAATTTAAATATATGCATGCATATTTTTTTTATTTTTTATATGTTTATATTTTTTTATTTTTTATTTTTTATTTTTTATTTTTTGGGGGCTGGGCCCAGCTTAGCCCATGTGGCTGGGCTGGACCCAGCAGGCCTAGCCGGGTCACAGGCTTGACCCGGCTGGCCATTTTTTTTTACCAGCAGGCGTGCGTGAGCAGTTCACGCACGCCTGCTATAGGAGCATGTAATTAAAATGCAAGAAGGGAAAGCGCAACTTACCTGGTGCTGGAAATGGCTATCCGGATTTTTTCAGTCTTTCTTGGTCGTCTATCCTTGCCTCAAGATCCTTGTGTTGGTTCGTTTCCCTTCTGTCGATGTATTCCTTCTGTCAGCTGCTTGTTCCTCTCTCCTTTTTAGCTTCTTCCTTTGGTTTTGGAAGCTTGTGCTGGAGAAGAGGCAGTCGGTGGTGATGCTGGTCCTCTCTTCATTTTTTAAGCTTCTTCCTCTGGTTTTGTTTGCGTTTTTCTTCTCTGGTTTTTCGTCTGCTCACTGTGTTTGTGTTCTGAAGATGAAGGCGAAGCTGGGGTACGTTGGCTTTTTGTTCTTTTCCCCTGTTTCTGTCTCTGTCTCCTTCCCCTGGCTTTTCTTCGTGTATTCTTTGCTTTGGTTTTTCAGTAGTTTTTTCTCCGGTCTCTCCCTGGTTTTTTCATGTCTGGGCTTAGCTTCCCCCCTGTCTACTGGGTATTCCCCCCCCTCCGTGGTTTTTCTTCCTCTTTATTTTCTTTGCTGTTCATTCTTTATAAGCCACCTAACACCCTTACACCTCCTAGCATGTATTAATGGCACATCGTGGGCAAAAACGTTACCCACGCTCTGCCGTTTCTGTTGAATTAGGATGAAGGAGATGAACAGTGGAGTGTTTAATGGCGATTTTCATTTTGGTCCTTAAAGTTTTGGAAGTCTTGTGATTAAACCCCTAGTTAATTTGTAATTGGACCCCTGCATCTCGGCGCCTTTTACAAGTTAGTCATTGGATTTTAATCTATTGCAACTGTGCCCCTAATTAAACCCAAACTTTGGTATTGCTTTCAATTAAGTCCCTGATTTCATTAATTCAATTAATTCCAAACTCAATTAAGTCTAAAACTTGTCAATTCTCCAATTAAACCCTTGATTGGATTAATTAAATTAATTCCAATCTTAATTAAGTCTCAAAACTTTTTATTTTTATAAAAAATATAAGAAAAAGTGATAATATAAATAATAATATGTTTTCAATATTAATAATAATATTATCTTTTAAATTTGTTAATTATTTTATTAATAATATTAATTATACTAAAAATAATAATATTTCTAAAACAAATAATAATATTTAGAATTCTAGGACTCAAGAACCTTGGATCCAACGCAAAACCCAAGCGCCAAGTGCCCCTAGTCACAGCCCAAGTGCCACGTGTGCACATGGGGTGGCCAGTCCCAAGGCAATGAGCTCTAGCGTCACATGTGTCAAGCACTAAGGCAGAAGCTCAAGCCTCATGTGTGCGCTTGGTCTGCTAGCACATAGATAGGTAGCTCAAGCGCCACGTTTGTGTTGGGGTATGCCTAACAGCGTTAAGTCCAGCTCCAAAGCTAGACCCAATAGCTCTTGGTAAAGGATATAATGCTTCCGACCGCAATTGTTAACTCAAAACACAGCAAAGCAATGCGCCCCCCCCCTCCGGGCCTGGGCAATTGGTTGGTCCTAGTGTCCTGACTTGTAGCCAAGCGCCAACGCCAGACGTCTGCTTCCAGGGCCGTGCAACCCCACCAAAATCTTAAGTGATAATTTTCTCCTCATCCAAAAAGACAACCCCACCCCCTACAGTCTTTACAACTCTTTGTGGCAAGGGTAACCCTGCCATCATGCCTCCTCAACCCACAATGCTTTTAGCAAAGAGGAAACCCAAACTGTGTAGTCCACAGTGAAAGCAGTCACATGTTGTATCTGCGCGACAATGCAGAATATGTAGCCAAACTACTGTGCAAGTCCACAGTGAATGGTGTCTTGATCCACAGTGCACATATACAGTAAGTCCAGGGGCGGAAGCAAGGGGGGAAAGCAGGGGCCCGGGCCCCCCTGCAATATATATATATACATATATATATATATATATATATATATATATATATATGGTAATTAGGTAATTAAATAATAAGAAAGTGTTATATATATTTTTTATTTTAAAGAGGTGGGCCTCTTAAATTAAATGTGATTTTATTTTTGATTTTCTTTGAATTTACTCTTGACCTACATGGAAAAGAAAAAAAAAATATAAATGCATTACTTTGTGAAATAAAAAACAAAGCCACCAATTTACCGTAATATAAATCCTGCCACCGATCAAAAACATAAATTGCGATGTTTATTAATAATTTGAAGGAGAGCTACTAATTAATTTATCTTTCATCAAACAAAACAAGATAACTTAAATTTAAAATATATTTTTGTTTTTGTTTTGAGATGTTTGTTAATAATTTGATGAGGTTTTTTTTTATATAATTCTACCATTTTTGCTTCTTTTTTTTCTCAGATCTGCTAGCTGTACCAAATGTTTTTTGAATGATTTTTTTTCTTCTAATTAATTAGATATATTTTATTGGTTTGTTTTGATTATGCGTGGATTTTTTTAATGTTTTTTTTTAGCAAAGCCACCAAAATTATCAATTTTTTCTTATGATATATGTTTTGATTTTAGGTTGAACCATGAACAAAATAAGAAGAATTGATTCTTTTTTTGAAAAAAATATATATTGATAACTCAGTACAGCTTACTGAACGAGCTTTTTCAGCGATGAAGATTGTTAAAACAAAACTTCGTAATCGGAAGAAGAATGATTTTCTTGTAAATTATTTGATTGTCTATATAGAAAAAGAAATTGCTGAAAGATTCACAATTGATATGATAATTAATGATTTCTATTCTATGAAAGAACGACGAGCACAATTAAAATAAATATGTAAGAATTATTCTTTATTATTTTTTGCTTTATTTCAAAGTTTATCAAACTTAAATAATGTTTCGTTTTAACTAATATTTCTTATATACTTTCTATGTTTATATTTGATAAGTATAAAGACCAACAACATTAAAGTGATGGATACATTATGAAGATGAAATTAACTTCATTACTTTGACTCAATTTGGTATTGCTCCAAACATTTTACCTTATACAAAGGTCATTATATGTTTGTAGTAAGTTAAATAAAACTAAATTATGTAAGTTTTGTTTCACAACTCATGTATAATAAATTAAAACAAATATTATATTTTATTATATTAATTTTGGCCTTCCCTAACAAATAATCCTAGCTTCGCCCCTGAGTTAGTCCACAGTGAATCGTGTCTTGATCCACAATGCATGCATGTACAGTGAAAAACCCACGCGTTTTAAAGTTCTGATAATTAAGGGCTAACCATGGAGAAATTTTACGAATTTCATGGAGTATTTAATTATATTTTAGAGTTTATTTTTTCTTAAAAATTAAATATGATTAGAAAAAAAATGTTCAGTGAACATATATTTTTTTTAGCGGGTCATAAATTTTATTTCCTTTATTTTTATACCTATTTTTTTCTTTAAAGTGAGCGCAATAAATAACTAATATAATGCAATTAGTTATTTTATAATTTGTTAGTGTATATGTCATGTAACCAATCAGTTTGTTACATGTGATATTTACTTTATTTATATAAACTTATTTAATTTTAATAAACTCTTTATTTATTTTTATTATTCATATGATATTTAATTAATGAATATAATATTTGATTAATGAATCTAGAGTGAAGATAAAATTTTTGGGATGAAAATGATTTGCATTCAAAATTAAATAAGTTTACAAATATTAGATTTATTAATTAAATATAGAATGGATATTTAAGATAAATAAAGTATTTATTAAGATTAAATAAGTTTGTATTAGTCCATGTCCATATGGTTATATATACACGTCTAAGAAGTTTGGGCCAAAAGTCTAATTTCACCAAACTTTTCGGGATATGGAAGTAATTAAGCTTTTTGCTTAGCCCGATAAGATACCGAAAGGTTTATAACTAAAATTTTCTCATCTTGACACCGATACCCTTTATTTCTTTGATTTGTCTAGAGCAACGACAAACGGGCACGCGTCCACACAAATTAGGTTCGTCTCCGCTTCCAGATCCGCCGCCCCGTTCCGTGGGCACATGTCAAGAAGTTATCTTGACAAAGACTTTAGCAAATAATTAAAATAATATAATGCGATGAATAATCAAGGATTCATGACACGCAATGGTCTGTGTCGTTTTGAGGCTTAAGCACCCCCCTCTCCCCTGCTCGGCTTGGCTTGGTGGTTTTGACCGTTAGTTCTAACTTGTTTATTTATAGCGTGAATAATGTCGGCCCACACGACAACAACACACGTGGATAGAAACAAAGTGCCTTTCATTTGCAGTTTGTCCTGCTTGCTTTTCTTCCAAATCAAGCAACGCCCCCACAATTTAAAGCATGAAAAGTTTAAATTCCAAAGGCATATCGAGAGAGTGGAACCCTAAATAAAATGTCAACCGGTCCCCATTAGCAACTACCATGAACTAGGTCGTTGGAAATGGATCGAGTTGCATTTTTGAAGAAAATAGGGATCGACTTGACTCTTGTTTTTTTATAAATCGTAGCAACCTCATTGCCGGGACTTGATGAAATTTTTCTATAAAGCTATTAATCTCATTGATATTTTATTAATAAATATAATATTTGTAAACTTATTTAATTTTCTTCGTAAATTATTTTGTTTTTCAAGAACTTTACCTTCATTCTATATTCATTTATTAAATATTTAAAACATGCTCCATAAGATTAAAACACTGGCACCAGCAGACACCAGTCAGAACATAAATCTTAAAGGAGAAAACAGATGCGGAGATTTACAACAAAATCGTTCAATGAAGCTATAAAGGAATCATGCTATACTGATATTCCAAGCAGACAAAAATTTTGGAGCATTATTTATCCGGGGCATGGAGCAATCGGCATCATATTGACCCTCTGCCCTGACAATAGCAAAATCATTTTTGCTCGTGGCTTCTTCCTTTTGCTGGTGAACAGGCATCCTGTTACCATTGAATCACCAAGTGCTTTCTTTCAAACTGGCATATTTCAGAGGCCGAAATAGAATGTATATAGTTCATGTAATGGTGAAGTTGCACGGATATATAACAAAACTGCGGTACCCTGTCCATTGTATATCATAAAGGAACTCCTGGTTTTGCAAAATCCCTGGCCGCTGATTCACCAAAAGAAAACAAGTCAAGGAAAAGTTCAAAGACAAACAAATGAGCAAGTCTATCGGAAGTGCGGATGGGAATTGAAAATCAAGAACAAGATTTACGACACCATTGTTAACTAGGGTTAAAATAGTTGGACAAAAAACATCAGAGATTATACAAGTCACACATAATCTAATTAGAAATTGTTGCTCAATTTTTTCCAAATTCATCATTTCCTCCAACTGGTAAATGCGTTCAACATTGAAGCTTGCAGACATACTCCCAGTTCAACAGGCACTTGATAATAGAAAGCATGACCCTCAAAGATGATATCTAATGGAGACGTCTTTGATTAAATTTTGGTTTATAAAAGAGTGACAATCATTTCTTCCCAATTCCTACCTGGTTCAAAAATACACCCAAACCTATATTGTTATAGCTTTTCAATGTTCCTTTCAGAGATTGCCAAATGACAATCCTGCCAATTCACTGTACTTTACAACCATTGAGCCTCCATTCTGATGTAGAACAATAAAAAGGTCTATCCCCAAGGCCCAAGTCCATCCAACATGCTCTCACTCACATCTTTTTCTGGAGCCATGTTTATCATCATTCAATGCTATACGAGTATACAAAAATTTCAACCCCATAAACTTTGGAAAGAAAATACACTTGAGTTGTCTTTGATGACAACCAAACAAAGCACGTATTATCATGCAATGCAAGGACTCTTGGCAAATCTAGCAGCAAATACACCTACACTAAATATCATTTATCATAGGCAACAACCTCATTAATCTTTTATGAGCTGAGGTTCCAATGCTAATATTAACCACATAGAACTGAATTGTGAAAATCAGAACAACATTTCACGAGTAACAAAAACTAGTTCAACAACTGCGCATTGCATTAGAATCACCAGACCACAGCAAAAAAAAAAAAAACTTAATGCATCATGAGCTCACCGTTGGACGATGACTGAACTAGAATAACATGCATATCTGCATTGTTTGGAGGAAGCTGCAATCGAAGTGGATAAAGCTTTGCATTCAAGGGACTACGAGTACACACAACAATATCCTCAAGGCCCGTGTCTTCCTTCAATTTTTGAGTCAACTCATCAACCCCATTTCCCTTAAAATTCAATGAGTAACCCACCGTTGCATCATCATCAACCTCACCACTCTCATCAGCCACATGGTAGTATATCGTCCTCCCTTCTGATTTCCTCGGCGAAGTCACATGAGAATCACTCGACTGTCCATTTCAAAAACAAATTACCACCAAGCAGAGAAAAAATCAAAAAGAAAAAAAGAACTAACCAAATTCAATCAAATCAGCAAATCGAGATCAGAATTACCTCCTGTCTTGAAAAATTTCCTGATTTGATAGAGAGAGAAGTTGGAGAGGTGGACTCGAAATCCAAAGAATCGGCATGAGACATGATTTTGTTCAGATCAGGCGCATGACCAGTATGAGACTGATGTACTTGAATCTCCAGAACATCAACATCCCAAAGGACCCAATCTTGTGTAGAAGTCCTATGAGGGACGTCATGAGTAACCGAGTTTCTCCAAGGTGGCAATCCCCCATTGGCTCTCAAGAAGTTCCCATATCGGGTCTTGAGCTTCATCCGACCCCCTTCTCTAACGGGCTCCCACTCGACGGACGAGTCAAGCCGTCTGGGAAGAGTCTGAAGGACCTTGCGACCCGTCATGCCCAAAAGAAAAGGCTGATTAGAAGCAGTAAGGTATTTACCGTAGCAGGACTTGAGGCGGATGATGAAGTCAGATCCAGGTACAAGTTCGACAATCCATCTGGCGGTCTTGGAGGATCCATCTCGGTCTTGGATCACGGACTCCTCGTCATCTTCGGCGAGAAGGTACTTGTTATGGTGGCTGCGGAGACGGACGGCTTTTGCTTTGTGAAAGAAATCCATCCCTGACCGGAACTTGGTGGAGTTGGTCTGTGAAAAGTTGTTCAAAAGAAGAAAAAGACTAGATATTAACGAAGAGTCGTAGGTGAAGTTAAGGATAAGAGAGAAGCGGTGCTGTGCTGTGCTCTGCTAGATCTTTGTTTTGGTTTCTTGGGTTTTTCTTCGATCTGTTCTGCTCGCAAGTGGAAAGGGATGGGTGTTGAGATAGTTTTAAATTAAGAGTAAACGGTCAGCTTCAGGCAGCTACGGAAATTCTGACACGGCAATTACGTGGCCTTTTCGTCTCAGTCATGATTTCTGGTCGATTTTCGGACATAAGTTCAGGTTCAGTGATCGATTGGAAGGGTATTATTAGTTTTTTTTAAAATGTTTTTTTATTATTTAAAAATTAATTAAATTAATACTTTTTTTAAAAAAAATTATTTTCCATATTAATATACTAAAATAACCTTAAAAATTAACTAAAAAAATTTAGTTTTAAACTAAAATAATTTTCAAAAATATTAAAAATATAATTGAACTACAATGCTAAATATTATTGGTTGTATAAAAGAAGTAATTTTATTTGTTTTGAAGTTTAAAATTATTTGAAAATAAATTATAAATTATTTAAATAAATACTTGAAACTTAAACCTAATTAATAAAATAAAATAAAAATCTTAATCAGGATATAATTTAGATAGGTTACAGATTCACACTTGTAAAAGAAACAACACATGTAAAATGCCGTGACAATTTTAACTTAATCTAAATGATAGAATAAAGAATCATGTTTGTTTTTATTAAAAAAATAATTTAATATATCTAAATTTTTCTTTTACCTCGGTCTTATCAACTTGGAGAGAGAGAGCAAATTGTTTTATTACCAGAGTCAGAGTGTATTGGGAATCCGGAGTAGTCGACTTGTTTGACCGTAATGCATGCTTTATTTTAATCTCTCCTCTAGATTCGCATTTCACCCGAAGCTTCCTTTCGTCCACAATCCAAATATTTCCATGTATTAAGAGTACTTTTTAAATTTTATCAAATAAAAAAAATATTTCTTAAATTCAACGTCATGATCAATAGAATTTTATCGAAAAGTATAATAGGAATTGTTAATAATATATATATATATATATAAATATTTTTTTTAGTATTTTTAAATTGTTTTGATATACTGATTTTAAAAATAAATTTTTAAAATAAAAAAATATTATTTTTATACCTTTTATAATAAAAATAATTTAAAAAACAAGTTACCTAAGTAACCTAGCAGTCTCTCTCTGTATTTGTTTCACTTTATATATATATATATATCTTCACTCGCCCGTTAACTTATTAATTTAATGAAAATCACATCAAAAATGATGATTTTAAGAGAGTTAGGAGTGATTTTATAAGAAAACGAGAGAGTTAAAACAATATCCGGTTCGGTGTGAGTTTGTTTTCAACAATAAAGACTAGGAGAGAAGGATGGATTGGAAGAGATTGTATGACCGTTGGATTGGGTGGTTTAGGGCAATTGAGGTATGACCGTGGGATTGATTAATTAATTAATTAATTAATTTTTTTTTATTAATACGAATTTACTTTTTTTAAATATAGGAACTGGTTTATAATCAACAGTTGTTTATGCATTTGTGTTTGTGTGTGTGTCGTTGATGACTGCTAATGATGTCCAATCCAATCTCATCCGTTGAAGCACTTGGACATCAGATGAAGAAGAAGTACGTGCGCACTGCAATTGGCTATCATTCTCCAATTGGTGACAAAGACGTGTACCAACCAAAGCAGTGTCGCTAAGGAAGCCCCACGAAAGAAATGAAGGAGTACAAAGTTGACCATATTAATAAGCAGAGGGGCGTAGTGCCCCTTTCTTTCTTCTTCTACCACTGTTTCTGTTTCTGTTTCTTCTGACCACCTTTTTCTAGTGTGAAAAGTATGATATTGCTTCTTATCTTCTT
>Ga0325410_1006516_pt1 | contig 12816 bp, 6 predicted proteins | sample PopdelMetagenome_16_FD_206182 | JGI IMG/M metagenome (GOLD analysis project Ga0325410, IMG submission 206182) | Populus deltoides microbial communities from Bellville, Georgia, United States - Xylem-PdIQD-R3 | ecosystem: Host-associated > Plants > Phyllosphere > Stem > Wood/Secondary xylem... | reverse complement strand
TTATAAAACATGTATAGAATATTGATGATAATATTTATTATAATATAACTATCAGTTCAAAATTTAACTTCTTATTAAAAATAAATTTACAATCTAGTAAGTAATTATCATTTTTATACAAATCCAATTTTGAACTATTATCATCTTTACACAAATTCAATTTTGCATCAAAATGTGATCTAAACAATAAAATTAACAACAAATAATCGGTACCCAACTAATTATTCTCACTTGTTTAATTCAAACTTATTCAATCTATATTAATACATTTTAGTTATTATCAATTCCATAAAAAAAAAAATTTCCCTAAGTTTTCTCAAATTTTCAACTTGACAATAAAATTAACAAAATACAATTGGTACCTATTAAATAATGTATCATTTCTTCAATTATAACACATTTAAATTACAACATCGAACTCAATTTCATCAAATAATAAATAAAATCAATTTCTCTTATATCTCAAATAAACCCAACATACAAATCATACATTAGCACAACAAAAGTTTTTAGAAAAAAGTTGTAAAATATTTAAATATATAAGCAAACTATAAATATTAAAAAAAAATCAATAAATTAACCAAAAATATAAATAAATATGTATGCTTACTCAGTGTGACGAAATTTCACAAGAAATTGAACATGGGATAAGAGGCTGTTGTTTTTTCAGTAGAAAGAAGAAGAGGAAAGTAGGGGTATGAGAGAACTCACGAGTTTTTATTCATTTAATTTCTGTGATGGAATGTTTGTCGGCAATTTTTTCAGAAAATAATGACGTGTCACATTTTCAATGGATTTTTTTTTATTTCTCTATTTTGTCGAAATTTTTATCAAAACATATTCCATCGTAATTTACTTTGGCAGTTATCGACGAAATTTTTTATCAAAACATACCATACCACTGAGAGGAGTATGGTAAAATACAGGCTTGAAACTTGCCAGGCAAAAAAGAAGAGCTTAATACATCTGGACGTGCAATAAGTTCTGTTGCTACTGTTCGTGGGTTAGATTTTAATGATTCTTGGAATTTCTCAAAGTTGGTGGCATTTCTGGGTACGCCTGTTAGTACTGTCTCTCAATGAAATCTAAGAGCGCTGAGGTCCATTTCCTTCTAGTGGTGTTTGTCCTGTTATCTGCATGTCTCGCGTCTTTTAATGTTTTGTCTATCTTCAGGATCATCGAATCAAGGAATTCTCATCCACTCTCTCTTTATTGTGCACAGTTCCTGTTGTATTTATGCTGATATCAAGTTTTCTGTGCTCAACACCAGAGCTTCATGGAATAGATCGCACAATTTTGATGTGAGCATTGAAATTTCTAGAACATAAAGGGGAGCTTGCAATCTTTAAGGGAACTTCAGCTGATGATGAAGGTGTGAAATTCTCTGTTACCTGTGTAATGCTTGAACTGTCGCTTTGAAGAGTCACTTGTTCCTTTCAAATGTATTACACAAATATTACCAGACCACACAGGCTGTCACCATATTTTTATGGGTTTGATCAATGGCATTTTCCTCTGTTTTCTGGTAAGTGTTACCACTCAATGTATAATGTCAGGTGTGATTCTAGTTTGATTTGCAATGGAGTTTTTCTGTTCTTTTTTTTTTTTTTTTGACCTCGTATTGCTGATTGAGCCTGGGCAATGTCTTTAGCGTTGAAGGAATTTTGAACTAACAAGAAAAACCTTAATACCACAAAACTTCATCCGGAATAAATATAAATTAGATACAAGGGAGAAAATGGGGACATACAAGTAATTTTCTTGTTGGGTTTATGATTTACATGTTAGGGTTTTATTGGAAATGGACCAAGTTTTATCAATGGCGGGTGTACTTTGTCAGGGACTATTTTTTCCATCAGTGAAATAATTCAACAATTTTTTACTGGTTCTCTTTTGGTGGATTTGTCAAAAGATACCGATAGCATGGAATATGACTAGATTCGAGCAGGGAAATGCCAAAGCTTATTCCCAGGATATCACCACTCTAGCATTTTGAGCTCTTTGCCTAACTAAAAGGCTTGTTTACAGCCTAAGTTTTTGTTTGGTTGTGTTAGGAGGTGCTGTACGCGAAAATGCATTACTCAAGTTCTAACCATGCCAGATTTCAGCTCTTGCGTAGCTAGACTCGAGATCACTTATCAGAACTTAGGCTAATCCCCACAATTGCATTAATAAAAACAGATGCTTGACAAAAATTAGATGAAACTATCCGCAGAAATCATCAATTTCTATATTCTGTAATTAAAGTACACAGTTCAAACATTTCGCTCAATATATAATAAGAACCCTTAACATGCAAACAACAAACTATTCAAACAAGTATAATTCACGGGGAATTCAAAGCACAATGCAAAATGGGTCCAATACTGTTTGTTATTCATTTAAACCTCACAATACCTATTATATAAATCATAGTATACAAACATAAAAGTGAGATAACAAGACCTGAAGAAATCGTATAGTCACCGTGAGAGTCAGAGTTCAACTCTACCAAAGGTCAGTTTCCAACTGCATTCTAAGGATTTGAACCTCATTTATGTATACATATCAGGGTAACAAAAAGATGTGAAGAACAATGACAAGCAATTGTACAGTAGTCGTAATAACATGAGCTGCCTCGAGTGAAGGTGTGTACAGAAAGCTTTCAGCTGTGGTAGGTGGAATATTTCAGGCATATGATGGAGCCAAACATTCGTCGACCATATCCACCAGGTTTGGGTTTTCCAATGCTGCAGCTACTCGCTCTTTATCATTTAGTTGTTTATTAACTGCACAAAAAACAGATCAGGATAGAAAACAAATGCCGTTTTATAATTCATATGCACTTTTATCAAGACAGAGTTTGCATGCCACCTACAAGGCAAAAGAAGGAAGCACGCATCACAGGAGTTCTAAAAAAAATGATGCTACTCAGTAATCCAGGAAGTGCTCAGTGAAGATTCCCACAACTCATGTTTCAAGAGCTTGTTAGGTCACAGAAATAAGGAGGTGAAAAAAAAAAGGAAAAAGAAAAGTGGTTGTCGTTATTTCTAGAGGCCAGATATTTGATCAAGGATTCAAAACCAATGCCTGTAGTATATACAGCATCCTCAGGCTTCAAAACATTAACTTCAGGGTATGCAAGATGAGGATACAACCATATGGCTTTTATTGTTTGGACAGGGAAAGTAATTCTAACGAAAAGAAGCACAACATGGAGAACAAGATAATAAATGGCGGCGAATCTATTGCAGGCATTTGAACTTCCACCGAGGCACAAATTAAAAGCATCCAACATCTGATTCCCTCCACCCCAAGATAGAGTGATTACCTGCAGATTCAGTTGCATGAGTTCCTGGTGCAACCCTGATATCCACCTAAACAACATTGGGAAATATTGGTGAGAAGGAGAGGAGAAAAGGCAGAGGGGGATGCACTACAATTACAAGTATAAGAGTGTAAATTTTTTTAAGAATTCTTGGGCCAAAAGTAGCTGTTAAGACCGGCACTACAACACTACAATTAAAAGTATCAGATAAAATTCAAAGTTATCAACAAAACATTGACTTGGGATGCTCCAACCACATATCGTTTCCAGAGTCCAAATCATATAGGAATTAAATAAGCACCAGCATGTACCCTTACTCCATCAATTACAAATTAGCGTTTATGTATGAGTTAAATGTTTTCTGATCTATGCAGATAATCTGTGATGTTCAATCCATTTTAGGACATAATGGTCACTAAGAAATCATTGCTCTATCAAATCATTTTAGGACATGTTTTCAAGCGGTAAGAAATCTTTCTTCAAGGGAGTAATGAGTAGGGTTTGTGGAACAAAACTTCCTTTATATAACTATAAAGCATAATGTTGACAGTGCAACCCGGAAAACTTGGTCATATACTTTATCTTAGTCTATTGTGCTCCCCAATTCCTGGTGCTGGTGAATCACACAACTACAGTGCTCGCAAATTACTCCAGATATATTGTAGGCGAGCTCAAAATTTCATAGATAAATAACAGACACAAAATGCCATAATATAAAGAATGACAGGAAATCAATTTAAGCAATTATGTGCCTAACATTCCCAACAATACAAAGCCACCAAGCTTTTCTAGATGCGCTTAGTTGTGTATTCCACTGACTTCAACAATATATCTATCCTCAACCTAATTTCATAAAAAAAGAGGCGTATCTCAGCATGCATGATCAGATTAAGGTTCATGAATGGCCATTCATGTTATCGGGGGAAGTGGTATGACCTTGCAACATCCATTAAAGGAACTTAAACAATACTGCCAATCACAAATTGTGGTCCGCCTCTGCTACAGAAATAGATAACAAAGCTGAAAACACAGTTAACAAATACCTTGTAACGTTGTGGCAGGCTTCTCATAAGTTTCACTCTCAAGCAAAGACCAATGACTGTTGCCATGCTACAATGTTCAACTGTTGGAGTGAATGTCACCCTGAATAAGAGAAATCTCATAAAGTTTTATTTGAATTTCAGTTATTTATTAAAAGGAAGGCCAATGAAGTAGGAATAAATAGAATTGAGACGACAGGCATTGTTACCTGACATAACTGTGATTGTCATCTACTTCAATCGCATCCTCCGTTATCACTTTAAGCTCTTCCAAAGAGTAAGGATGCTCCGGATCCTTTATGTCTCTAATATGATTTAAGAATGTTAAGAAAATAAACAAATCTTGCTTCAAACTACCGAAAACATCAATCCTTTCTACATTTCTTAGCATTGCTTGCGCGCCCACTCCTCACCACCGACAGTAACATATTTTTCATGTAGCGTAATTGGGGTTAATTCTTACACTATCTAGCCCCATTCCCAGACAGAAAAAATCATCAAATATTTTGTCTTTAGAAGCAATAATATTTTGATCGCTTTTGAACCAAACATAAGAAGAACGCACAGAAAAAAGGGGGAAAAAAACTAAACTTTAGAATTGAATTGAGAAAAAATAATGAAAAGGATATCAAAAACTTCAAGTTGATCAATAGGCTCAACAGCATGCTCATCATCACCAACACTTGGAGCACTTCGAACCCGTCTCTCCTTCTTCTCATAAATTACTGGATTGGCGTTGATTAGCCCAGAGACCATCTCTTTTCTTCTTCTTTTTTTCCTTCTTAAACCAAAAAACCAGAAACAAGAAACAGAATAATACAATACTTTACGTAAATAGTAACCAACACCCAAACAAATTCAGAGAGAGAAAGAGATAATCGACAGAGGATGTTGATGAGTTTTTCTAGACCTCCTCTGCAGGCTGGAGCGGTGAAACCTTCGCGGCTTTCTTAACTCTTTCACGGCGCTGTTTGTTCTAGTTATGGGTTGGGCCAAACCCTTGTTTGGGCTCATGAAGGATTCAAGTACGTTCTGCTTTGGCGGAATAAATAAATAAAAAGTATAATTATATCGATCGTTTTTTAATTTGAAGAATTAAACCTTACACTTACATTTTGGGCCAATCAATTTTTTCATAAAATAACTAAATCATCCTTGTATATAATAATATATTAAATTTCCCAAAACCACTTCTTCCTTTTCCTGCATGGAGGAGTCACTTCGTTTTGTTATTCAAAAACGAAACGCAAAAGAGAGAAAACTAATTTTTTAAAAAAACATTTTTAAATAAATTAAAATATTTAAATAATGTTTAGTTTATGCATGCTAAAAATAAGAATGCTTTTAAAAAAAATCCAGAATTTATACAAGTTTGAATCTATAAGCAAGCAAAATAATAATTCACGGCAAGCATGCTTCAACTCAAATATAAATAGAATAATACCATATATGCTAATTATATATCCAAACTTATAATTGATATTAATTTAAAATCTTAACATGGATACCAATAATAAGAATATCAATTTTTAAATTAAAACAAAGAAAAATATTTACATGTCGAAGCATTTTAAAGTAATAGATCTTTTGTTATTGTCAATGATGAATCATTTGTCTTCCAGGCTTCATTATTAATAACTATGTCAATTAGGATGTTTGCAATATGTCATCTTGATTTAGATGCGCTTCTAAATAAGGTTTTTGAATTAAAGATTATGTAACTTAAAATCTCATAACAAGATAAACCTAAACTCTAGATTTAAAAGGAAAAATAAAGCGTAAAAAGAGAATAAAACACTAAAATATAAGGTGAGGAAGGGTGTATAAAAATTTAAAAAACATTGTTTGAAACTCTTCCTTCACCACCCTTTTTATTGTTGATTTTAAAGCTAAAATATTGAAAAATTAATTATGATAAGAATCATAATTAATTCTCATATTACCAACATTTGATTAGTTATCATAAATCAAGAATTAAATGTGAATACAGTGATCATAAATTTATATTTCTTGAGTTAAAAAAATTATCCAGATTTTTAAAAAAGAGACTATTAACATTCATGAGGTGGACTAGACAAACAATGGGATGATCCAGGTTCAAATTTCAATTAGCAAAAAAAAAGATTGTCTGCCCTTTAATAAAACCAAAAAATAATATTTTTTTTTTCTTTGGTTGTTTTTTTTGCACTCTAAAAAGAATTTATTAGATTCACTTACTCTTTAATTTTAACATGATTCTTAAATACTATGATAAATTTTTATTTGAATCTTCATAATTTGATTTTCAATTATTATAAATATGATATGAGAATAATAATAATATTAATAATAAATTGGTCATAGGAATTTAATTTGAATCATTTTTTATTTTTAAAATTTAAAATAGATTTTGAACGTGATTTTATTATATTTATGATTTTTTTTAGCTTATAATCACACGTAAAATATGAATACTATTTTAATATTTTTTTTAACTTATTGTCACAAACATAAAATATATATTTTTTAGAAAAAAAAATAATTACAATTAGAAACAAACTTTGTGTTTGCTAAGATAAAAAATATTTTTTAGCTTGGTTTAAGTTCAAAAGTAAACAAGATTAGTTTTGTTTATATATATATATATATGCGCACCACAGGACAATATTTTAATCTGTTAATCAAATTTCAATATATGCTTAGTTTTGTTTGTAAGATTTCATGATATAATATAGATTAAACTTGAAAAATTAATTTCTTGTAATTAGAATATAGCTAAACCATATGGGAAAACACTATAGTTTTCCTTATTTATTGTGGATTGCTATAATGATTTCTATTTTCTTTAGGTTTTTTATTTTCTAAAAATTATTTTTATCGATTTTATTATTTTAATATTGAGTTAATTAGGAATTTAGCTTTTTAATTTTTGTTCTTTAAAATATTGTGAATTGCTACAGTGTTTCTGCACATAAATTTTTTTTATTATAATTTTTTTTCAAAATTGTTTGTTGATTTTATTTTTTAATATTGAGTTGGTTGAGAATTACAATTATAATATATGGGAAAAGCATTGTAGCTTTCCTCACAAATTATTGTGGATTGTTACAGTGTTTTCCCCACATGATTTTTTTTGTTTTTTTTATGTTTTTATCCAAAATTGTCTTTATCAATTTTATTTTTTTAATATTGAGATGATTGAGAATTATAATTATAAATAATACAAGTAAGGCTAAATAATGTGGGTAAACACTTTAGCTTTCTTCACAAAACACTGTGGATTGCTACAGTGTTTTCACATATTGTTTTTTTTTTATTTTCTTTTTTGTTATGATTTTTTCAAAATTATCTTTGTCAATTTTATTTTTTTAATATTGAGTTGGTTAGAATTTAGCTTTGTAATTTTTTTTCCTTTAAAACATTGTGGATTACTATATGGTTTCCCCACGTGGTTTTTTTTATGATTTTTTCAAAATTATCTTTGTCGATTTTAGTTTTTTAATATTGATTTGGTTGAGAATTACAATTACAATAAAACTAAATCATGTGGGGAAAGCACTATAGTTTTCCTCACAAAATACTGTGGATTGATACAATGTCTTCCCACATGAATTTTTTTTCTTATGATTTGTTTTAAAATTATCTTTGTTGATTTTTTTTTTAATATTGAGTTGTTTGAGAATTACAATTACAAGTAAGGCTAAATCATGTAGGGAAACACTATAGCTTTCTTTGCAAAACACTGTGGATTGCCACAGTGTTTCCCACATGATTTTTTTTCCATTTTTTTTGTTATGTTTTTTTTTAAAAAATTATCTTTGTTGATTTTTTTTTAATATTGAGCCGATTGAAAATTTAGCTTTGTAATTTTTTTTCTTTAAAACACTGTGGGTTGTTGCAGTGCTTCCCACATGGTTTTATTATTATTATTATTATTATTATTATTATTATTATTATTTTTAAAATTATCTTTGTTGATGTTATTTTTTTAATATTAAGGTGGTTGAGAATTACAATTACAATAAAGTTAAATCATATGGGGAAAACACTGTAGCTTTCTTCACAAAACACTATGGATTGCTACAGTGTTTCCCTACATTGTTTTTTTTTAATGATTTTTTTGAAGATTATCTTTGTTAATTTTACTGGGAAAAACATTGTAACTTTTCTCATAAAATACTATGAATTGCTACAATGTTTTCTCTTATGATTTTTTTTTAAATTATCTTTGTCGATTTTTTTAATATTAAGCTGGTAGAGAGTTTAGTTTTGTAATTTTTTTATTTTTATTAACAGAAAAGCTAAATCATATAGGTAAAGAACTGTATCTTTCTTCACAAAACACTGTGGATTAATACAAATCATTATATTCAATTTCTAAATTTTTAATCATTAACATAACTTTTTTTTCATCATGAAATATTAATTCTACGGCATCTTCAATTTTTATTACTTATCTATCATTCATAATTATAATAATCATTAAATATATTTATTTTATATATCCACAGCAGCGCTGTGCGTCATCTAGTTTTAATGAGAGGAGAATGCCACCATTTCTAACCTTTGCAAAGTCAGCCCTCTTGATCAGCAGGATGTGACAGAAAATTTGTAGCAAGGAATGAGGCTTCTAGGAAGTTTCTCCACCTAACATGGAGGAAACCTGTGCTCTTTTTCGTGGATATGGACACTATTATGCTGTCTAATCAACGCTCACACTTGAGAGTTGAGACTGTTCATAGATTCTTCTAGTGAAATGAACAGATTCACAAGTACCTGACTAAAACAAACAATTTAGTACAGCCAATTTTAATTACTTCTGTGTTAGATCACCCATGATTATTTATTTTATTAGGACATCAAATTGAAATCTTAGCTTAAGTACTGTTGTTGCCATTCAAAAAGTAGTTCAAATCGAAGTTTCTTATTCAAATCCGAGGATAGATGGTCTCAGGGTTTATGGAACTTTGATGTTCTGCTACAACGTCACTATATATCTAGCTCTTTGCTTGGCCAATCACCACCTACCTCCTAGGATATCATTTCCACTTTCAAGTGAGATTTATCCAAACCCCATATCTGCTTTGGAGAGATTTCTGCTTTTTCTGAGCATTTCTTCAATGTATCGTAAGCTATGAAGATCCCTAAGCTGATGTTCTCCTTCCTTCTCTTTGCCTTGACAGCAATATCATTTCAAAGGGCCATTGATGCTCAAGGTTTCAAAGACGCGGTGGTTGATTCAAATGATAACGAGGTTCTCCTGGGTTTAGATTATTACATCGCAGTCACCAGTCCATTTGACGGGATGTCTCTAGCCATGGAAGCCAGCTGCCCACCTCCTGTTGTGCACAGGAACAATCTCTCTTTGCTTCCGATAAAATTCTCATCGGTGGTTGATTCCAATGACAATGTGGTCCGAGAAGACACTAGTCTGAACTTGGAGTTCAATGTCGAGCTGAACAACAGTGATTGTAACGTGCCAACCATTTGGAAAGTTGAGTTTAATGCATCCATGCAACAATGGCTGGTTATGATCGGTGGGGATCGAAGTCATAATCGGTTTCAGATTGCCAAGGCATGCCCATATAGAAAATATTTCTATCAGCTTCGTTACTGCCCAGTTCTCGGGTCCATCCAATTCCCATGCGTTACAGTTTGCTCTCTTTTCAAGAATGGATTAAACTATCTGGCTCTCAATGGCGATCCTATAGCAATTGTGCTGGGGCAGCTTGTATCTTCAACGTGATGCTATTCTAGAATATTACGATCTTCAAACTTTTTTCCATGGAACAGGGGGCTGCATAACTAGGATACACTTTTGTTGGGGGCCAGGGGACCTGGCTGGAAGTACTCTTGAATAAATAAATTCCAAGCTTTTGCATTTGCTGTGGTCGATCAAAAATCTTCTGTGAGCCCTTTTATTTTCTTTGGTTTGAACTAAAACTTGTCCTGATTGCCATAATTCTTAACTTAAAACAAGTGGTTCTTTGCAGTAATCTGGTAGATTTGGCTCTGTAAAACGGCTGTTGTTTTCCATTGAAGTGCCTCAGTCCTAATCCAGAGCACCAATACCATGCAACCCTGCAAACTTACTTGATCTTCAAATCATGGAATCGTGTTGTGGATTAACAAATATTAAGAAATCAAGACCATGCTGGCGCTTCTCATGAGATGGCTTAAATGGAACACAAATGGCTCTTCTCTAAACTATAAGCCTAGGCATGCCGGTGTTGGTTAGTGTTTTAGGTGGTAGAGACCGGTTGTCGTCTTGTTGAGGCTTGGAAACAGGGTGGGCCTTGTGGATGCTAAATTGCAGCTGCTGTTGCAGGGTTAATTGTTAAGGTCGTTTGTTCGTCCTGACCACCGCTGAAGCACGCCGTTTCGTGGAAGAGAATTTGAAAATGTGATAATTATTGTTTTTTAAAGTGTTTTTTATTTAAAAATATATTAAAATAATATTTTTTTATTTTAAAAAATTATTTTAAATATAAAAAAATTAAAATAATTTAAGAATATAAAATAAAAATTAATTTCAAATAAATAAAATTCAAAATTTATAAAAACATTTTTATACCCAAAAATAAACAGCGCACAAGGTACCCACCAGGAGGCCCATGCCTTCTGTTCGGGACACAGACAGCATAATTTTAAGGACTATAATGCACCTACCACTACACAATCAGAGTGACATTAGTTACAGAACAAAATATTCTGCAGCATTAAATTAAAATTAAAAGAAATACTGTAGCAAATTTAGTTTTAGATTTAATTTAAATAGTAAAATTATAATTTTTTTTCCTAATTAACACAGTACAATTGGCCGTGGTAACAGAGTATAGTGGTTTTTTTTGTTGTTTTTTACACAGTAAAAAGATTGATGAGACAAACAAAAAAAATATTGCACTGTAAAATAAGGACATGTTTTATTTTTTTAATTTTAAAAACATAATGAAATAATTAAAATATTATTAACGTCTAATTGCCTTAAATTTGAGTCAAGTTGTTTTTTGGTTTTTTTCTTGTGGTTTTTATGTTATTATTGAATCTCGTCAAATGCAATTTTATATTTTAACATATATAAAATATTATTTAATTTTAAAAAATGAGTTATGCGTAAACATCACGTGGACCCGTGTGGGTGCCCCCGCTCTTTTCAGGTAATGCATATGGCATCCTTCGACGATCAAACTCCGTCTTTCACGACGTCGTTTTAATCTTTACAGCATCATCTCCATTATTAAGCGGCACGTGTTGCCAAAATGTATTGAGTTTTGTGATGGTGGTTGTTTTTTTTTTCTTTTTTCTTTCCTTTCTTATCCTTAATTTTAGAGTCTTCCTCTATATATTTTCAAAACAGTCCTTCAATCTGTTTTTCTTTCAGATTTGGTCCATGTTTATTTCATGCTATTTGTTTTATTTTAAGTAATCCATAGAATTGGATTTTTCTTTCAATTTAATCCTACTATGATTTTTTTTCACCTTTTAGATTTTGTCCCCTGTCTTTTGATTGCAATTTTTTTTTAATTTTTAATCATTCTCTTCATTAAATTATCTTTCTTATCACATCCCTCAATATTTTATATAATTCTCTTAATTGAATTATTTTTTTAATTGCATCTCTCAATATTTTATTTTATATCAGATTTGGTCTTTATTCTTTTAATTGCTATTTAATTTTTTTTAATCCTTTTTTTATTGAGACTTTCTTTTTTAAATTTCATAAATTGATCGAGATTTTGTTAATATAAAATTTGATTTCATGAATTTTTTGGGTTTGTCTTTTATGGGATGCTTCCAGCCTCATGACCCCTGTCACGAGCTTGAACTATTAGCCCAGGTTGGCTTATATTTTTTAGGTCTTTTTTACAATTGATTTTTGTATTCCATTATTTTATGGTGCTATCCCGATCTCATATGTCACGTCAAAGATTTTACAGGTTAACCCAAGTTGACTTGAACTAATTTTATTTTTCAATTTATTTGTTGTTATTATCTATTTTATAATCATTAACCAAAGTTACTGAATCCAATAAAATCAATAACCTAATTCTTGAATTTTTCTTACTTTTTTAGAAACACCAACATCGTCTAAGCATTTTTTTTCTCACATTGAAAACAGTCTTTTTTAGGAATGATTTTATCATCATGGATTTGCATATTGTTAACAATTACCATTATTCATGAAAAATAGTTTATGATCGTCTCTTTGCTACTGTCGCGATGAAGGGAGGATCTTTAGTTGTGATTTTGAAATTTGTTGCCACATCAATTTTAGGCCTTTTTATGCCGTTAGCTAACTTGCTGTTTGTTTGCTATAATTTTGCGGCTACAAAATAACTTTTTTTTCATTGACGCGAAGAGTTTTTTTTTTTTTTTTTGTCTTTTAAGCTCTAATATCAATGGTTAAAACAAAACACATAAGTATTTAAACCTCTCAAGTGTGATAAGAATTTTACTATACTTCTCCTCGTTCAATATTATTCACTTTAA
>Ga0325410_1006511_pt1 | contig 12820 bp, 11 predicted proteins | sample PopdelMetagenome_16_FD_206182 | JGI IMG/M metagenome (GOLD analysis project Ga0325410, IMG submission 206182) | Populus deltoides microbial communities from Bellville, Georgia, United States - Xylem-PdIQD-R3 | ecosystem: Host-associated > Plants > Phyllosphere > Stem > Wood/Secondary xylem... | reverse complement strand
ACAGAAAGTGAAAAGGGAGAAAACAAAAGGGTTTAAGAAGATCACCTATAGTACAAAAATCAAATAGGCAAACTCAAAATATCATTATTATTCTTTCAAAGTTCTCTGTGTGTTCATTAAATAGGCAAGGCATTTTATCTGAGCATTCATGGTCACTACAAGAATTTAAAGAAAATATCCTATGCATCATCGACATGGATACTTGGAAAGTAGGACAAGTACCCACACTGCACATTGTTGAAAGAGATGCACACATTTTATCATAATAATATCAGAAACACACTTGTTCACCTGACCCTCTACCCATTTTATCACTCTTTTTTTTTTTTTGATAAAATAGAAAAAAAAATATTTAATCCATAATTTGCATCCAAATAAATATCAACATAAGCATCAAAACAAAACAATTCAAGCGTCTAACAAATAATAATAATAATAATAATAATAATAATAATAATAATAATAATAATAATAATAATAAAGTTATTACCTTCATAAGGTGCATCCACAGCACATTTAATCCTGGCAAGGCCAATTCTAGGGCTTCTTGAAATTGGGGTGTAGACATATATTCCTTTTTTTGTGTGTTCTTGTGTACATCTTCTGATAAGAAAATAAACAAAATCTTCGAAAATATAACCGAAATACCCAAATATATATATATATAGAGAGAGAGAGGGAGATGGAGAGACTGTGTGAATAAGAGACTTACAGTTTATGGGAAAGGACTAAAGGAGAGGAGATGGTTGTAGCAGTACTAGAATTTGAGAGAAACAGAGAACAAACCATTCTTTCTTTGTCTTTCTCTCTCTCTGTTTTTTAACGATTATCTCTCTCCCCCTCAGTCTGCGAAGCCTCCCAGGCTTGTTCTCTGGCTTTGGCTCTGGCTCTGGGGTAAGAGGCAAAGGGTAAAGGAAGGTCGGCTCTTTTCTATCATGATCTTGCTTTTTTCTATTTTTCCTTCTAATTTTTGTTTGTGACCTCAATTTGGTACTATACCTACATTATCATTCTCAATTACATCCCAAACTTATAAGTCTTACCAATTAGGTCTCCAATATTTCCTACATCTTCTTTCAATTTGGTACCTGCTAGTCCATTGTTCATGCTGTATGCACTAACAATTTGATGGAAAAATTAATAAATATTTAACATTTTTTTTTGTCTGATATGCATGTTTATACACTATCAATTTGAAGGAAATTTGACAAAAATATTGATGCTCGTTAGCAAAAATACTTGATTAAGATTTTATTTTAATTTGAAATATTCGAAATTGATAAAAAAAAATTATAGGTTTAATGAATATATAGGTCATGGACTGAAAAGTATCACAGATGTGTGCATCAATTTGCTAATTAAGAATATCTTGTTGGGATTTTGTTTAGAATCTTGGTTAAGGTAAAATTAAAAGTATGGTATATATTATTTTTTTGGGTTAAAACTTTGTTGGAATATAATCTTTAATATAAGTCTTTTAACATAAAATATTAATATAATTTAAATAAATTATGGGTGAATAAAAAATTAATTTCAAAAAAAAATTAGTTGGCATATTTTGTAGAAACCCAAAACTAAAGTTTCTTTCTCATGTAAAAAATAAACAAACTTTTCTAATGGTTAATTTTATTGGGAATGAGAAAAGCTAAAATTGAGTACAAATAGTATGCAAGCTTTGAGAAGAAAGATGACTTAAGTAAAATCGATTTCGGATTTAAATCTGCACGCGTTTGACTCGGGTTGGGCTTAAGCTTGGGTTTATTATAAAATAATTTTTTGGATTACAAAACATTTTTTCCCAGTTAAATTTGGGATTTAGTTTGGTTTATGAAAAATCATTTCTTCTAATTCAGCTCACTGTTTTGTCTAGTACTTGAATGTAAAGAATTGATTAATTTTTTCAGAAACTTAATTGTTTTTACAGCTTAAGAGTCATATGATTTAAATTAAAATAACATTCAAGTTTAATTCCTATTTAGGGTTCAGGGTAATAAAAGATGATGGTGGAGGAATTTTATTAATTTTTTGGTTTCTAAAATCATCTATAAAAAAGGTGTAGATGGATAAAAAATAACCTTGATGAAGAGGTTTACATAGAACAACCCAATGTGTTTGTTGTTAATGGACAATAAAAAAAAAAGCATGTAAGCTTGTTAAATCATTATATGGTTTGAAAAAAGCACCTTAACAAATGACATGAAAAATTTGACTAGGTTGTGTTGTCAAATGAGTTCAAAATTAACGAGGTTGATAAATATATTTATATGAAAAACATAAATAAATGTATATTATTGTTTATCTTTATGTTGATGATATACTTATTTTATGCAATAATGATTACATGATCAAGTTTACTAAGAAAATGTTAACTAATAAACTTGATACGAAAATTTTAGGTGATGCAAATGTCATACTAAAAATAAAAATTAGGATATTTCATGATTTGATATTGTCCCAATCTTATTATGTTGAGAGAATTCCTGACAAATTTTTTAAAGGTGGCAATAGCATTGTAAAAACACTAATGAATATGAGTGTCTACATGTCTAAAAATAAAGATAAATAAATAAATCAATTAAAATATTTCTAAATAATTGAGAGCTTAATTTATGTTATAAATTGCACAAGACCCGATATTCCATACTCAATTAAAAAACTACGTAGATTTACCAATAATTCAAGTATGAATCATTGAAACACAATAAAGAGGGTACTCAAATATTTTGATGTATACCTTGGATTATGGGGTACTTTGTATTAGTTACTCAGCGGTACTAGAATGGTATAATGTAGTGTAATATCCCACACTAAGAATTCAAAATTCATTAGTAGATATGTCTTCACACTTGATGGAATAGATGTCTTATAGAAATTCTCTAAGCAAACGTGTATCCCAAGATCTATAATGGAATCAGAGTTTATTACTCTTAATAAAGCTAAAGAAGAAGCCAAGTGACTTTGTAATTTCTTAGAGGATGTCATAACTCATTTTTGGGTTTTCCCCTCAAATTTACTCTTTTCCTTTTAAAAATAAATAATAATAATAATAATAACAAGAAGAGTGACAACTTGGTAAAAACAAACCGAGAAGGGTTTCAAATATATATAAGAATCAAGCTAGAGTTTTAGACAAAATTTGAAGCCTAATCATACCCCATTATACCCAAAACTGAAGAGACATTACAGATTCAATGTCAAATTAAATGGTTATTGAACAAATCTGTATGAAAATTAAGTCTGGGACTTCATTAGACTTTTAACAGGCCAATTATATAATAATGGGCCAAATTAAAATTTTAATTATGTTTAAGAATTAATTTGGGTCAAATTAAAAGATTTAATTAGGTGCAAGGACTTAATTATACTTTTAATAAGTCGAAATGATTTTATTAGGGATTTAATTGGCGAAAAATTAAGTTTGGAAACCCAATTTGGGTTTAATTAAGAAGATTAAAATTTTAGATGACCAAACTCTTTTACGAAGTCAATTGATTGAAATCAATGATAAAATTATAAGAAAATCAAAATTTAAGGTCAATTATGGATTAACTTGAAGAGATTCATAACCAATCACTTATTTTAAAAATGCGCTAAACTTCGAGGACTCATTTTGGTTGATAACGTGGGTGAAATTGAAGCAAATTAAAAGTTTAATGGTCAATTGAGGATCAATTTGCATAAATTCAAAATCAATGATCAAAATGAAAAGGTGTTAAACTCCAGGGTTGATATTTGAGTTTGAAAAAGGTAAAATCATATAAAATTAAAAGTTTGAAGTCAATTAGGGATACAATTAAAAGAAATCAAAAGATGAGTGACTAAATTGAATTTTAGTCAAATCCCTAATTAAAATTCTAAGGGTGTCAAAACAGTACCATTTCATTTAAATGAAACGGTGCGTTTTGACCAAAACAGTTTATTTTGGTACAAAACAACACCATTTTGACCAATACAAAAATAAAAAAAGGTGCTAGATAACTTATTGTCTGACCGTTGTTCATCATCTTCAACCTTTTGTATCTGAAAGGATGCTTGGGTAGCTACTTTTTAAGGGCATTTAATGCCTCATCTCTCCACCAAACAGGATAAACAAGACATCACTCTAATGGCCCAACACTTTACTACACCACATTGTAATTTTTGTCGACTGGTCACCTTTGACTCGATCAGCCTTTTGCAGCCAAATTTCATAGCTTATGATGATGAGTTTTGACCAATGGTTAGGATCTTTCCTGTTTGTATCAAAGGCCAAGATTTATTCCCAATAAAAACCATATGTCCCTCTTTCATTTCCTATAAATAATGGTGAATTTTGTGCATTAAACAAGGAAAATAAAAGGGTGGAAAGTGAGTCAAAAACCAATTTTTACACATCATTTTTTAATTGCATTACCAGCCTTGTTTCATTTTCCACCTCCTCCTTACCTCATGACCTAGCCTCACCATGACAGCCTATTGAGCCATCACCATGGACAACAGCCCCTCCCCTTCATAGTTTCCTTTTCCTGAGTCATCGCCAGCTCCTATAGTGTTAAAGATAGTAGCCTCTTCTCCCTCTACATCATAGCCTCAACCAGCTCCAGCCACTGTCCATAACAAAGACCACACCAATAGCCTCCTCCCTTGACCAAACCATTCAAGATAGTCAGCTCCTCTCCTTCACTTCATCCATGAACAACAGCAGCACCAGTTCCAATAACTTGAGCAGCTCCTACTCTCAACAATGTGAGCATTAACTTCCCTACCGCTAACTCCTCCACCAGCAACGATAACAACCCATCATCACAGCAACACATAACTCCTTTTAGCCAGGTAACCTTCTTTTCTTTTCTTAGCTAAGTTTTGTTACATGCAGGACGTGAATTAATTCACCTCCTGCAACAATTAGTTTTCTTTCTAAAAGGGAGAGGGGCTGGACACGGTTGGTTAGGGTTTAACCATTTTTTTTTTCAAAAAAAAGGAAATTATTAGGCCTTTAGTCGCCCTAACCCAACCAAACCAAATCGGGCTTTGACCTCAAGCCTAACCAGCCTATTTCTTAGACTAAGGGCGTGATTGCCTTACATACCCTGATGCTTTTCTCTTAGTTTTTTAATCTATTTTTGTTATAATGTTTAGCCAAACAAGCCTAATAAAAAGCCAAAAAAATCTAAAAAATTTCAAAGACCATTTTGAAATTATTTTCCCAATATTGGGTTGTAAACTTACACTGTAAGATACAAGTCTGATATTAAAAATATCTAATTTATCTCTGAAGTTTAAAAAAACTCCAAAAAAATCCCTCATTTTAAAAACAAAAAGAAGTTTTGTTTTCATGCATACAGCTAAATCTTAAAGGTTTTTCATGCATATTTTCTAAAAAAGATAAAATCATATTTTTATCATGTTTAAAAAATGCAAAATGGATATCATAACTAGTTTATGATTATCCATTAAAGTTTGGTCAAAATACCAAAAATCCCACAACAACTAGTTTGTTATTCGGAGTGTTAGGATTTAGTTGTAGGGTTTAATATTTGGGGGGGGTGGGGGGTACAAAATTACACTGTAAAGCTCAGCCTCAAATATTGAAGATACAAAACATAAGAAATAAATGTGATTCTAAATCTAGGCCGTAGAATAGTTATGATTTAATTCAATAAGGTAGAGACTTTCTTATGAAGGGAGATCTATCTTGAACCTTAGATGAGACCAACATATAGAAACATGACCTAAAACAATAATCAATCAATAATGCAGCTTATTATAGGTAGGGTTTAATCATAAAGTTGCCTACTAACTCGTAGATTATTAGGTTTTCTAGTGACCATAATACTAGATGGCACTCATGAACCCTATAATTATAACTTTATGATTAAGCCCAAAACCCTCTTTAATTTTAGGAGGCAACTCCGTTATTCGATAGGATGATGACTCCACTAGGGAATTGTTCGGTCGGACTGAGCTTTGCTTGTTTGAGTGTTTGCCTATTTATTTTATTGGTTTGTTTAATTTAATTTTAGCATTTTTTTTACTGCTTTACCATGTATTTTTTATATATTGCTTGTGCAAAAGTTCATCAGGTATGGATTAATGCCTTTATGCATTTTAATTTTTAAATAAATCTATTTATAGGTTAGGTGTGGAGTAATGGTCTGCCTCATAACTTTTAGTCGGGGTTCATATTCGTGAAACATTCAACTATAAGCAGAGCGTTTACTCAGTAATGGCGGTCACACTGTGCCGTGACAATTTCTTGCAAACACCTATACTGATTTCATGAAAAGTGGTCATTGGATAGATCATAAACCTTTTTGGGACCATGTAGTGAATCTAGCCCTCATATAATAATCTAAAACCTGCCTTTAGGGTATGAACTCTTTAATAATTTATTTTGCATTAGAGCAAACCTAATGAAAAACCTGAACTCTACTAGTTTTTTGAGCTAAGACCATGACTTTCATGATTTTTTCTGAGTACGAGGAAAGATTCGAGATGATGCAATTAGTTGAAGGGAATTGCCGAAGGACTGAGGTAGGGGAACTACTGCATATAACCAAAGTACATTATTTCATGGATAATATAAAGAAGCTTGTGTCAGTCTTAGGGTATATGGATGAGACTTTGTTTGAGACAAAGTATAAGAGAATTGTCCACTTAATAAGGATCCTAGTTCAGATTTCTGCAGTCATGGCCTTGATGCATTTCTGGAATCCAGGTTATAGATATTTCACCTTTGAGGATATTAACATGACCCCATCACTGAAAACTATGCCCAGATTTTAAACTTCTCAAATGACCCCCACAAAGTATATTTCAAACAAAGAATTGAGAACACAGCTGTTGAGGTCATAAAATTATTGTGTCTAGACCAAGTTGATCAGTACAGGATGTTTAATGAAAGATTTAAGTGGAAGTTGATTAAGAATAAACGGAAGGCAGATAAAGACAAAGGAAAGTTAGGAGAAGAGAAACACCAAGAGGCTGTTTTTGCCATCTTCGGGTCAGTTTTGTTTCCTATAGAAGTTGCTGGGATCATCAATATTAAAGCTGCCAATGTCTTCATTGAGGATGAACCGACAAAGAATAACCTACCTCAGCTATTTTAGTTGAAACTCTCTTATCCCTAAACCATTGTAAACTGCATAGAAAAGATGCGATGCGATGTTATGTTCCTCTACTATTTATTATTGAAAAAACTCGAAAGAATATATAACAAACAATCTTGAATGAGTAGTCCCTTGTATATTCATCACATAACAGCAGACTTATATAGCCTTTTATAAAGAGATGCAAGAATCAAATAACAACCCACGATTTACATACCGCAAACATGGAATAGACTAAGAGGAATTGTTAAAAATAGAAAACAATTAGTCTTATAATAATAGGACTTATTAACAGAATGGTAAAACAGAAAACAAATCATCTAGGAAAGAAAAACTTGTTAAACAGATTGGAATAATAAACTATTAACCTCTAAACAGTCTATCATTCCATTCCTTAAACTGTATGCAGAATGCATTCAATTTATATTAGAAACTTCACATACACCCAGCAAACTCCGAAGCTTCAAGAACACTTCTAACCTGAGCGACTTTTTCATGATGTCAGCCACCTGATCTTGAGTATTATAATGACTTAAATTAACCACATTATCTCTTACCAATTCACGAAGAAAATGAAACCTGATATCAATGTGCTTGCTTCTGCCGTGAAGAACAAGATTCTTGGAGTGTTTTATACTTGAATTGTTATTACACAGAATTGTAGTGCATTTCTCCTACACACAACCAAGCTTTTCTAAAACTCTTTTTAACCAAACACATTGACAAGCATATAAGGTAGCAACGATGTACTCAGCTTCAGTCGTGGATAAACTAACCACAAGCTACTTTTTGGATGACCATGATACCGCTCCTGAACTAAGCATGAATACACACCCTGTAGTACTCTTGCGATCATCTACATCTCCAGCAAATCACTATCTGAATAGGCTGTGAGTTGTTTATAACCTCTTTTCTTGTAGAAAATCCCCAGATCCGTCGTTCCTTTCAGATATCTAAGTAATCTTTTTGCTACCAACCAGTGTTGCTCCATAGAACACTACATGAACTTGTTGATAAGACTCACACTATACATCAAATCAGGTTTGGTTGTAGTTAAATACATGAGACTTCCAACCACCTACTTAAACATACTTGCATCAACCTTGGCTCTCTTCTCGTCCTTTGATAATTTACAACCTGAAACTATAAGGTTCTTCACCAAGTTGCTTCTGTCCATGCCAAATCTTTCTAAGATTTCATGAGTATACTTTCTCTTACACATATAAATCCCATCTGAATTTTATAGTACTTCAATCCCCAAAAAGTATCTTATTTTTCCCAAGTCAGACATGTCAAATTCCAACATCATTTTCTTAAACTCTTCACACATGTTATTATCATTCATAGTAAAAATTAAATCATCAACATAAAGACTGACAATTAAAAGCTTACCTTCTTCCTTTAATTTTGTAAATAGGGTGTGTTCACAATGAAATTTTTTGAAGCCTTCTTTAGCAAAACAGGCCTCAATCTTGTTGTACCAAGCTTGTGGAGCTTGTTTGAGGCCATACAATGCCTTATTCAACTTATAAACCTTATGTTCTTCTCCTTTCTTCTCATATCCATGAGGCCGTTAGAAAAAAACTTCCTTACTAAGTTCACCATGTAAAAATGCATTTTTTACATCAAGTTGAAAAATACTCCATCCTTTTTAAGCTGCCAAGGCAATTATTAAACGTATGGTATCTAATCTTGTCATTGGAGCATAGACCTCTGTGTAATCAATCCTATATTCTTGTGCATATCTCTTTGCCACAAGTCTAGCCTTGCAGTTGTCTATCTTACTATTTTCATTGAGTTTTTTTTTTTTAAAGATCCATTTGACTCCAATGCTCTTTACTCTTTCGGGTAGGATAGTCAGAACCAATGTTTTATTACGTTCAATAGCCTCAATCTCTGCAATCATGGCATCTCTCCATTTCTTACTCTTCATAGCTTCCTCAAAAGTAAGGGGATCAACTTCTGTAAGAATAATCATGGCATTCAAGTCTTTCTTTTATGAAAAACTCTCATATTTCGTAACCTTGCATCCGAAGTGGAACTCGTCTTGCCCTCCTTTCAATTAGACCCAAGGAATTCTCATCATGTGACACACTGGAATGTGAACTAGTATCAGCTCCATCAGCTTCTTTATTCTCCTTAGCCTCTATTACAAGTTCTTAACATTTGCTCTAGGTTTTCTTTCATTCTCCTCTTCATCATTTTCTTCTCCAGTATCACCCCATTCTAACACATCTGAAGTCATTTCTTCACTCAATCCTAGTAAAATACACTATATGCTTTTGTCATCCAACTTGATTCTTTTATGGTTTGGTACATGCACATGAGCCAAGTACCTAAAAACTTTGAAATACTTTACTGTAGGTTTCATATCACTTCATGCTTCATTTAGAGTTTTATTTTGGACAGCTAAAGTAGGGCTTATGTTGAGGACATGCACACACCATCTCACAACTTTTGGTCATAAAGCCTTGGAACCTTTTTCTCCATAAGCATACAACGCATTAAATTCATCACAATCATATTCTTTCTTGCAGTAACTCTATTTTGCTAAGGAGTATAGGTTGTGGTTAGTTGCCTGATTATGTCATTAGCCTTACAAAACTCCCCAAACTTATTTGAGGTGAACTCACCACCTCTATTAGTCCTTAGACATTTAAGGTAAGCATCTGTTTTCTTTTCAACGCAAGCCTTATATCTTCTAAACATGGTAAAAGCCTCTGATTTTTCATGCAAGAAGTAAATCCAAGTCTTACAACTAAAATCATCAACAAAACTAAAAACATACCTCTTGTTGTTGTTTGATGCCGACTTTATAAAGCCACATATATTGGCATATACCAGCTCCAGTTTCTGTGATGCTTTTCATAGACTTTTTTTTTGGAATGGATTCTCTATGGTGCTTTCCAACCAAGCATGATGTACATAACTTCGTAAGAGCTGTAACTGAAGGCAAACCACTGACCATCCTTTTATATTGAAGGGTTCTCAACCCTTTAAAGCTTAAATGTCCAAATTTATAGTGCCATAAATAACTCTCATCCTCTCTCACAGCTTGAAAAGAAGTAATAGCTTTAGGCATCATTGCTACGAGCACAACAAACATCCTATTCGCGCTAATCTTAAACTGAATAGTTAGACCCTTAATAGGATGAAAAACTTTGCACTCCCTATGTTCAATTAGAATTGACACACCCTTTTCTTGAAGTTGCCCTATACTTAACAAATTGTTTTTCAACTCATGAATGTAATAGACCTCAAAAGTTACCTGAGTAATTCCATTCACTTGCATTCAAAGGTTTTTTCCCCACAACTACCATCTTTGAGTTGTTGCCTAATTTCATAGTTTGCCTGAATTAAACATCCAAATCCAAAAACCATTCTTTATTCCTACTCATATGATTATTACATCCTGAATCAAAGAACCATACCTCTTTTCTCTTAGCATGGTTAAGCTCTACATAGGATATTAATAACAACTCTTCTCTTTCATCTATTTCTGTATAGTTGGCTCCATTCTCCCAACTAAGACACTCATACTGAAAGTGTCCTAGTTTATGACACTTAAAACATTCAATAATGGCCTTGTTGAAAGGTTGTCTGTCAGGACCTCTTCTTCTTTCTCTAAACACGTCTCGATCTCTTCCTCTACCAGTGTTATCTTCATGAGTGATCTTGAGAACCTGCTCTTCTTCTTTATGGATATTCATTCTTTGTTCATGGATAAGCAAACTGCTCTGCAGCTCGTCAATGGTTAGTGTGTTTAAATAACTGGATTCTTTAATGGAGCAAACTGTATAATCAAATTTTAAAGTCATAGACCTCAAAATTTTTTCATTGATGATGGTTGGGCTCATTGTCTCACAATGAGTCTTCATTTTGTTGGCTATAGTGAGAGTACGAGAAAAGAAATTATCAATAGTTTCACCCTTCTTTATGTGTTGAGTCTCAAAGTCCCTCCAAAGTGCTTGTAACAATGCTCTTTTCACCTTGGTAGAGCTTTGGTATTTCTGTCTCATGGAGTCCCAAATACTATTTGATGTGTCTCTGTCGAGTATAGTCTCCATGATATTCCGATCTATATCTTGAAAGAGATAATTCTTTACCTTTAAGTCCTTCAGCTTCTGCCTCTCAATCAATTTGCGTTGTGCTTTTGCCTGGTCCTCGATTAATTTGTGATGTCCTTTTGTTGCCATCATTGAAATCCCATTCTTTATAAGATCCCAATATTCTTTGGAGTGAAGAAAGTTCTCCATCAACATCATCTAATGATCGTAATGTCCGTCAAATTTAGGAATGGCCGGCGGCACAAAACCATTGCTATTGCTTTCTGCCATTCTGTTTGATTTCCTATTTCTGAAAAAGAAACTACAGTTTCTTTCCACACATCCACACACACTCACACTCAAGCCTCCTGTAATGAGGCTTTGATACCAATTGTTGAAAAACACTTAGAAGAAACTATAACAAACAATCTTGAATAAGTAGTCCCTTGTATATTCATCACAGAACAACAGACTTATATAGCCTTTTACAAAGAGATGCAGGAATCAAATAACAACCCACGATTTACATACCCTAAACGTGATAACAGACTAAGAGGAATTGTTAAAAACAAAAAACAACTAGTCCCATAATAATAGGACTTACTAACAAAATGATAAAACAGAAAATAACTCATTCGGAAAAGCAGGACTTGTTAAACAGATTGGAATAATAAACTGTTAACCTCTAAACAGTTTATCATTTATGTGGATAGTCAGTTACTTAGAGATATCGAGAGAAGTTTTCAATAATTTATATTGGTTCAACATGAGACCTCTTTGGTTGATTTTAAACGAATAGTAGAACAACCCAGATAAGAAGGCCTGGGTGAGAAAACATCAAACACTCCTATAGAGTAATTTTTAGGGGTGAGTAAAAAAATTGAAACCGATTAAACCGAGAAAACCGATAAAAAAATAACCGAAAAAATCGAACCATGAAAAAAAACCAATTAGAATTTTGAAAAAACCGATCGGTTTGATTTGGTTTTGATTTTATAAGCCTGAAACCAAAAAAACCGAATCGAACCTAAACCGAAAAAAACTAGAAAAAAACCGAGCCAAACCGGAAAAACCAAGCCAATACCGAAATAATCGAGCCAAAACTAAGCCAAATCGGTTTGAACCGGCTTTGTTCTAAAAAAACCAAACTGAACCGAAACCGGTTGGTTTGAACCGATTTTGGTTTTTTTTAAAAAAATTTCGGTTTGGTTTTTTTAATTAAAATTAAATTGAACCGAAAATGATCACTCCTAGTAATTTTTGGTGCTTAACGTTTAACTCGTTAAGTACTATTCCCGAGTCATGAGGCTGAAATAATATAATAAAAAGTAAACAAAACAAATCATGAAGTCTAATTCTCAATCAATCCAATATTAAAAAATAAAATTAATTAAAAAATTAATTAAAAAACTTGAGTTAACTAGGTTAACATGCGAAACTAAGTCATCACATCAAATTTGTTATATAAAAAAAAGTAATATTAAAAAGTTAATTAAAAACATTAATTAAAAAAATAAAAGATAAAAAAAATAATACTCAAATAGTGCTTTGTGAGGAACAAATGAGTAAAATTCCCTTCTCTTATTATTTATAATATAATTAGCCCATGCCACTTGGAAGCTACATAAGTACGTAGGCACGCTGCATTATTAGCCGGGCCACAAACACGGGTACAAGACGAAGCCA
>Ga0325410_1006509_pt1 | contig 12823 bp, 5 predicted proteins | sample PopdelMetagenome_16_FD_206182 | JGI IMG/M metagenome (GOLD analysis project Ga0325410, IMG submission 206182) | Populus deltoides microbial communities from Bellville, Georgia, United States - Xylem-PdIQD-R3 | ecosystem: Host-associated > Plants > Phyllosphere > Stem > Wood/Secondary xylem... | reverse complement strand
CAATTAAAACTCGATCAAAACACATCAACTTTTTATTTTAAAAAAATATTATATTTTAATTTTTAATATAAAAATAGATTAATTTAAATTAATTCAAATCTATTTATTTGACATAATTCTCGAGATTAGATTTAAAAGCCATTATTTTTATTTTAATATAACAAAGAAAAAAGACAAGTAAATGATTATCAAATGGTGCAGAAAAACACTCGCTTTTCTAGTGAGAGAAAGGGTTGGATGGTGCACTAAGAACATAGTCTTTGAAAATTCGAAAATAAATTATAATTATAAATCAGTCGAGGATAAACCCTATTCTTTATTCCTCGAGAATCTCTCAAGACATGTTTATGATGGAAAATATTTAACATCATAAAAATAATGTAACTTTTGGATTAGTACGGTGATTAAGGTACTGTTTAATAACGCAGTTGCGGCTGTGTTTTCAAAAAATTTTAAATTTTTTTTTTAAAAATTTAATATAATTTATACGTTTTGAATCGTTTTGATGTGCTAATGTCAAAAATAATTTTTAAAAAATGAAAAAAATCATTAACATGCATTTTGACACGAAAAGTTATTTGAAAAGCACCCGCAACCACACTGCCAAACACGCTCTAAAAAGATTTGTTTTCTTTTTTCTTTTTTAAATTCAAATCTTAAGATCGGTAATTCGGTACTTAAAGAGAATTCTTCTTAATATATTAATTTAACGTCTGAAGTAATTTAGTTTTAGCTAGTTAGGTAATTCACGTCTAGGGCTAATTTTTTTTTATAAAATATATTCGAAAATCTAATTAAAACTAATTGATCTATAAAAAAAAAAATTTAAGAGCTTCGGGGCTGACTTTGCAACCATACCATCACTTTTAGACATGTCGTTAAAAGAATTAACTAAATATAATTTTTTTTACCACTGTACTAAATGGGAAGAAACTCCCTCATTAACCCATACATACACATTGAGCAGATTTGCGCCAACTTATGAAGGACTCTCATTACCTAACACAGTTATGGAACAGGTTTGAGAAAAGGTCGTATCAGTAAATTGCCTGCATGTCATGTCTAGGTGTATGAACCTCCCACCTATCCCATAACTGTGTTAATTAATTAACACTTTGAAAACTTGACATGACGTGACGGTCGTGGCCAGAAAACGTGACAAGACTGCAAGAGAGGGAGAGGTATATTAATTAATATACACTATTCTTTTCCACCATGCATTAATCAATATTTACCATCTCACATGTCACTGTACTGTGTACTAAAGCACTGACTATTTTATATATATATAATTTTCAATTTTATTCTTAAACGATTAAGCTTTTTATTTTATTTTTATCCAATTATGTTTCTAATAGTAAATGTTGTATTGAAAGAAAAAAAAACTAAAATAATAAGCACACGGGTAAAATAAATAGTTGTTTTTAAAATTTGTTTAAAAAATTTATTTTAATTTTATTTTTTTATTAATTAGATGGCCAGTCTTTTTAATTTTTACAAATTATATTTTAATACCAAATTTTATTTTTCTTATTTTTTAAGATAAAAATAAAAACTCGCTAAATTATGTTGTCTGTCTATTTTTTTTAAAAAATAGATGACTTGTTTTAGAGACTCGCATGTTTAAATTTATTTTTAATATTTTTTTAATTTTTGTGATTATTTTTTTAATAATTATTATTTTTTAATTGTTCTTGATGTGTTGATTTTTGATGTGATCAATATGATTTATTTTTATTTTTTTATGTATATTTTATATGGATTAAATTTATTTTTAAAAATTAAAAATATTTATTTTCTTGTAATATTTTAAACATGTACAACTTTACATAACTTTTTTCTATTTAATTTAATTAACTTTTTGTATTAATTTTTATTATAAATTAATTTTAATAAATAAACTTATTAAACTTAACAACGTACATATTGTGCTAATAAATATCTTAATTTATATCTTAATATTTTATATTTTATTGTTGTTTTTCATTGTTTTTTTCTATTCAATTATACTAATTTCATAATCTAAAATACATAATCTTTATCTATATCTTAATACTTTGAATATATCTCATATTCGAATCATGGGTTTTTTCATTTTTGTGCAGACAACATTTATTAAAATTTGTTTTTTTATCGGTGTTACCTAATTTTTTTTATAGTATTATTAAGTTAATTAATATTTAACTTGATTATCATTTTTTTTAAAAAAATTTAAAAAATATAATTGTCTCCTGAATACTTTTAACTAAAAAAAATTGATCTGACTGCGGGCCAATCTATATGATACCTTACATGTCTATGAACATTCCATCGGAAAATTTATAGAGGTTTTCTCAGTCTAGAGAGGCTTCATCAAAACATACATTAGCTTGGAAGCTATGGAGGGTCTAGAGGGAACTCTGGCCGAGCTAAGAGACACATTTAAAAGTGGAAGAACTAGAAGTGTTGCATGGAGGAAAAGCCAACTTAGAGCCATGATTGAGTTTGTCCAAGATAATGAAGAGGAAATGTTCAAGGTACTTGATCAAGATTTGGGAAAGCACCCTGTCGAAGCTTACAGGGATGAGGTAATTGAGTATGTGAATAATTCTATATCTAGTCTTAACAACCCTTCTGTCGACAGGGAAAAAGATGGAGAGGGGTATGATCTTGATAGTCAATATTGTTGTCTAGACAAGATCTGTATACCATCTATCCTGTTGTGAATTCTTTTGCTTGATTGTTAATTTATTTCTTTACTTAAGCAGTGATAATAAATTATTACTCCGTTGTAGGTTGGAGTAGTAGCAAAATCAGCCAAGCTTTCTTTGAGCTGTGTGGAGAAATGGATGGCTCCTAAAAAGGTACTGTGCGTATTTGGCTGGTTGAGTTTAATTTTGAGCATGGACTGATACTGCAGAAGAACTGGTGCATATATATGCTTTTTTAATGTCTCGTTTTGTTGTTTAATGGCTGTTTTGGACTTCGTATAGGGCAATTTACCCCTGGCTTTCTTCCCTGCAAGTGCAGAAGTGATGCCCGAACCATTTGGTGCCGTCCTCATAATGGGATCTTGGAACTTCCCTATCTGTAAGAGCAATCAATTCTTTACTACATTTCTGATGTGAGATTTTTTTTCCAGTATGAGTGAAACGAAGAGTTAAGAAGTCACTTGGTCCCAAAGAATAATTAGAACCATCACAATACCTCAGGCGCCCACCAAGTTGTATCTTCAAGCTCTTGAATTGAACCCATCAAGGCGTTTCTTCATACAAGTTAATTATAGTCCATAAGTAAAGAGGGGATTATTTCTTTACAATTGTTCGACAAACTCGTTAGAATCTGTTCTGTCATTGCCTGCTTATGGAATTCAGCAAAACTAAAGATCAGGGGCATTGTACTTCCAGAGAAAAATAATGGTTCATTGGTATTTGGTAAGAAAACTGGAAAGTGTTAAAAAGGTTATGATATATCTGTCTCAAAATTGAGTTGGTGTATGATGAATTATCAACAAGAAATTATCAGCCTTTAGATTAGGAATAATCAGAAGGCCTACTGTATTTATAAACTTTACTGGTGTTGGATACTGCAATATTGCATTCACCCAATAATCTTTTTGAATGCAGCATTGACATTGGATCCATTAATAGGAGCAATATCTGCAGGAAACGTTGTGGTTTTAAAACCTTCTGAGCTATCACCAGCATGTTCTTCTTTTCTTGCTGAGACCATCCCTAAATACCTGGATCCCAAATCCATTAAGGTCATTGAGGGCGGAATAGATGTTTGTGAACAACTTCTACAGCAGAATTGGGACAAGATATTCTTCACTGGTACCACCACTTTTCTTTCCAATTGCATATTGAAAATCTGCTGTTGCCTTAAAAAAATAGTTTGCATTATGTTAGTTTTGTTTACCATGCTTATTTCTAATGTATCTTCAGGTAGTCAGCGTGTGGGACGCATCGTAATGACTGCGGCTGCACAGCATTTAACACCAGTTACACTTGAGCTGGGAGGAAAAAGTCCTGCCATCTTGGACAGCAGCTCCAATCCCACCAATATGAAGGTTACGAAGTGGTTACTAGAATCTAAATGATCCAAGGGATTTCTATAATGTTTGAGAATACTAGCTGACTAACTTTGAGCATGTTGGACTGAAGGTAATAGCCAAAAGAATAGTAGCAGCGAAATGGGGGTCGTGCAGTGGGCAAGCATGTATTGCCATTGACTATATGCTTGTAGAAGGGAAATTCGCTTCCTATCTGGTAATGTAAAATTTCTGCATAAGTCTTTTGGTCTTGTTGCTCGATTTTTATATCTGCATGTTGGCCTGTTTTAGATAGACTTGCTAGAGAAAACAATCAAGCAATTCTTTGGTGAAAATCCAAGAGAATCAAAGAGCTTATGCAAAATTCTAAACAAGAACAACTTCAAGAGGTTGCTTGACCTTCTTAAAGACCCTCTTATTAGAGCTTCTGTTGTTTACGGTGGTTCTGTAGATGAAGAAACAATGTGAGTTTTCCGTCTTTCCTCTTTACTTTGAGTATCCTGAAATGATTTGCTCCTCTAACTATGATTTTAGTGCCTCTATCAGTGGAAAGTTATAGAATTGATGAGCTTTGTGTATGTCTTTTTGACGATTCCAAGTCACTAAGTCACTTGTTGAGAGACACACAAGTTCAGCTGAAAATTCAAACAATACTGAAAGAAGCTCTTATCAATCTTCATCCATAATCTTGTAGGTACATTGAGCCCACAATCTTGCTAAATCCTCCCCTCGATTCTCAGATCATGACAGATGAAATCTTTGGCCCCTTGCTTCCAATTATCACAGTGAGGATTACTCCTGTCTTTCTCATTACAAAATCCTGTTTCTTATCTAAAATATGCTACTACTTGTGCAGCTGAATAATATTCATGATAGCATTGAGTTCATAAGCTCCAGGCCAAAACCTCTTGCCATTTATGCTTTCACCAGGGATGAAACATTCAAGAAACAAATTCTATCAAAAACATCCTCCGGATGTGTGACTTTCAACGACACCCTGCTTCAAGTACGATCCCATCTCTTCCATTTGCTTGCTTCAATATTGTTAGAACTCGGAGTGCATTACGTTTCATGTTAAACTTGCAGTTTGTATGTGATTCTCTACCATTTGGAGGTGTTGGTCAAAGTGGCTTCGGAAGATACCACGGGAAGTACTCTTTCGATACTTTCAGTCATGAAAAAGCAATCTTGCAAAGACGTTTCTTCCCTGAGCTTGAGCCCAGGTATCCACCATGGAATAACTTCAAGTTTCAATTCATCAAATTGCTCTACGCCTTCAACTATATTGGATTATTATTGCTACTTCTGGGATTGAAGAAGTAGCAAATGAAACAAGCATTCAAGTTTGGAGGAAGGCAGCACTTCTTTGATGAACTTAATTATGTTTGCTTCACTTTATTACATAAAAACAAGATTAGTAATCCTGTATGAGTATCCCTCTAGCATGCTTCTCATCAATTATACCTCCTGTATTAGGCTGAGGACCGCCAACTGTTACTGTTACTGTTGCTTGGAGGTCAAATTTTATTTTATCAAACAAGATTTTAAATCCATCTTCTATCGATGAAAAGAACCATTGGTGGGCTAAAAAACCTCAATGGGCTGGCTAGCTTTAATTTCTTTTCTTTGTTTCTTTTCTTCTTCTTTTGTTTTCAGATCAATTATATACCGATGAAGTTGGGATTAGAAAATTAGTATTTCCTTAGGTTTAATTAGTATTTCAGGATTAGTAACAGTAAGCACATGCTTCTTTTCTGTTGATGTTTGACCCAAGCCATTGAAGTTCCTAAAGGATGCCCCAATGATTAAAATTGAAAAGTTTTGAGAGTTCTATCTTCATCGAATCTCAAGTTAATTTGGATTAGTTTTTTAAACCAGTTTAGATTTCATAACCATAGTTAAAAGGGTCAGCCATATTTCTAAAGTTTCAAAAGTCCAAAACATGAAAGTTTTCATGGCATTCAAGGACATGAAGGTAGCAGCAACAGATTAGTGATCAAAACTAAAACAAAACTATACGGATCCGTCATCATGAAGCTTAATAATGTTCTCAGACCCCGAGGAGAACACTCAAACATACACAAAAACATCCAAAATTATACAATAATCCTTAACAAATCAATTTCATATTATATAATCAAAGTTAAAAAATAAGAGCATAGCATCAGCAGATGCTTAAAAAAAAAAAACAGGCTAACAGTTGCTGGCTAGTAAAGTTACACAGTTGACAGATTACACAAAATTTATAATCAGATAAAGCATCATTTAGAATTCTAGTTCTACACAGAGATATCTCTAGTACTATGAATTTAGTTATCTTGGGCCTTCCAAACACAGTAGATACATGAGTATCGAGCAAGTCGCAGCACAGCAAGAAAATCTGCAGAAACCGAATGGCCCTATGGGGCACAGTTTCTGTCCGCCACCTACCTATTGATCATGGTAGGACCTAGAACTTGCCGTCACATCTTTCTAGTGAAAGCACAGGAAAATGAAAGGCACGTTAGCGTCCTCGTTAGCCAATTTAATTCACCCCTCGAGTTTCACACTTGCAAACAAACACACGTAAACAAGAAATCAACCTCAATATTACCAGAGGCATATCATTTCATGAAGATCTAAAATCATTCGAGCATGAACAGAGCTATTTGTTTTACCGCAAATCAACCTCAATATTTAGTAGCACAAATTATCAACTCTGGTTAGCCATAAACCCTCCACAAATCAAGCACTAAAAAAACATATTAATTTCAAGTATTTAGCTTCAAAACCTCACATTGATGTAAACGACATTAATGCTCAAAATGGAGATGACACTAAAAGAGGTTCATGACCTAGAGAATCCACATGTCCAAACAACCCTTTACAAAAACCAATCAAATCACGAGGACCCAGCAATCAATAACTGGACCTGTTCTACTGGTTCCAGCCAAACCAGAACACACATGCCTTGTTAATACTATGTTGCCACTTTAAATATTTCAGGCTACAATCGTTCCCATCAGCACAAATTATCATAACTTAAAGAAACAGACCATACCAAAAAAAAAATTCCCACCGATGTTTATTGGATTAAGTACTTGTTTGCCGGAATATTTTAAGGCCCCACCCCCCCGGCAAACAAGTACTTAATCCAATAAATATCTATTACAGTGGCGGAATATTTTAAGGCCCCCCCCTCCCCGGCAAACAAGTACTTAATCCAATAAATATACAGGGGCGGAATATTTTGGGCCCCCCGGAATATTTTAAGGGCCCAGGGGCGGTTTTTTTGGGCCCCCGGAATATTTTAAAGGCCCAGGGGCGGATTTTTTGGGCCCAAAATATATACATATATATATATATATACACACACACACACACACACACACATATATATATATATATATATATATATATGTATGTTTGGGGGGTGGGCCCCCATATATATATATTTTAGGTAATTAAGTATTAAGTGTGGGGGAGGTTTTTTATTCTACAAAGGTGAGTTTTTTTTTATTGTAATTAAGTGTGATTTTTTAATTTAATTTTTTTAAAATTAATTTACATAGCCCTAACATAAAATCATTACTTTGCGTAATAAATTCTGCAACCGGTCAAAAAAAAATATAAATATAAATCATAAGTAAAAAATTTTAACAGAAAGATTGAAGCAAAACCATCAATTAATTTATTTTTCATCAAATAAAATAAGGTAACTTAAATTTAAAATCTATTTTTATTTTGTTTTGAGATGTTGGTTAATAATTTCATGAGGTTTTTTTATATAATTCTATCATTTTTGCTTCATTTTTTTCTTAGATCTGCTAATTTTACCAATTATTTTTTAAATTCTTGTTATAGTGTTTTTTTTAATTAATTAGATATATTTTATTGGTTTGTTTTGATTATACCTTGATTTTTTTATGTTTTGTTTTTAGCAAAATCACCAAAATTATCAATTTTTTCTCACGATATATGTTTTGAATTTAGGTTGAACCATGAACAAAATAAGAAGAATTTGATTTTTTTTCAAAAAAATATTGATAACTCGCAGCCTAGTGAACCAACTTCAATGTGTAATGTTAAAGTTATGATTGAGCAACTCCAATGCCTTTGTATGTTTATATTTGATAGATATAAAGACCAACAACATTAAAGTGATGAATATATTATGAAGATGAAATTAACTTCGTTGCTTTAACTCAATTTGGTATTTCTTCGAACTTTTTACCTTATACAAAGATCATTATATGTTTATAGTAAGTTATTTGAATAAAACTAAATTATACAAGTTTTTTTACAACTCATGTACAATAAAGTAAAATAAATATTATATTTTATTATATTAATTATGCCTCCCTAATAAATAATTTTAGCTCCGCCCCTGCTTGTTTGGAAACTTGTGCATGGTTGAGGTATAATTTAGATTTTTAAATAAAAAATGTTTTTAATCTTATAACGTGGATTGCACCGAGTCCCATAGTTTTTTAACCGTTTAATTTTATAGTAATAGTTATTTTTAAGGTTATTTTTAATTAGAAATATATCAAATAATGTATTTATATTTTTAAAAAAATGTTTTTGATTTCTGTCAAAATAATTTAATAAAAATAATTTTTTAAAAAATTATTGCAAAAACACTTTAGAAGGCAAAAAGAAACTTATCCTTATAGATGGTTTGGAAGCGAGCTAACCTGTGTTTTTAAAAGAATCAATTTTTTTTGTTAAAATTAAATTTTTTTATTTTTTAAAATTATTTTAATACATTAATTTCAAAAATAAATTTTAAAAAATTAAAAAATATATTATTTTAATATATTTTACTGTAAAAAACACTTTAAAAAACTAATATTTCAAAGAAGCAGATCAAAGTGGGTGGTTTTGACTTTCTACTAAAGCAGACCAGACAAATAAATAGAAGGGTGTAGTCGTCTTAAGAATAATCAACCAATAAAGAGCTGCCACATATAAAGTCAAAAAGTCAATCCCAACATTCACCGGGCCAAATTCCTCCAACGCCGCCGCCCGCTCACATAGATTCTCCCTTACCAAACTTAAAGATCGTAAATGGAAGCGAGCCTCCATAATCATTTTCTTTCTCGAACCTTCTCTTACACGTTACCAAAACCCAAAAACCCACCAAATGACCCGACCCATTTTATCTTCGCCATGAAAAACCCATTTAAGCCAATATTTATATCACCAAAAACAATCACCTTCAATTCAAGATCTCAAGATCCCAAATCCTGTCACGTTACTGCCAATTTTGCAATGGCAACGGAAAATAAAAATCAACAGATTGAATCAACGGTGATGAGTAAACAAGGAGAGGAGGAATCGAAGAAGAAGACGGCTCCCCCGCCGCCGCCGCCCCCCGAGAAGCCGGAGCCAGGAGATTGTTGTGGGAGTGGATGTGTTCGATGTGTCTGGGATGTGTATTATGAGGAGCTTGAGGAATATGACAAGCTTTATAAATCTGATTCTTCAAAATCTTAGCCCGCCCCTCGTGATGTGATGATGAACTGTATTCTTTCAGATTTGTTTTTCTGGGTTACAGATTCAATTAATTAGGTGGTGTTCTTGATTTTTATTTTTATGAATATGCGGTCCTTGATTGTAATTCGACTATACCAGGCAACAATAGAAATTCCTGAATCAGGATTATTTTTTTGTGGTAATTATCGATTTTCTTTATTTTGATTAATGAGATCTAATTTCATTGAAATGAAAAACGATTTAGCGTTGTTATAAATTATAACCTGATTCAATTTAATTAACAAGTTAATTTTGGTTATGAATATTTTTAAAAATATTAAAATAAAAACATGTTTGATAAAATAACATCTAATTTAAATTATGTTTTAATTTAATTGATCATAGTTTTTATTACAATATTTTTAATTAAAAAAACTTGAAATAAAAATTCTGAGTAGAAAAAATTCTCTTTAATTTCTACAACTAAAAGTTGTACACAAAGTAATTAAAAAAAATTTTATTTTAAGATTTTTAAAATAAGTTAAAATAATATTGTTTTTTTTAAAATTAAAATAAATAAATAAATTATATTTTGACCGGTTAACTTGTCGGATAATCTAGAATTGACTTCTACGTGGTTTTTAAACTCTGTTAATGCCAGGCTTCGAATGGATTAAACCCATTAATCTATCGGATAAATTGAAAAATCGATGAAATCTGGGGGTTAATTGAAACAAACGAAACTATTTGGATAAAACCGAGATACCAGGGGAAAATTAAACTATACCCATAAAAAACATTACTTGCGTACGAGGAAAGGCAGTTACTGAGCAATTATTTGTTGTTGCTAAAAGAAGCGAAGATGAAGAGAATCCAGTGTAGTATAGCTCTTAATCGGACAGCAATTGGGTTATTATTGTTGTTGGTCGCGTTAGCAAATGAATTGAAAGTAACCGAAGCATCGAATTCAGCTTCAGCTTTTGTTCAAAACGTTATCTACTCCAACAAGATCGTCATCTTCTCCAAATCTTACTGCCCGTAAATTCTATAATTCTCTCTCTTAATTTCTGTTTTATGGGATTTTTTTTTCATGAATATTAATGTGTTATTAGTATTAATTTATGCCTTGGACGTGGATGATTTTGTTCTTTTAGTTCTTCTTTTATGATTGATTTGTGTTTCCTTTTTAGATTAAAAAAGTGGGTCTTGGTTAGAATTTTGGAAAGTAGTTTTTGATATTGGAATTTGGTTAGTATATTATTGGATTGGGATATGAATTTAATTTTCATGGAAAGTTCTTTGAATTATATGAATTTCTGGGAATTCTAGTTTACAGCCAATCGTCTATGTTTTATGAATTCTGGGAATTAATTTTAATACACAGCTAACTGTGCAGTGCAAAAGCTGAATCTCACTTGAGCATTTTGGGAGGAAGAATTGTGATTTGTTTTCTTTTTGTTGATAGGTATTGTTTGCGTGCCAAGCGTGTGTTCAGTGAACTGTATGAGAAACCTTTTGCCGTGGAGCTTGATCTTCGAGGTATCTCTATTTAGCTACAGATTCATGTAGCATGGGTACCGGGAAAATGGTTTAAATTGGCAGTGTTTCTATGAATTTTGCAGATGATGGAGGTGAAATTCAGGATTATCTGCTTGATTTAGTTGGCAAGCGCACTGTCCCTCAAATATTTGTGAATGGCAAGCATCTTGGTGGATCTGATGGTTAGCTGCTCTGTTCGTTGCCCTCTTTCTTCTTTTTAAAATTTTCCTTCTTTGAGGGATGTATTAGTTTTCAGGCTTGTTTCTCCTCATTTTACTAATTGCTTTTTGATCGTTAATTTTGATATTTAGATCTCAGAGCTGCCGTCGAGAGTGGTGAACTGCAGAAACTTCTAGGCATGGAGTAGCGGAAATGCTGGAATCTGATTTGAAGCTGCATCTGGTATTGAAGTCCAATGGAGCTTGAAGTATTTATCATAACTTGATAAGGTTCTGTTTTTGTAGAGCCATGTTAACAACACATGGTGTTGATATAGGGTTGATTTTGTCCTTTGTTTTGAAATTGTGAGTTGAAGTTAAAGAATATATCATAGCATTTAAACCTTTGTTAAATGAAGTAAAAGACATTTTCTTGTAATTTTCTCAAATTCACTGGAGTTGTTCATGCACCAACGAAGAGTTGGGGGGGGGGGGGGGGTTCATGGAAGACTTGGGATTATAAGATGATTTTGAGGATCATTTGAATTATCATGTTACTTCATACATGATTAAACTACACGAAGGGAATGTCTTCCCAAGAAGTAGGTCTATGCCACTCAGTGTTGATGAGTTTCTGCAGGCATCATGCAAATTTTACCAAAATGGAGTTTCCACATTTCATTTACTGATATTGAATGATTCTGTGGTCATTCTGTAATGGATACACTGGCTCTGCATTGCAAGAGTTTTTCGATTGCTAGACTTTTCCTATGTGTGAGGGAAGGTGCATTGGCAATGAAGAAGGTTTAGTGATAGTTTTTGTTTTGAATCATTGACAGATTTCCTATCAAAACAATATAGTGATTAAACTTGATGGCAAAACTGTGTTACCATAGTTGGCTGGATTACGGTGAACTCTAGTAGTTAACGCAATCCCTGGTAGTCAGTCTGTTTATCTGTAAGCTACGCAAGTTTCATAATGATCTGCAAAGTGATGAAGGGGGGGCATTAGTGTTGGTGAACATGTGAGTGAGGTTCCATATTCATGGATGCAGCTATGTGGCGAAGTTATTGAATTCTCTGGTCCCGGCTAGTGTGTTTTCTTGTCTAATTCCTTGTGTTTGTATGTCTAATTCCTTGTGTTTGTATTGTATGAATTTTTTTATGGGATATTCTTTTCTGGAGCTCCATCATGCATGTTACGAGTGACCATCTTTCTGGTGCAAAATTTCGCCTGTTGGCCTGTTATAATTCTACGCAGAGATTCTTGTACTGTAAGTTTTACAAGACAACAACAAATACATTTACCTAGCTGTATTTTAGAAGAAGACTATGCATTCCAAAGAAAGCAAAGTGCTACAGTAAGTTGCCATTTGCAGGTCAATGAACTGTTCAGAAGGGGCAGCACACGATTATGAGCCAGATGTCGTATCTCTTCGTAATCAGGTGAAAGCTGCATATGTCTGTGGTCGCCATTCACCTTTTTGTGCGCTGAGTAAACCTTCTTGGTCTTTGGAGAAGATTAGATGAACCTCCCAATGTAGAGACTTCAACAAGTTCTCCACTTCCTCAATTGCACTTGGCTCATCACGAACAATCAGTTTACCTCCAGGTCTTGCGATTCTATCAACTTCTGCCA
>Ga0325410_1006505_pt1 | contig 12824 bp, 4 predicted proteins | sample PopdelMetagenome_16_FD_206182 | JGI IMG/M metagenome (GOLD analysis project Ga0325410, IMG submission 206182) | Populus deltoides microbial communities from Bellville, Georgia, United States - Xylem-PdIQD-R3 | ecosystem: Host-associated > Plants > Phyllosphere > Stem > Wood/Secondary xylem... | reverse complement strand
TTTTTTCTTTTTTATTTTCTTATCAAATTACACTATTTCCATGATTTTTTTAAGCTATGTTATTTTGTCATTTAAAAAAATATGCTAATTAAAAAAAATCATCTGAATCTAATTTGATAGTGAGAGTAACGCCCGAATTTTTTAATATAATTTGCACATTTTTAAAATTAATATTGAAGTTGCTAATCAAGATTTATTTTTTAATTTAATAGTGTAAGTAACGCTATGAACTTCTTTTAATATAATTTTCACATTTTTAAAATTAATATTTGAGTTGCTAATCAAGATTTATTTTTTATTTTTCTAAAAAAAACAGTTATAAAAAAAATGTGCAACCAAATTATAATTAAAGATATGTTCAAATTTTTAATTAGTCTTTATATTTTTTTATTGTATAATTAGGTTTTTAAAAAAATATTAAACTTAATAGAATCCACAACACGGATCACAGGTTTAACAAATTGATCAAGATCAATCTAATACATCACCATCTCAATGTTGAAAAAAAAATATTATTTTGCAATTTTTTAATGTTTATTTGGACTTATTTTATTTTTTGATTTTATTATTCGACATTAGTTTTTTTTTAAATGGGATTTGTGATTTTCTTTGCTTTTTTTCATATCAGGTTATCTCGATCTCGTGACTTGAATCATGGGTTCGAAGTGTTAACACCAGTTAGCTCGAGCCTTTTTACAAGGTTGTTTTTTTCATTTAATATTTTTATGGTCTTGTCCTTCAAAATTTTGTCCTCTTTGAAATTAATCCTCATTGTTTTTCATGTTTTGGCTTTTTTTGGGTTATCTTCATTAGCATGATCCGAGTCATGAGGTTCGGTTATTTTACATATTTGGATTTATTTTTTTAGATATTTTTTGTTTGTTAATGTTATTTTTGGTTTCGGGATGTTTGTTTTAAATTGATATAATATCATAGAAAACAAATCAAAATAAATTATGAATACTAATTTAAAATCAACCAAATGTTGAAAGATAAAATAAGTAAAAAAGGACAAAAACGACTTAATTGAAAGAAAAAAAAATGAAAGATGGTGTTTTTTAAAAGAAAAAAAAATTATTTAGTATTGTTATTAAACTCAGCCTAATAAATCAACTTTAAAAACTTTTGACTCAACTCCTTACTTTACTTTGATTTAAAATCATCCCACATGAGAGTTGACTCTTGGTGACTCACATTTGTTTATTAAAATAATTTTTTTATTCGATCAAATGATAATATAAATAAACACACATTAATTGATTGAATAAAATAAGAAAAATATTATCTTCAAATAATTTTTTTCTCCTCTTCAAAACAAATTTTATCTATATAAAAGATAAAAAAAATATAGATGAATAAAAAAAACCTTTTCAAAATTTAAATGCATAACGAAAAAATAATTGTCGTTTAAATGAAGCTCCCTAAATCAAATAAAAAAGAGAAAATGGATATTAATACAAATAAAAATAAAGTAAAAAAATTTAAAAATATATATTAAAAAATTATTTGAAAAAAGAAAGAAGGCCAGCCCGCTTGGCCTATTTTTTCAAGGCGACTGAGCCCTTATGTTTTTTTTTGTTGCATTTGGGGTGGTCAACATGTCATCCATTCCAAAAAAAATTTGAAAAACAATTAAACAAAACGTAACCTGATTTATTTTTTTACCCAAAAACTTTTTTTTGCTTATTTTCTACTGAAAACACCTTAAAATTCGTAATAAACCTATCCATAATCTTAAAAAATAACAAAAAAAAACCCCAAAAACCATAATTAACTTGAAATAAAAAAAACCAGACTGAGTTTAGATTTGTTTTTTTAAGGACTTTCAAGGCAAACAAACACCTAACATGAATTCTCTTCATTAGATGAAACCATTTGACATAAATATATATTGTTTTGGTGATCTAAATCGATGTCAATGTCATTTTTCTCTCTCTATCACCAGAATCTAGTGGTCTCTCTCTTTCTCCTTTCTCTAGTTAGAAACTGAAAAATAATAAAAGTAAATTTTTTTTCCCAAAATTGAATTTGAAAAATATTGAGGTACCAAAATTATATAATTTGTGTTATTGTTGAAGTTCGAAAACCAAAGTATATTTGTTGCTAAAACTTATGGTACGCCATTCATAATTGATATCTTTTTTATTCCAGTCCCTCTTCTTTCAACCCCGTATTTTCCTAACAAATTACAATTAATTAATCTTTAATTAGGATAAAATAATCACTAAAAAAACACTTAACGATAAAAATAAATTTTTAACAAATACACAATGTCATCCATAATGATTTATATGTTCGTAAACAGTACTTGCCTCTATAATAATAATAATAATAAAAAAACCCACGGTTTTTAAGCTATAATATAATATTAATGAAAAGCGAACAATATACAGGTTGCACCGATTGGTCGGATTCGTGGGCTCATGTGCCCACTCCAACCCATAACCCAATCATAACTAGTGCCGAATTATTATTAATAATTATATTGAATATGATCAAACAGTTCACTTGTCCAGGTTCCTATTGCAATAATAATCACTCGGTGAAGAGCTCACGTGAAACAAAAAGAGAGATCGGTTATCGAAGCAAGAATCCAACACGAAACAAACAACACTCGGAGACAGGAATCAATTCTAAGCACTTGAATTAGTTTACAACTATCAACATGTTCGTGAAATTGTATGACGTGACAGGTATTGGGTGTTTGGACTTATAAAAAAAAATAATTTAGACATTATTAATGTTTTTCTTATAATAATAAAAAAATAAATTATGTGTGGATTAACTTGATATGATCTAGAACTTGATAAATTCAAAAATAACTTGTATGACTGGTTAAAAATATAGTTTGATAAAAAAATTCAAGGCAGCATTCTGATTTATATATATATAGAGACGACGACATATTGGATTGACTTAAGTTAATTCAAGTTAACCAGTCAAATCCATGTCTTAGATCATGAGACCATGTTAACCGAATATAAAGCATATATAAACAAATTATGAAGTTGAATTTCAATCACCCTAATATTAAATGATGAAATTAAAAAAAAGACAAAAAATAACCCAAGTAAAACTATCAAATCCACAATCCGAATCATGGTATTAGAATAACCGTATAAAAAGTAAATCAAAATAAATTATGAAGCTTAATTCTCAATCAATCAAATATTAAATGATGAAATTAAAAAAATCTATTAAATAAAGACACAAAAAAAATAATCATAGTTAACCCGGATTAACTCGCCAAACTCATAATCTGAGTCATGAGAATGAGATAACTCACAGAAAGCAAAGCAAAAAACAAAATGAGTCAACTCAGGTTAACCTGTCAAACTCGCGATGAGGTCATGAAACTGAAATAACCCAATAAAAAACAAATCATGATGCTCAATTCACAATCAATGTATAATATAGAAGGATAAAATTAGAAAAAAAAATCAATATAAAAAAGAACACAATAAAACAATCTAAATCTACCTGAGTTAACCTGCAAAACCCGTGACTCGGATAATGAGACCAGGGTAACTCCGGGGTTATGAGACCAGGTTATACCCCTTATTGAATCAATTTATACCTTTAAATTTAACCACTTATTGCAAACTCATCCTTAATTTTTCGAATCTTAGTTTTGAAACCAAATTGACTCCCAATTTCAAATTACTTTTTTAATTAGGTTTTTAATTGACTTTTAACTTTACTATTTATTTCAAAACCATCTTTGAACTTTTATATTCTTTCAATTTTAACCAAATTAAGCCATTTTCTCAATTTCCTCTTCAATTGTGACCTAAAAATTTATACATTAATTGGGACCTAAAATTTTTCATTCTTCACTTTTGCGCTCAATTGTTGGTCCAATTTCAACCCCATTTTTATTTTTTATTTTTTGTATTTTTATTATAATTTTTTGACATATAAAGAATTAAATAAAAATAAATAATTGATTAAAATTAACTGGATTTACTGAAAAAACATATTTTTTTAATTTTTCTATTTTTTTCAAAATACATACAAAAATGAGGGGTCAAAAATTGAGTTATAACAAAAGTGAGTAGTGGTTTGTGACAAGCCATGACACACACTTTTCTCAAGATCATCCGGACTTTACCTCACATTTATATTTGATTAGGAATCCATTAGAAAGGGGAACATCCCTACAACTTATGCTCTCCCACTCAGGGAACTTCTTTATTATACTTGATGACTAACCATTTCCCTCACCACTTCTTTATATGGATAGTCTTACCTTACATTATATCTTTTATGTGCCTTTTTGGTTGGATAAAAAAGGTAAAGAACCAGCAAATGTCATAACCACCATTAGAATAATCATTTAAAGTGTAGTAGTGCCTAAACATTGTTATGGTAGGCACCAACCCTATAAGCCTAAAGTATTCATCAAAGGCTGTAAGTAAGATCCACTTATTCGAATGTAGTTGGCAAGGGTATATGTGATAGTGAAAGAAAACATCACTCACAAATCCATACAAAGGGAAAATGTGCCCTAACTCAAACATACAAAATGGGGCTATGATTTAAGTCTTCCCTCTCTAAGCTCCTTTGAATTGTTTACTTATCTTTTGAAACTTATGAGGGAGAATGACTACATATATTTTTTATAGTTGGTTGTTAACCCCAGACATTTACTTTATAGACATGTGATGTTTATTGTATCATTAGGAGCTCTAGGTTCTCTAATGAGCCATGGGGGTGCTCCCGATGTACTTAGGAAAAAAAACACATCCCAAGTGTGGGTAGATGGGCATCAATCCCTCTATCTTAAGTCCAAATTTGACAGACCTAAACCCTGTATTAAAACCCTCAGGTTTTAATGAACTTACTCTAAATATAAAATCACTCATGAAAGTAGCTTGTTTACCACCCATTAGGTCCATAGTTTGCAGCTAAGTACATGATAAAGGGTAAAGGATTACCTTAAGTCATCCTACCCACATTTAGCTTTACGCAAAAGGCTACACGCTCCATATAATTACTCTCTACCAAAAACACACTTCACTCAAAACTTATTGTTAGAAATTGTTAACTAATAGGTTATAAATTCTTAACTAATAGGCCAGAGAGAAGTTTAGAGATAGAAAGGTTTAGTGTGGAATGGAAGAAGAGGATAACTTATACAGTAGGAGGCCTCCTTTCTTTTCCACTAGATCGACAACATATGTAGCCACCTTTATCAAATCGTTGAATTTGAACTAACATTGCTATAAAGTTTTTCTTTTGGTATTTTTTTATTTGAAAAAAAAACATTCTTTTAATCATGGTGCACGCCTCTATACATGAATTTTCAGGTGATATGCCCCGGGATGTACACCCCTCTTTTTATACAAGGAAAAATCAACGATCTTGTCAAAAAACATTAGGTAAGTCTTTAAGTCTCTGTGATTTTTTTTACTGCAAAAACTTGGGGGCTGCTAATAGACTAAGATTTATCAATATTTTTTAATATTTTTATGTTAGCCTAATTCTATTTTCATGACAATCCAAGCTTAATAAGGATTGGAGAACAAGTATGAGCCAGGTTAATGACCTAGAATGTTTTTGGACCTAGGCCTTACATATGAGTCCAGCACCAGGCCATCTAGCTTGCTACCCTTTAGACTCAAGTGTGCGGCTTGAGCCTAACACTAGGTTCATATCCTAATACCCTTAGATCCTGGCCTATGACCTGAGCCTAGTTTCAAACATTATTTGGGCTTAGGCATGTGACATGAGCCTAACACTTGTCCCCTTGGATTTTTAACTAAACTTAGACTTTTTAGCCTGGATCCAAAGTGTCAAGGGACTTTATGCATCCTATCCTTGGGGAGTTTGGTATTTTTTTTTTGACTTATTGCATAAAATACAAGAGACTTACTCGGCAAACATATACTCCACTTACACCTCTAAATATACAAGAGTCTCATATGGCCACCACATTTCTATTTTATTAATGCATGAGTAAGAGATACTTATTTTTCATTATTGTTACAAGGATGTAATGACTTAATAATCCTTTCATTCAAGCAAAAGAACAAGGTTCATAGGTATAAATACCTCATAAGCCATCATAAAATGTTTATATTTTTCAATATTCTTAACATATTGTACCTATTATTTACACAAAACATCATTTTCTTTTAAAGAGTATTTAATACATACCAAAACAAGAACAAACAACCTAGTTCTTGAGATTTAATGCCTTTTTGTATATTTATTGTAATCTCTCTCTACAAATATACTAAAGCATTTGAGGGTTTGCAAATCCACCCAAAATAGACTATTTTGTAGATATTTAGCTTCTTACATCAATCAACCCCCTTTCTTAGCTATGAATAGTTAATCAAATAGCAATAACGTTTGATTAAACCCATAATCCAACCACCCAAAAAACTCTATTCCTAAGAATATTAGATTTTGAAACATCTATCAATAATATAATACACAACTTAAACAACAAATCTTCACAAAAATACCCCAAATTGATTTTAAAGTCTAATTGATTTCTTCTCTCCTCCAAGTGAACACAAAATGTCATAAAAATCAAAAACATAATCTTCTTTCTTTATTTGATTTTTTTTCTCTTTACTTGTGATGTATTTCACTTAGGTTGTGAGTTATAAATTAATTATTTTTATTTTTTTAAAAAAATCAATTCTATTTCAAAACCCAATTTCCCCCTTCAAAAGCTTTAAGAATTGCTTGATTGATTTGCAAATTGATCACTAATTTTAACAGGCATGAAGTACGAACACAAATGAGATAGCTCAAGGGAAAAAAAGTAAAAAGATTTACCGTTCTTGAAAAAACATCACTTTCTACCATAAGAGACTCCTGGGCACCTGAAAGTTTAATCTCCTGAAAGGTTGGTTGGAGATTTACATCTTTTTTATGGCTCTTTAACATTCATGAACTTCCATGCACTCCAACAGAACTTGTTGGAAGGGGTTGCCATGGTGAACTATTTAAAGCTATACATTTGACTTTAGTTATTTAATGGCGACAAAGCGGTCAAAAGAGAAGAAGGATTTTGCTAGGAAAGTAAAGAAACTCAGGAGCATCAGACATTGACTTGAACTCGACTGGATTTTGGTATGGTGGGTTTGGGTATGCAGATTACAGCGAGGAAAAAAGAATGATGGTGGTCGCTATGTTTATTTTTTTTTAATTTTTTGTGAAAAAATTGTAATATTTGACCTTTAAGAGCTTTGTAGTCATTAATTCATTTATAATGACAGTCATATAATTATTTTAAACTATTTTATTAACTTTTTTTTTTTACATTTCAATCAAGATATAAAGTGTTATATAAATTAAAAACTATAGTAAGTAAACTGTAATTTATAAAATTACGGAAGCAAAGTGTAATCACGAGTAAATCTTGGAAAGCTCAGAGTAATTTTTCTGATAAAAAAATAATGATTTGAAAAACATTTATTTTTGAAATTATATTGAATTTTGATCAGCATATGTGAAATTTAGATCAAAATACCAAAATTTATTTTTAAAAAAATAGATTTTTGTCAAAATAACAATAGAATCAAACTAAGAAACAATATTTGCCCATAAATTAATAATTCAAAGAATGTCACTAAACCTTTTTTCTTGTATATGTAAGCTAAAATGAACACTAATTATATATTAGTATATAATATTGCATCTTTCATATCTATAAACATCTGGAAAAAATCTGTATACACTCACGATGCAATTAAAGTATAGAATACTCCGAGAAATGAGGCTAATAATGTATAAATATATCGCCCCATGAAGAAAGAATCTGGTTTATTACCTGAACAGACCTTGAAATAAGAACGCAGATATTATACTGCTAATTAAAAATCCAGTTGCTCTGTTCTCTCCAAAGTCAAAACCATGTTTAACTGCCAGGTGCCAAGAGCTCCTGTAGTTTAATTAATTGTTTAGAACTCAAATCTTTGCTAGTATTATAAAAATAGGAATTTTTTTTTAATTAAATACAAGTAGTATTTGTCTCTCTTTTAAACAAAGTATCTGCCAGACTTGCTCGTTGTCAATACCCTTAAAATATCACAAATACATTAGCACCTGAATTTTTTTGCTAATAAAATATTTACTGAATCATTAACATTAATATTAATATTAACAAAAATTAATATAGGGAGTTTTACTATATCCTCCCTCGTGTATTACTATTCACTAGACTAATGTTTTTCTTTCTTCCTGTGGTCTTTATTTTTTCAAATTCAATTATATTTTTTAATATTATATTTATTAAAGATTGAATTTTATAATTTTTATAATTTTTTTTACGGTTATCTCAACCTCATGATCCAGACTATAAGTTTAATGAGTTAATTTGATTGACTTAAGTTTTTTTTCTCTTTTTCTAAGTAACTTTTTCTCTTGATTTTATTCATGAACATTGAGTTAATTGGAAATTAAATTTTGTGATTTGTTTTGGTTTGCTTTTTATGAAGTTATTCTTATCTTATAACTTGAGTTATAAAATTGACCGAGTTATATCAAAAGAATCCCCAAACAATTAAAAAAAAATTCTATTAAAAAAAACATTAGCAATGTCCAGACATTATTTTTTATGTTAGTTTTTTTTTATTCGATCCACAATGTAGCACGTGCAAGTGATCTAGTTTTAATCTATTGATTCATGCACCTGACCGAACTAGTTAATATTGAAATCTCATGACTTAGCTCGTTGTCTAACTCGAGTTTTCAATTAAACCACGCGGAAACTAGCTCGAATTAAATTAATCGTTTTCTTGGGTCCAAATACAATCTTAATGATTAGTAAAAACATGGCCTAACTTTAAAAAAACTCTAAGATAACAATTTTTTTTAAAAAATATTGAGATGATAACAGATTGGATTGATCTTGGTCCCCCAATGACATGTGTTATGGACTATATTAAGTTTAATAATTTTTTTACAAACTATTTTTTTTAATTATATGATAAAAATATATGCTCATAAAATTAAACATCAACCTAAAAATAGACACTTATTTGAGATAGTGATAACCCTATGGAAAGCAATAAAAAATAAATCATGCAGTTTATTTCCCAACCAATCTAATATTAAAGAAAACAATTGCGGAAATTTTTTAAAGAAAAAAAGGACCAAAAATTAAAAAAAAAATCATATTCGTTCAGTGAGTAAATTCATCAAACTCGTGAATTAGGTTACTCGACACCGAACTTGTGAACTAGGTTATGGACTCTAACAGAATTACAATTTGTTTTGTTTTTCAAACTATCTTTTACTTAACTATATGATAAAAAAATAGACAATTATTAAATCGAACAACAGATCAATACTAAGATGTTGAAAAAAACACAAAAAAAAGGTTAAACTCGTCAAACCTGTAAACTACGTCAACCGACCAAATTTGTGAACATGTCAATGTATTTTATAAAGTTAAATAATATGACTTTTCTTTTAAATTATTTTTTTACTATACGATAAGGAAATAGAAAAGGTCACTAGAGATAAATCAACCATTTTTGAGCGACACGCACCACCTTTATAGGAAGATGACATGGAGACGAATAAAACTACACAACAAAATCATATTTTTAATCACTGGGATGAGCCACAAGCGCTTATAGCTTTTTCAAGTTAAAAATTAATAGTTAGATGGTAAATTTCGTTATTGGTCAACCCAATAATCACAAAAAAAAAAAACCTTTAAGTGAAAATATAGAATTATCCTTGTGTCAATGACTTAATATTTTTTACGCGAAGGGTAAATTTATAATTTAACCATAAATCAAAAGGTTAGATACTTGAAAAACCTTTTGTTATGAGATGAATGATTTTTGGCTTCTAAGTTTATTAATGTCATTTTGCCATGCATCAGTATGAGGAAATGATAATAAAACTTCAGAATAATTCTCAAATGACAATTAAATCAAATAAAAATACTATTTTACTCCTAAAAATATAGCAATCTAGAGTTTTTTTTGAAGGATAAAATCATTATTCTACTATTAAAATCCACAATAAACAAAAGCAAACCCACTATAAAAATACTATACCTTTTAGCTTTTCTTTTAATTTATATATTCGAGGCGTAGGATAAACATGTGTATTGTATCAGAAAAGTAGCAATCCATCAAGAACCTTCCATATCGTCCACCTACTGTGTTTATTTCAAGATTTTCCGTCTAATCATTTCTCATCTTGGACAGTGATTATAAAATATATACCCCAAGAAAGCATATTTAGAGATTACTGAGTCGTCAAGTAAAAAGAGGCCAAGCAACAGAAAAAACATCAAAGCCATGGATATCTTTACTGTAGTTAGATTCAAGAAAGCCATTTTTATGGAAGTGCTCCAAGAAATTTATTGCATCGACTCTAATCTTCACTGTAACTGTAGATGGATCGTGTGACTAATGTTTGTACTTGGCAGCTTAAAACCCAACCTGTGTAAGACCTGTTTCACGAGTTGAGAAGGTTAATTGAAGTTAATTTTTAAAAAATTAAAAAAATATTGTTTTAACTAAAAAAATTAATGGATTTTTGTTCATACTTTACGTAGTTCATGTGTTAATCTTGATTTTTAATTGGGTTTATCAAGTAAATTTCGTTCTACATTATTTCACGGTCCGGTTTAAACTTGAATCAACTAGATTTTAGATTGATATATAAGATATCTTTGTATTTTATTACTAGAATTTGTGTGTGTTTTGAAATGCGATATAAATCATATTTTTAAAAATTTTAAATTTATTTTTTTATTTAAAATAATTTTTTAAATATTTTTATATTGTTTTGATGTGCTGATGTTAAAAATAATTTTTTTAAAATAAAAAAATTTTATTTTAATATATTTTTAAATAAAAAACACTTCACCAGTATCACAATCTCAAACATACTATTTGGTATGCTTCCCTCCCTCAGCTTTTTTTTTAGAAAACACTCTTTCTTAGATGTAAAAAAAAAAAAGGCTTAACTTTCTGTTTTCAGAAAAAAATATTTCACGATACAACAGATCTTGAAAAAAAAATTAACATGTCTTTTGATAGATTAATGCATAAATATGCTGGCATGTCTAGTCTTAGTTCGGTGTTTTTTTTTTTTATTTTTTTTATAAAGATTATGCTAAAAAATATTTCAGCAAAAGATGGTCTAATTTGATATTTAAGGAGTGGCGTGAGGTTTGTATGAATTATAACAAAGGGAATTTACAATTTCCCTCTTCGCAACCAAGTGTTTATTGTAACAATTATTTATTTTTATTTTTTTTAATTTATCATTTAATTTGCTATAATAATATTACATTTACTATTATAACAAATGATAAGAAATATTAATTGAGAAGATGAATTCTCTATTCTCATTATCATTACTTTGATTATGAGTTTGATAGGTTAAACTGATTAATTCATGGTTTTTTTTAATTAATTATTTTCAGTTTTATATTTTACTATTGAATTGATTGAAAATTAATTTTTATAATTAATTTTAGTTTGTTTTTTATGAAGTTATCTTCATCTTATTATCCAAATTGTGAATTTAGTGAATTAACTTGGTTAACTTTTGACATTTTTTAATTATTATTTTTTTTAAAAAAATTTATCATAAACTTTTGATTGATTGAGAATTAGACTTCATAATTTATTTTCTATACGGTTATTCCGGTCTCGTTACCTAGAACACAATTTTGGCAAGTTAACTCAGGTTGATTTTTCTTATCTTTTTTTTAATTGATTTTTTTTAAATTTTACCGTTCAAAATTAGATTGATTGAAAATTTAAGTTATTAATTTGTTTCAATTTAATTATACGAGGTTATCATGATTTCATGACTCGATAACATATTTAATAGGTTAACCCGAGTTAATTCAAATAAATCTAATATATTATTGTTTTAATATTTTAAAAAAATATTATATTAAATTTTTTATAAATCAAATTATATTTTTATTAATTATCTAAGTTGATTTTACTTCTGCCAAGTTGTTTGACACATATTAAATTATTTTATACACAACTTGATTTTTTTAATTAAAAAATAAAGTAGCGTCTCCTAAATTTGTTTACGTCAATTATCCGGTGAAAGCTTAAAGAACGTCATGTTTGCCATTTTAACAAAAAAAATGGAGCCGAAATGGAGCGGGAAATGAACATGCAAAATAAAGCTGACGTATAATGTTCACGTGAGACTATCAGAGCCAACTTAACCCGATAGGTTACCATAGAATTAACAAAAACTTTGGGAGGAGAGTGTCACCCACTCCGGTTATTTTTAATGATTTATTATGATATTTTTAAATTTATCTTATCAATTTTATTTTATAAAGATTTTTGATAATGTTATAATTTTGATGTATTATTATATTTTTTTCTTTGTTATTTTACAAACTCTTTTTTAAACTGTGTTATTTTACTATTTATTTTTAAAACATGCTAAAAAGAAAAAACACTTGTAATAAGTTAATTGGATTTTACAAATCTGTGTTTGATATCGTAATAATTTTTACAGTTAATGTTTAGAAAAATAGATTTAAAAAATATATTTTTAATTGTGGTTTTCAAAAAATAATTTTAAAAAATATTTATTTGATGAGATGAACTTTTACTTGTAAAATAAATAAATAAAAATATCTATGAATAAAAATATATTATTTTAATTTTTACGAAGAAACAATGCAATATATATATATATATGCATGTATGTATGCATGTATGTATGTATGTATTACCTGTACACTACAAAAACTACCATCGTATCAAATGATCTCAAACTGGTAAAACCAAGATAGCTTTCGCTTGTTAGAGCTGTCTTTTGGCATGGTTGAAACTGTTACAAACAAGTCTCGAAAA
>Ga0325410_1006503_pt1 | contig 12826 bp, 5 predicted proteins | sample PopdelMetagenome_16_FD_206182 | JGI IMG/M metagenome (GOLD analysis project Ga0325410, IMG submission 206182) | Populus deltoides microbial communities from Bellville, Georgia, United States - Xylem-PdIQD-R3 | ecosystem: Host-associated > Plants > Phyllosphere > Stem > Wood/Secondary xylem... | reverse complement strand
ATATAAGTGAAATAAAAAGGTTCTCTTTATTCTTTATTCAATAGTTAGCTGAATTTATTTTCTAAATAAAGCATTATCCTTTTTGGATTTTTGGATTTCCAACAAATATATTTTAACATAAATTAAAAGGACTAGTTTTCCCCATAGCTAATAAACACTAAATTATAAAAACAAAATAGTTGAAGAATGTTAACCTTTGAATCACATATTAATATTTATATATTTTGATGATAACAACTAAATAAATTTAGAGTAATGATATATTTGGTTGAGAAAAAGTTTAAACATGTTTTATAAGAAGATCACATTAACAATTAACAAGTATAAAGAATTAAATGAAGGAATCCATTAAGAAGTCTAAGATACAAAGCAAGTGAAGACTTAGTTAGTAATGATTTATTTTAGTGCAAATTATATAAATTTTTATATCTTACTTGATAGCACAAATTAAAATGAATTCACACACTTCATATTGTATGCATTATAAAATTGATATGCATTTAGTCGGTTCAAGATTCACCAGGTTTAAATCTATTAAATTTGGGTTTCAAAGTTGAATCACTTAGCTATACCAAGTGAACCGCTTGTTCACCAAGGATGAAAACCTGAGAATTTGCACGAACCGGTCAACTGATTGGCTTGCTCAATCTGAACCGGTCAACTGTTTCATTGTTAGAGGAATAGTAACAGTTATAAAATAACTAGTTTTTGCTATAAACACACACCCACATATATATAGCTTGTCTAATTGCAGAATTAAATATAGAATTTGAATATATATTGTATATAAGCTATTTTAAGAGCAAAAACAATTTCAAATCATCAATCCTAAATCATACTCATATTTGTGCATTAAAGCCTTCATATTCTTGCACAAGAGTATAAATTTTCACACTCACTACACTTAAACACCTTCATACATTTTAAGTTCTATTGAGTGAGTATATAGCTTCAATTGTATTATCTACTTTTTGAGAAAGTATTATTACATTTCAAACAATTGTAATCCTTCAAGAGTTTAAGTGAAAAAATATTGGTCATTGATGGAGTGCATCATCAAGGTGAAAAATCTTGAAGAATGTATTTCTTTAAGCAGTGAAAAAGGGCATGGTGAAGATTCATCAAGGACATTGTAATCTTTGGCTTGGATTAGTAAATAATACAATACTCAAGACCGGTTTGGTGCTTAAAGTGTAGATATAGACTTGCCGAACCACGTTAAAAATGAAGTTTACAATTTCTATCCTTATACTCCCTTTTACTTTAACCACTTTAATTCATCCCCCGTTAGGTGTTATTGTTCCTTAATCCTACAACAACAAACAATTCCAATATAAGCAACCTCATAGGATTCTAATAACACCACCTTGATGGATTTTACTATTGTTCAAGACCTATGAACTATTTTGAAAACAAACCCGAGTTTTATCTACGATAGAAGCCTAAAAATCTAGAATAGACTATGGAAAGTATAAGAAAAATAGTAGGAGATAAATAGTTGTTAATAGAGGTATAATTGATATAATGCTCTCTAATCTCAAACTACAAAGCAACCCTTTCATCTCCCATTTATATAGGATTGTTTAGATCAAAATTGATGCAGAATTAATTCAAAAAAATAAAACTTGATAGTTTTGGCCTAAAAACTAGACGTTTTTCCCCTTAAAATAAATTATTCAAGTTATGAAAGATTACTAATGAAACAAGTGATTCATAAACTAGCTAAAATAATCATTTTGGGCTTAAATTTTTTTATAGCAAACCCAAACCCAAACTCATGCTTGAGCCTAAGTATGTGTCGTGCCGGGTATGATTTAAGCCTAAAACCTGCATAGCATAAAACATGTCCTTTCTAAAAGTTTTTATTTCTTTTAAGCTCAATTTTAATTTCATAAGGTATCACCATATAAACCACTTGAAAGGTTTATGATCTTTTCATGTATGATATAATATTTTTTAGGTTTAAATAATTTACAATTAAAAAATATTTGAGATTAATTTCTCATTTATCTACAAATAGTTTTATACATATTAATATTTTATTTTAAAATACTTATATTAAAAGTATTTTTTAAAAAAACTTTAACCTTAAATGTAAGTCACCTTACATTTAAGTTTGCCTCAAAAACACTTGTTGACCATATTCTAAACCAATTTTTTTAATAAACTACTTATATCTAACTTGGACCTGATTTAACCAAGTAATGAATGTTTTCTTATATGTCGATTGCCTACTACCAAAATGATTTACTATTTTCAACCACACAAAAGAACAATGTTTTTAGCAAAAGGTTTGAGATCCTTACATGAATCAAGGGGCACTTTCCGGTATAATCCAAGCATGACACCTTTATTTGGAACTTGTTAGTATATCAAAGCTAGCATTTGGTTCTACTTTTCAAATCATTTTAAAAGCATTAGTTGGAGTTTATTTTCTGATGAATCAAATTTTTATTAGTATATCTTTGCCAAAAAACACTGGATCAAGAAAGATTTACAGGTATAAATTTTTTAGAACATAAGCATGCCCCAGTGAAGGTATGCTAAGTCTGGCACTAGCCAGACCCAGTCACAATTAGGCTTGACAATGTGCCAAGCCCCGGGCACACCTAAGAAAGTGAGCATCCTTTCTGGGCATGCTTGAGGGAAAAATGATTTACTATTTTCAACCATACATAGGAACAACATTTTTAGCAAAAGGTTTGAGATCCTTACATGAATTAAGGGGCATTTTTCAGTACAGTCCAAGCATTACACCTTTATTTGGAACTTGCTTGTATATCAAAGCTAGCATTTGGTTCTACTTTTTAAATCATTTTAAAGGCATCGATTGGAGTTTGTTTCTAATGAACCAAGTTTTTATCAGTATATCTTACAAAAAAACACCAGATTAAGAAAGATTTACGGGTATAAATTTTCTAGAACACAAACATGCCCCAGTAAAGATGTATTAGGTCTAGCCCTAGCCAAACCTAGCCACGATGAGGCTTTGTAGTGTGCCAAGCCCCAGACACACCTAAGGGAATGAGCATCCTCCTTGGGCATGCCCGAGAAAGTCAACATCCTCTCTAGGCATGCTCGAGAGAATGAGCATCCTCCCTTGACACACACAAGAGAATGACCAAACCATCCTCCTAGGCATGCCTAATGGAATGGCCATCCTCTTGGGCACACCCAAGGAAATGATCAGACCATCCTCTCTAGACACGCTTAAAGGAATGACCAGACAATCCTTTCTGGGCACGTTCAAGGGAATGACCATCCTCCCTTGGTGCATTCATGGGAATGACTAGACCATCCTCTTTAGGCATGCCAAAAGGAATGAACATCCTCCTCAGGGCACGCCTAAGGGAATGAGCATCCTCTCTTAGGCACAATCAAGGGGCAGACTCGACTTCTCTTAGGCTCACTAAAGAAAAGACTCACCTTTATTGTGTCTAACCTAGGAGAAGAGCTTAACTTTCATGAACTTAGCTACATTTGACTTCTTGGACCCTAATCTTGATACATCTTTTAGGTGTATAAAAGTCCTCCAAGGACCCATTATATTTCCATCAAACATTAATACATATATAAGGGATATTTGCCCATCGTTAAATGCTATCAAGGTAAATTTACACTTCAGATCCTTCTTTTCACAAAAGGACAAGACTCATGGGCTATAAATATATAATGAGATTTTCATAACAAAGGTTCACAATATTATTGTATTCTCTTTCTCTCTAAAATGATACTTATTTAAGCATCCGAGAGTCTCTACCTCCATTAAAGAGATCTTTTATCGGTACTAGTCACAAGTCACCTTGGCTTACGAAGCATCAAGTATAAGCTATTAACCACCTAGGCTAGTGAGAATGGATAAGATCGCTAAGACCAATTATTTAACAGATTATCTAACCCGGAGACTATATTCTTAGGCTACTTGGATTTTTGGGACATCATCAATTTCTTTGAAGAAAATGGGAGCTATCCCTTTTAAATTGTAGAGAAATCTCAAACTACGGTTTTCTTATGAAAATCACCAGCAAGATTTTGAGATTATTGAATGATTAAAAAAAAAAGAAACTGAAGAAAAGAGGAAGGAATGTGAACAATTTGATGTTGTGAGTAAGAATGGTAACTATATTTCTTGGTAATTTAAGGAAATCTAAAGGCGCGAGTTCTTAGGAAAATTCATTTCATGCATCACAACTTAGTTTTAAATTTTAAATTTTGGATGTATTTTTAGTATTTTATAAATGAAATAATAAGTATTATTTACATCAATGAAAAATTAAATAAAAAGAAAACATGTTATTAAAACATTTATACAGTAAAATTTATCCATATCAGACTAATTGAAGACAACATTCGTGCTGGATCATTATTTATTCTCAATTATGGTTAAGATTTTGGGTAGAATATGATCAAATTTCTTTAAAGAGATATTTGATATTTGTTTATGGAAATCTTTTTAAGTTTACTTTAATTATGCATTTGTTCAAAGATTTTATTTTCGGTGTTACAAATGGTTTTATATCATATTTAGTATACTTTTTTTTTGTTTCTAAATTCTTCTAAACAAATATTTTCTTATTAAAAGCTAAATTCTAAAGTTGATTAAATTATTATTTTCATGTACGAACTAAGATGATTTGTTGATTCTAAAACCTTTTTTTTTCTTTTTCAAGACTAGATCCATTAAAAACATAATTATATTTTCTTATGAGTTGAGGATCATGTCATTTCTACACTCTCTTATACTCTTTGAATGTATGGGTTGAATAAAAATGAAGGGAAGGGTGAGGAGATTTTATAGATATAGAAAAGAAAATGTAATCATATCACCTATATGGATAGGCTAGCCAAAGTCTTTTATTATTATTATTATTATTAATATTATTATTATTATTATTATTTGTTTGTTTGTTTGTTTCAGAACATGTATATGTACAAGTATTTGAGATTGTAGATCACATCTTTCATTGATTTTACATCCGAAAGCAGCTTAAACGTCTTCTATGGGTCAGAGTATGCTTCCCATACAGTTTTCTTAAAAACTAACGAACAAGGTCTTTTTTAGTCAGAAGCCCAAGACTATATCTAGCATAATCTTTTATGGAAATATGACTATAAATCATGAATTACACGATGCACATTTCCACTATGTTACTTTTAAGAGTCAATAGAAGATTATCTAAAGACTCTTTACTCAGGTAATCTTTAATGAATTATATTTTGTCTTCATGGTTTATAAATAACATTCCTAAAGAATGACATTGTGCATTACAAGTCCATCTGGTACATTTGTAATAAACTTTCAAATGTTTGGCACAATGTTTTTTTTTTGTAAAAGTGCTTTTACCTGTCCCGGACATATGTGTAATAAAATAATTGGAAGACTCACCCGATAATCAGATCTTTGTTTCAATTATCCAGCAAATATCTTCAAGAATTTAATGGTGCATTAACAACCTTAATCTTTCACACCTAGCACGATAATTTTTTGTTATCGTATTTTAAGGCAAAGCAGAAAAATACTTTTTCAGTTTTTTGATGGTGGTGTCCATTTTTTAGATGAGAGGTGAAGAAGAGATGTAAAGAAAAAGAGAAACATAGAATTGAACAATTGATGAATAAATATATAAACATATATCAGTTATCATGAGAAACTAAAAAAATCAACTTGAGAATCATGAAGTACTATTATCCACCATTTGATCGATTTAGGAAAAGACTAGCAAAACAAAAATCATACAAAAAATAAACATAAAAACAATATGAGAAAAAAAATATCTTTATAAATAAGGTCATTCAAACTAATGTATTCATTTTCACTAGGAAAATTATCAAAGTATGCTTTTAAAAGATGTCCATTCACTTTAAAAACATTATCATTTTTTGGATTCTCGATATGAAAGCCCCTATAAGGATATACATGTTTCACAATAAATGGACTGCTCCATCTTGATCTTAGCTTTCAAGAAAATAAATGGAGTCGAGAATTATAAAGCAAAACCTTTTGACCAACATCAAATGTTTTTCTTAAGATTTTCTTGTCATGAACACTTTAATTCTTACTTTATTAATTTTTGAATTCTCATATATATCATTTTTATTTCCTAATGTTTATTTATTTGTAACTTTCACATTTGACTAATATCATTAAGGTTTGAATTGAAGCTTTAATAATCCAATAATCTTTATGTTCAAGTTTCACAAGCAAGTGACAAGGTTTTCCATAAACTAGCATATAAAGTGACATACCTAATGATGTTTTAAAAGCATTTTGATTAGCCCAAAGTGTATTGTTAAGTCTTAAAGACCAATCTTTTCGATTAGAGATCACTGTTTTTTCCAAGATTTGTTTGATCTCCTTATTAACAAGTTTTACATGTCCACTTGTCTAGGGGTGATAAGGGGTGACAACTTTATGTGTGATTCCATATTTCTTCATTAAATATTCAAATGACTTGTTGTAAGAATGTGTTCCACCATCACTTATCATAGATCGAGGGATTCCAAATCAACTTAAAATATTATCTTTAAAAATTTAACATTATTTTGACTTGGAATTGCCTTTATTCATTTTAAAACATAATCTATTATGATAAATATATACAAAAAACCAAATGACAGAGGAAATGGTCTCATGAAATCTATACTTTAATAGTCAAAGATTTCAATGAAAACAATAGGATTTTGAATGCATCATGTGATGTTTTGAAATAGATCCTAACTTTTGAAAAGTTTCACAAGTTTTACATATGCATGCATGTCCTTGAACATGGCAGGCCAATAAAATCCATATTGTAAGAATTTTGCAGTCATCTTTTTTTATGAGAAATGACCCTTGCATTTCTTGAAATGACAAAATTTAATGACACTACTTATTTCATTGTCAGGAATGCATCATTGAAATATTTAATCAGGACAATACTTAAATAAGTAAGGGTTATCCTAATAAAAGTTTTTCACTTTGCTCAAAAAATTTATTTTATCTTAGGTATTCTAATGAGCTCGCAAATCTCATGTTGCAAGAAAATTAACAGTACTAGCAAACCAAAGCATTGTAGCAATGGAAAATAAAGATTTGATAGGAAAGTAATTATTGATTGGTGTGATATCAAATATTGACTCTATTGTCAATCTTGACAAATGATCAACAATAATATTTTTAGTGTTTTTCTTGTCTTTGATTATGACATCAAATTCTTGGATTAAAACAAGATCCACTATACCAATCTAGCCTTAAAATCCTTCTTAGAAAGAAGATATTTTAATGTTATATGATTACTAAAAACAATAACAGATTTGTAACATCCCTAATTTTTTATATACGATTACCAATAATCTCTTTCAAGTTAATATCAAAACAATGTAATTTTTTTTACATACTGTTATCAACAGAAATGGTCGACCAGTTCAATTTTTTCTAGGATTTTGGTTGACCAATTTATTCAATAGTCTAATATTTTCCTTAATGGTTGATCAATCAGTCAATTGATTGATAAATTAACTGTTCAATTTATCTAAGCGATCAACCAAATTATTTTATAAAACCAAACGGTTGACCGACTTAGGTAGATTCATGTTATTTGTTAATGAATCTATGTTCAGCTATTAACTTTTAACAGGGTACTTAATTCCTTGATTTGATAATATTACTTTTCAAATTTTAGGTAGATTTTTCTTTAGCCTTGGATTTCATCAAGTTATCATTAACTTCCGTCACACTATATCTTTTCATCATGATTACAGTTCAATTATCCTAGACTTATCTCATAATTCAATTTCCACAATCAATTGGCAATTACAAGGCATGATGCAATAATTTTAGGAAAAACATTATGAATTAGATTTTTATATGATTCAAATTCTAAAGCACTAAATGAAACATAACATCATAAAAGAAATCTATTGAAGAATTCTAAACAAAAGATACAAGGATTACAATCTTGACATTAATTACATACTATCTTTTACATTACAAAATCACGTCTTTCTTAATTAACAAAAAGAAATTTCTAGTCATCTACTCATTCCATGCAAGGTTGTGAAGTACCTAAATTAATTTATTGCACATTATAAATATAACTACATCATAAATAATTAAATCAATAAAACAACTACAATGACACTTTTTTTTTCTTAATACATTATTTTCAATCAGTTTTCTCTTTATGGTTTTCATCAAACTATCATGATAAGTCATATGTCCTGGACATTAATGTTGCTAAGATTTGTTATCCTTTAAAACTATTAATGCCTTTTTTTATAGGCTAAAATTTAAAACTATTAATGGTGACTGATTAATTTGGTAGTTTAACTAATTGAGTGGCTAATTATTGATTTAGTGGCTAGATAAAACATTATTGATAACATCATAATTTGAACAGATGGTCTGTATGAAAGTTGTAGGTATTTGTCTCAACTTTCCAACAAAAAAAGAAAGAAAGAAAGAAAGAATGAGCTCATTTGGTTTATAGAACTTCAGATAGGGGTTGAACACCAAACAAAGTCTGGGATGCAGAACAAATTCAGACTTCTGTTCTGTTGCTAAGATTTGAACTAAAAAATAACAGTATTGAGTCTTAGACTCTCATGAATGTTTTAGGTTTATGTCTTAGGGTTTAGCATTTGAAAACTATTTATAACATTGTCTTGTTCATTGAGACATTCCTTGAAAGATGACAAAAACAATCATTAGATGAGTGTTCATTAGTTTCATAGATTTGACGCAAAATTTTTTGAACAGATTTTAATTAACCACTCATTTTCAACTCTAATGCCTCGACTTTTCTAGCTAAAGATGCAAATTTAGCTTGAAAATTATGATCTTCCCTAAGGTTATAAGCATCTTCCACTTGATATATGGGGCTGAATTTTACTCGGTGCCATATAAATGCCTGTAGTGTCCTAATTTTGAGCAATTTCAACTAACAAGTCTAGGTACTTCATTACTTTATTAGGGTCTTTATCTTTAAAATTTACATTGCATATCAATTCCACCATTTGCTTATATGTAGATGTTAAACCTTTATAGAAGAGTGAAACTAATCTCCATGTTTCAAAACCAAGGTAAAGACATGTATTAAGCAAGTCTTTATACCTATCCCAACACTAGTAAAATGTTTCTCCTGATTTTTTAGTGAAAGTGGTGATTTGTCTTTTATGAGAGTTTTTTCAGTGAGAAGGAAAAAACTTCTTTAAAAATTATTGTTGCATTTCATCCTAAACCCGAACAAATCCTGACCTAAGGTTTTATAGCCATGCTTTAGCTTTATCTTTTAAGGAAAAAGGAAAAAGATTTAGTATAATGGTGTATATGTTATAATTCAAGTCATTCTAAGTGTTACATACCACTTCAAATTCTCTTAAATGAAAATATGAATTTTCTTAATCAAAGCCGTGGAAATTTGGTAACAGTTGAATGATACATGACTTAAAATTAAAGTGTTCTTTAAATGTGGTCTTTAAGTGTTCTAAGATGGTTATTTTTATTGTGAAGTGACTAATTATCTTATTTATTCATGTTTTCTAAAGAAAATAAAGATTTCCTAGAAAGTCTACCGTCTAATGCAAGTGCAAAAAGAAAAGAAAAAATAAATAAATAAAAGTGAAAGAAAAAAACAAGAATAAAATTTATAGTTTGTACAGTAACTTACCATCTCGACAACGGTGTCAAAAACTTGACACGATCGAATAATTGATGTATTCTCACATGTGCAGAAGTTTCAAAATAATAAATAACTCGGCAGGACTAAAGTTAATCCACAGGGAGGTTGAATATACAGAACCATAAATAATGAAATAAAAAGAGTTAAAGAAATCTTTAAAATGTGATATTAATATAAAGACTTAACATAGATAAAACAATTATTAAATTTAGATGATCTACTAAAAATATTTCAAATAAGTATAGTTTAAACTCTTTCTATTAATCAACTGGAAACCACGCACAAATAAGGTTTCAGTTAGATGATTTATCATTAATGGTTGATTTCAAGTTATTAACATAATCATATTAATTATTTTTAATTACCTTATTTGAGAAACGTCAACACTTGTAAATGTTGTCAAATATTCATGGTGCTAATTGATGTCAACAACAAATCAAGATCCTTTCATAACATATGTATTAGTTCTCCGTGCAATAGGTTATGAACGAATAAAGAATTTGTTGTCCTAATGATTATACACCATGAATCTAGACTCACCACTTAATAAGTAGGTATTAGGATTGATTAAAATAATAATTATAACATATGTTAATAGCAAATTTTCTTGAATTTAAATATTAACATCCATGTTAAGTTTGTACTATACTTATTCTTATACCATTAGTATAACCTTTTCATCTTGGCAAAAATAAAATTGAATAAACATAATTAAAAAGAGAAATATAAATAAACAAGATAAGAACATAGTTATGATATAAATTAACTAAAGTATAATAAAGAAAATGATAAGCATCAACCTCAATAAAAGATTAATAAGAATATAACATGAAATAAAACTTGAATAATATAAAAATATAAATAAAAAAAGCAAAAGCATTGACCTTGATCTAAAAACCAATATGTTTAAATGTATGATAAATGCCTCTTTTTATATGCTAAAATTTAGAGTTATTGATATGGTGACTAACTATTGATTTGATAGCTGGACAAAATATCATTGATAACATCATAATTTGAACATATGATTTTAATAAGAGTTCCAGATATTTTTCTCATCTTTTCAACTGAAAAAGAATAGGCTTATCTGGGCTTCCATAACTTTAGATATGGGCTAAACACTTAACAATATTTGAGCTACAAGACATATTCAAACTTCTCATTTGATGATGATAGTTCCACTTGGGTGTTATTTCACATTGAAATCGCCTCAGAGAGTATATCTAATCTCGGGAAGATTTTTGGTTTAAGGTTGATACTTTGTTATTTTTACCCTTTTTTTAGGATTTTTGAAGACATAAATGAGTTTATTTATTTATGTCTTTATGGTGTTTTCTTAGTTTTTTTGGGTAAAAATAATTGAGAATGAATTTTTAGGTGTAAAACACCTCTAGCCCGATTTTCCAGTGGCCCTTCAATTATCAAATATAGGCATAGAAAGTGATGGTCACTTGCCTCAACAGGCAATGGTCGCCTGCTCTATTTTTTTCTCAAAAAATAAAGGGCAGATAACATATTGTTCTTCCTTAAAAAAAAGTATGAAGGTGCGCGGACCTGAGATGGTTGACCCGCATGCTTGGACTTTTCTTATTAAGGCTTAGGCATACTTGGCCACCCAAGCCCATGTGCCTGAGGTTTTTTTTTTAATTATATTTTTTTGTTTTTTATTTTATTTTAAGTTTTCATAATTTTGATTTTGATTTTTTAATTTGATTTTGATTTTTTAATTTGATTTTTTAACCTTTAGTTTATTTTAAATTGATCTTTTCTCCTGGATCATGTCAAATATGAAATTTAAACAGTACAATTTGGCAAACAATCTAGGGCACAAATATCATGTCATGAAGGGTGACACAAGTACTTCTGGTAAGGCTCAAAAAAGGTTTAGCAATCGGCATGAATTCTAATCTCATAGCTTAAGCAATTCAATTTCCTGTAATTAACATATATATATATATATATATATATATATATATATAAAATAAATGCAGCATTTTGGTGACGATGAAGTGTGCTTGTTCCATGTTCATGTATATAATTAAATAAAAGGGAGTAAATGAAGGATTATTCATGAACTTGATTTGGCATGAAGCATCTCTCCTCCCGGATATGCCCTTGACTGGTTCCACTACTACTGAAACAAACAAATAAATAAATAAAATAAAATAAACAAAACACTTGGGCCCAATCCTCACACAAAAAGTCAAAATAATCCCAAACCTCACCCTCCCCTCCTTTGAAGATCTCTTAGTTGTTAGTTTTGACTCTTCTTCTTATGAAATTTCCCTTTGTTGGTCAATTAAATATACTCCATTCTTTGTTTTTTCTTAAATAATTATTAATTAGCAGACTAACCCAGAGGAAAATACTCTTATTTATTTATTTATTTATAAATAATAATAATAAGAGATAATATCCAAATCAATCTTTGTGGAGACACGGGATTAACATAAACTCATAAAAGAGATAAAAAGAAAAATTATCTATCTTATAAGAGTATTTATTTCGCTATTTTCCATTCACACGCACGGAAAAAAAAGGAATAAATATCTGAAACAGAGACTTCCTTTTACCAGAAACGAAAAAACACAATAAAACCTATAAAACTTTGTCTCCAGAACATAAAAATCTCCCAAAAGCTTCCTACTTTCGACAGCGTTTTTTCTTTCTCGTAATCCCGTACAATGTCAGGCTCCGGTGGTGTCTCAGTCGCCCGAACCCGTGGAGAGAATCGATTCTATGTTTCACCAGGGATCCGAAAACAACAACAATTACAACAACAGAAGCAGCTGCAGCAGCAGCAGCTGAAGCCGTCGATTTCGAAGGATTCAACGGCTGATATTGAGAAGAGAAAGGGGTCCGATCAATGTGGGTCGAATTGTTCTGTTTCGGGTCGGGTTGGGTCTGACACTAATTCCACGAATTTGGATCGGTTCTTGGAGTATACTACTCCTGGCGTTCCTGCTCAGTTTCTGCCTAAGGTAATTGATTGAAAAATTGGTTATTTTTTGGGTTTTTGTTGATTTCTGTTTTTTTTTTTTTTTTTAATAAAGTTTAGATTTTTATGGCTTTTGTCTAGTGGGTTTTTGATCTTGTGGCTTAATTTTTGTCTGTTTGATTAGAGGTCTTATATTGTGAAGGACATAATTAATTACTTGATTAGATTA
>Ga0325410_1006502_pt1 | contig 12826 bp, 6 predicted proteins | sample PopdelMetagenome_16_FD_206182 | JGI IMG/M metagenome (GOLD analysis project Ga0325410, IMG submission 206182) | Populus deltoides microbial communities from Bellville, Georgia, United States - Xylem-PdIQD-R3 | ecosystem: Host-associated > Plants > Phyllosphere > Stem > Wood/Secondary xylem... | reverse complement strand
GATTTAAGATCCAAGCAAAGACAAGAGATCCCACAAAGTCATTGCATTCAAAGATCTCTTAGTTTGAAGCAAAGACAAGAAATCCCATGAAAATAATATTTAAAAATGTGGTAGCGGTAATTTTTCAAAGTATTTTTTACTTGGAAATGCATTAATATAATATTTTTTTATTTTTTAACAATTATTTTTTACATCAGCGCATCAAAATGATCTGAAAACACCAAAAAACTTAATTTGAATCAGAGGGAAAAATAAAATAAATTTATTTAAAAAAAAAGCTTTTAAAACACAAAATCAAACAAACCCGAAAACTTATTATATAATATAGCTACAAGTCATTGCCGACCATGGTATTTGACTAATGTGTTACATGTTCCCTAGCAACACCAATAATATATATAGCTAGAAGAAAAGGCAACCTTGTTTTACCTACATAGTCATATCCTCTCTCTTTGTTTTTTGGGGTATAATTCATAATCATATCCTTAATTCACGCTAATTGCATCACGATTGGGTTTTAAAAATGTTTATCAGTTTCTTATTAATTAGCACAAATACACATTGATTTAGACCATCCAACCTTGTAGTTGAATTCTATACATGAAAATCATTAAACCAATACATGTGTGTGAATATATATATATATACACACACACTTGCTAAACGCATTTTCTACTATAAACAAAAGAGGTTTTATATGATCTTGTTTACAATAAGTTTTTTTTTTTCTGAATTGAGATGTTCTTAAATATTTTTTAATAAGGAAATGTAATTTATTTTGGAATAAATTAGGATTACTATATAATAAGGAGAATATCAATGTGCCAATGTTTTAATAAAATCAAAATCAAGAGAGATTAACAATTATAGAATAATAATATCATATTTTTCATAATTGTTAGATGCAACACAAATCCACGATCCAAGTAAAGAAAGAAAAAATATTTGAACAACTTCTATTTAACATAATTATAAGACTCATCCCAATCCAAAACTTGAGTCGTTATTAGGTATGTTAACTTGTAAATCAATAAGTTAACCTAAGTTTATTAGATTTTATAATAAAATAAAATTATTTTCGATAAATTGAAAAAAACTCATGTTTTAGAAAAAAATTAAAAAAATTCCTTGATTGATTCTTACTTGAGTTTTGACTAATTATCAGGTCAACCGAGTTTAATTGGATGAATTTTCTAAATAATTCAAAAGCAAACTTATCCTGGTCCAAGCGCTCAATTAATGGATCATCAAACTGACATGTTAAACGAGGTTGAGTTTAACAACTATATTATTCCACACGACTGGAAAGTTCATGATAAATTAAGATCCTGTTTGTTTCATGAAAAATGGTTTTCTGAAAACCACTTTTTAGTCAAATAAAGTTTTGATTTGGTTTTCAAAAAAGTATTTTCCTTTTATTTTGGGTGGAAAGCACTTTCTAGAAGTTGCAAGAAATTCAAAAATATCTTGTTATTTATTGATCATATCAAATTTGGTATCGATCTTTTTATTGCTATATATTTTGCTTTTAATCTTTTTTTTTTAATTTCATCGTTTGGAACTTGATTTAATTTGATTTTTATATTAACTTTTGTCCTTATTTTTTTTATTATTTGTTTTCTTCTTATCCTTTTCTTAATTGTAATTTTTTATCTATAAGATCCGGTCCCTGTTTTTTCATTGCTATTTATTTTACTTGAATCAATTTATAAAATTAATTTTTTTTATTTTCATCATTAATTTTTTTATCTATCAGATTTTTTTTTATTATTAATTATTTATATTTTTTTAAAAGAAAATACTTTATAGCAACCAAACAGGCCTCCGGAATAATTTAGACAACGCGTGAGCAGCGTGGTTCGTGTGGCGCATGACTTGGACATGGTTGTGGTGCGTGGGGACGGTAAAGGAGGGGAAATGAGTTGAAGTCCCATCTTCCTCGGTCCATCGCACGCGACATGTTCTCATGATTTCACGGATAAGACGCTTTAGTAAAAGGGCATCCTATGTCTTTCTTCATTTTCCTCACATGTTATGTATCGATCATGTCTTTTATTTACCACACAGCACACCCAGTTGTAGTGCTGAGCTATCTGTTTCATTAACAAAAGCTTTTCGTAGTTCACAAGCAACTAATCAAAGTCCCTCACCGTTATCCTCGGATTGCGTTGGCGGTTGTTTGGAAGCGCTTTCCAACTGTAAAAACAAGTTAAGAGCACGTTTGGGAATGTGACTGTGATTGCGGTTGCGTTTTTAAAAAATTTAAATTTTTTTTTGTTAAAATTTAATATGGTTTGTATGTTTTGGATCGTTTTGATGTGCTGATATCAAAAATAGTTTTTAAAAAATAAAAAAAAATCATTTGCATGTATTTTGGCACGAAAAGTTATTTGAAAAACACCCGCAACCACATTGTCAAACACGCTCTAAGTGTCAAAGATTTGTTTGTTATTAGTAAAGTTGATCAACGGAAAATACTTTCCTGTCAAAAAAAAATTTAGCTTGATTTCTAGAAAATTGTTTTTCTTTTATTTTGAACGGAAAACACTTTTTAGAAGTTGTGAAAAATTTAAAAATATCATATTATTTGTTGATTATGTCAAATTTGGTCCTCAAACTTTTGAATGCTATATGTTTTGTTTGAATTTTTTTTTTTCAAATTCATCCTTTAAAATTTGATTTATTTTTTTATATTAACTTTGATCCTTATTTTTATGATTATTATTTACTTTTCTCTTATCATTTTTTAAATTGAAATTTTTTATCTGTCAAATTTGGTCCTTATTTTTTTTATTGTTACTTATTTTATTTAAAATAATTTATGAAATTGTAATTGTAATTATTATTATTTTAATTTCATCATCTTTTAATTTTTTTTATATGGTAGATTTGATTTCTATTATTTTGGTTATTATTTATTTTATTTGAGATAATTTATGAAATTAGATTTTTTCCAATTCTATTCTTATTCAACTTTTTAATTTGTAAGATTTGTTCCTTATTAACATTAATAAGCTATTTTTCAACTTATTTTCCATGACATAACCAAACACTGGAAAGTGTTTTTCAACTTACTTTCCATTCCATGACACTACCAAACATCAGAAAATAATTTACTTTTTCGGAATTCATTTTCTAAAAAAACCACTTTTAAAAAAAAACTACTTTCCTGCAAACAAACGAAGCATTGGTGTTTGGAAGTATCTTAATTTTTGTTTTTTATGCTTTTTAAAAGTGATTTTGATGTTAAATAAGTATTAAATTAATGTTTTTTTTAGTGTTTTATAATCATTTTGATGTGCGGATATAAAAAAACAGTTTTAAAAAACTATTTTGACGTGCTTTTAAGTAAAAAAACAAGAACCCGAAAGTTTCAACTATTATAAAATAATAAGTTTAGATATTATTCATCAATTTACTACTCATGGCATGATGAATTAATGTATTAATCAATCAAATACTTTTATATAATATATAAAAAATGAGTAAAAGTATTTTTAAGAACTCTTTACTATTTTTAAGCCTATAATATTATAATTGAAGAACCCAAGAGATATAATTCTTGAGAAGTTATTCCCAAACCACCATGAATTTGCCTGCAACGTTATTTTTAGATACGGTAAATTATTGCAGCATCCCATGCAATTCTTAAAACAATAAACTAGAGAAGGATTTCCTCTCTAGATGATGACATTTGCCCATTGAAATTTTGTTTCGGTTACCGAGTCACAAATCTCCTATCATTTTCACCGAAACAAAGTAAAAAACTTGTACAGATGACAGGCTATGTCGATTAAGCATAAATGTATGTCAAGTGTAAAGTGACTAAGTCGTTTGTCGGTGGTTCATCGGACATAAAACTTTTTAGTAAGGCTTGCATATTGCGAAACAAAGGGGGAGGGAAGTTGGAACTAGCGATTCAGATCAGGCCTCCTCCCTTGCCTGGGTGCTCCTCAACAAATGATGAATTTTGGGGCTCTCTGTATCAATACTATAATGGAGACCATGTACAAGCCTACCCGGCCCGAGTTGGTTTGGGCCAGGTAGAGTTATTTTCATGGTTGCAAGACCCGCTCTAGAATCCATTGAGTCAACAGGTTAACCTGAATGTTTTACTAGATTAATCAAGTTTTTTTTTTCAACTCTAATTGGTTTAGATCTCAGATTGATTCTATCCCAAGTTAACTTGTCGGTCCGATCCAAGTTTACAACCATGCAACAGTGCAATTGACTCCACCTCATCTCAGACTTGATCCAGCTTAAATGGGCTGGATAGGCATGATCAGTGCTGGGCCTCAGAAATGCTTGGTACATTACATGGAACGAAACCTGGCAACCAGAAAAGAAAACAAGGGACAGGAGAAGAGAATCATGGCTTGAAGTCCCAGCGATGGACTGGTCCTCGTGGCTTCTACGCAGTGTTTCAAGAAGTAGCGATAATAGCAAAAACAGCCAAAACTCAAATCAACAGATACCAAAACCAGGAGGAGGAGGAGGAGGAGAGGAACAGCTAGGAGTCACGCAGCAATTGATCGATCATGTAAAGTCCTTCACAATTGACACTTTCAAGAACTTCCCACTCCAAGGTAAAAAACATGCCTTGTTAATGCTACTACTTCTAGTTCCATGTTGGGTTTTCTTTTGCTTATGTTTTCTTGTTGTCTTTGTATTTTGGTGCTAGAAGATGAGGCAACTCCTTCTTCAACGAAAACATCGTCCAATGTTCAAAGGGATCTCTCTGAATGGCAGGAGCGACATGCTACTCTTGTTCTTTCCAAAGCCAAGGTTTGCTTTTCTCTTCTTTCTTTTTTATGAGACAAATTTCTTGCTTGTGATTGTTGGGATCTGTGAAAGTGAAACAACGTTTGCTTCTGCCTCCTTGGGACTTGAAAGGGTACTTCATTCGATTAAGAAACCATTGATTCTAAACCCTTTTCATTGTGGTAGATATAACTAAAAAAATGGACATTGTGTATTAAACTATAGAACAAGAAGGACATAGCTGCAAGAAGACTACTTTTGATGTGGAGGGGCCAGATTTTAGAATGAATGAGGGGGTATGCTTGATCTGTAAAGTGAATGGGTGAGGGGTTAGAACTGAAATCCACATTTGTATTTGGGGGGGGGGAGGCTATCATGATTGTTTTAGAAATTACCTTTAAATTAGAATGCAAGATTTTAAAGAATGATGATGGATGCTTGAAGTGGTTTTTCTTTTTTCCTATAACTTTTCTTTTCAAGTGCTTTAGATAGGTTTTTTCATTTTATTTTCTAGGAGCTTTCACATCTGAGATTTATGCTATGCCCTCGTCACTTGAAGGAGAGACAATTTTGGATGATATATTTTATGCTCGTCAAGAGTCATGTGGCTGAGTAAGTCTTGCAACTTTTCAGTAGTTTCATGCAAAATCTGAGGTGTATTGCTGCATGAATTGAAAGAAATGATGCTTTAATTATTTCCCTTGAGTGGACAATTCTTGTTGAACCATAAGAGAGAGAAAGGAAGCATTTGGGTGCTGATATCATCTTGTTCCTCTACAAAGTAACAGGTTTTAAGTAAACTCAGAATAACTTGCCTAAAATGTTCTCTTGTTCACATACTGTTTGTTGAAAAGCTAAAGCTCAAAGCTCATGTTGGTTTCTGTTTTGACTGTGTTCCATAAAACATGAGCTGACTGATGTTTATTCTTTTTTAGGCAAATTATCTCTAGCAAACTGATAAAAATTGCTTGAAGATAGATAGATAGACTGGCAGAAAATGTTACTTTGAGATACCATGCTCAGTCTATGATAAAAGAAATAACGGAGTAAATTCCCACTTGAAATCTAAAAAAAAAATGTAGACTTTTTAATTTATTGTAGATTCTCGTGTTCATATAAACATAGACATCCTAAACTCTGAAATTATTGGTTGTTTATTCGCTCATTATGCAGAAATGTGAATGGCCTGCTTATTGCACAATTATACGCAGACATGTGAATAGCGTGTGGTGAAATAAATGTCATAAATATAGGCTTTGGGTTTTCTGCTTTAGTGTAATTTAGTCTGCTGACCTGAGTGAAATTGTTTTATCTTGTGCTTGAATATTTGATAAAATCTTTAGCGGAGATGGAAGTTTTCAGGTCTACTTACCTAAACAACAGGGTGAAAATAAAAGCACAACAATATTACCAGTAAGTTAAGGATAGGTCACTACTATGTTTTTATATTAAAAAAAAAGATTTTATTAGAAAGAAGAAGATGCATAAGTACAAGAGAATCAAATTAATGAAGCTTTTGAATCAGGCTTATATGTTTATTAATTTGCAATTAAAAGATAGAAATTATAAATTGCAGTGCTTAAATTTTTCCATGAATTAATAGGTTTTATCTGCACATGAATGGCATTTGGGATATAGGTTTAACTGAGTGGGTTGATACAAAAGGTCAGAGTAGGCTATGATATATATATATATATATATATATATATATATATGTTATGGCCTATAAGCTAGTAGTTGATCCATTTCCCTCCTTTTGTTTCCTAACAAGATATTTAGATCTGCATATTTCACCAACACATTTACCATTGTTGCAATCAAAGAATTAGATTACAAATATGGCTTCCATTGCATCCCCCCCCCCCCCCCCCCACAACACTCACAAAGTTTGACTTGTGGTATAATGTTATCAGATACGAGCTGCATGCCATACGACTGGCTAAGCTTAAAATGATGGCAATAGAGAATGAAGAATCTTCAGATACGATTGGATTTGAAGTTGAAATGGCAGAAACAAAGCAATCAGCGAATTTAGCTCCTCCAACTTCATGAGATCACCATTTACTTACTCTCTGAGGTGGAAGAACAAATGAAGCAGGTACTTGTCTAATTTAGTTAGAAAGTAGTCGATGCTTTTTTCTTCTGAAATATTGTTGGAGTTGCTTGTTGCTGAGGATGATATTTGAGTTGGTTTTGTTTTGGTAGTCAAACTGGTATTCAATAGTGGCTTTCCCATTTATTTAAAGCAATTGATAGTTAATGGAAGGGATCTAGTGAAGATTATCTGATGTTGAGAGAAGCATTAGAATTTTATCCTTTTTTTTATTTTATTTTCTTTCAAAACCATAACAATTGATAATGAGTGGAGGGGATCTAGTGAAAGATTATTAGATGTTGAGGGAAGCATTACAAAACATACAATTTGTAAGGTTGCATTTGGTTAGGTTCCCAGGATAGAAGGGATAGAGACAAAATAATGTCTCTTGGAACAAATCCTCATCCCATCTTGGAAAGTCCAATAGCTATGAAAAAACAACACCTTGTCAAGTGGGGAGGCGGAGAATCTGGCAGTTTACAATTGGCTTTTATAAAACGGGAATCAATTGTTAATCAAGCCTTTACTATATGGTTTTTACTACTCCTTTAATCCTATTATTTATACTTACTGCTTGGTGTCATTGCTGTAATTTTATTATCACAAGTTTTGATCAATTTTGCACTTCAATCCTAATTTTTGCGGTATTTTTGGATCCTAACTTGATTTACATCACAGTTCATCCTTTGAATGCAGAGACAGGAACCAATGTAAGAGAGAGCAAGTGCTGGCAAGCCATATTTTGGTCATGATAACTGCAAATCTTGGCTTCAATATTCTCATCTTGACGAGGGAAATTTGTTCGTGGTGATTTCAAGCTATGAAATGGTGGGAAAAAGAAGATTAGGATCTCAAAATTTATTTGAGTTTTCGAATTTGATTTGGTTGTTTACGTACATTATGTTTTTAAGGTTCCAAGTGAGTTTTTTGAGGTTGTTTTGATAATTTTAAGGTGTTTGGGAGAACAGATAATGGCGAAATTATGTTTGAAGGTTGAGAAGTGGTGGCTTCTTATTTTCTAGTCTCTTTCTTTCTTTTAATCATATATTTGTTCCGATGTTTTTTTTAAAAAACAAATCCCTGAGACTGTTTTAGAGATTTTTTTAGAAAAAATATAACTTGAATTGACCCCACAATTCATGAGTTAATGCAAAATCTAGACCTCAAAAAAGTTCTATTCTCGAGTTTGATTGTATATTCAAGCCTATTTTTCTTAAAAAATAATTTTATTTTAAATTTTATTTTTATGATAATATATATATATATATATATATAAAAGAAGGAAAAATCTACAGCAATCAAGACTTGTAGCCCATCTTGAATTGGCATCATTACTACCATCTTTGCCCCAAGTAAAAGCATCTTAATGATGTGAAAAAGGGCCAGTCTTGGGAGGCATTTCCTCTTGTCGAAGCAAGAGCATCTTCTTGCAGGCCACAACCTCCGGTCTGGTCTGGTCTGGTCTTCAACAGTTAGTTGTATAAAAATAAATGTGAAGAGCAAATGCTTGAAGAAAGAGAGAAGACATCATCAAATCTATGTTGAACATGCACCAGCCGGTGAGGTAACCTTTGCAGAATCCGTACATGGTCCCATGTCGACAGGGCTCGACTCCACCAGGGGCTCTGCATTTATGTGCATGCAATAAATGCCCACTTGACAGCCTGAATAAGTTTCCCGCCACAGGTTTCCGGGGATGGTGGTGGTTGTGATTTTAAAATACAAAAACAAATAATACAGGTCAAAACAATTCAGGCAGGAAAAGGGGAAAACCCCACTGTCAAGAGGAACCTGAAGTTAGAAGTAAGATTCTACAGAACAATCCAAGAGGGCATGAACCCTACCTCATCAACATCACTGTTGATTTTAAACCCAAATGTCCAAACACAGTGGGACCAGGTAACTACTATCACCATCATCACCTCTAAGCTGATAATAAAATAGAAATTCTTGAAAATATTTATACATAAAAAAAAAAAAATGAAAGGGAGATGACTGGAGATGATCTTATGCAGCCCATAATGTGGAAAACATGGTTTTCAAGCCGAATGGTGTTAGCTCTAAGAGATAATAAAGGTCTATTTCATTTCCAGTTTTTTTTAATGAGAAATTGAAAAATGGGATTGTTTATTGAAAATAAAAATAATTTTTTTCACAGAAAAGTAAAAAATACATTGAAATTATAACTACTTAGAAAAAAATCAAAACCATAATTTATACAAGTAATATTATCATTGTAAGATAATTAATTTTATTTTATCCAAACTAACAATTATTATAAAAAATATTGATTTTAATTTTTTTACACACTTGTATATAAAAGAAAAATATATATTGTTCATGTCTTTTAAAAAAAAATGGTGAAAAACTTGTAAAAAACGCTACAAAAAACCTCTAAAATGTGTTTCTGTACAGATTTTTACGAGGAAATACTAATGTCCATGTTTGGCCAATGAAACAGTCAGTATTTGTACAATTTAACCAACCAGTCCAAATTAACTTTGACCAGCAGCACCACCACCACCACCACCATCATGAGCACATCTCGTATGCGGCCAAGGCAAGTAGGGTACAAACAATCTTATCTTTAGATTTAGAGAGACGAGACATCCCCATCAGAACCTAAATTGAAGTGCAGGGCACAAGACACCAAACAGTAGAAAAGACAAGCATGGAAAAAGTGGAGTCCGTTTATTCCCTAAGAAATTCATAGTTCATCCCCATGTATAGACACAAGTGAAATTTGAAGAGGATGTAGACGAGAAGGATGATCTAGCAACTAAACACTACCTCCTAAAAGTTACAATGGCTAAGAGACTAATCCCTAGACTACCTATCCTCCTCTCAAATGAGTCCCAAGCCTTTTCCAGGATTCCAATCTGATGTTTATCTGTAACTCGCCAGCTCTGTTGTGTTACAGATCTTTGATTTGAACATCTTCCATGGCTTCCATTCACTTAGCATGAGCTTGCAAGGGAGATAGATGATGAGATTATATAAAGCAAGAAGATGCAAGTCACTTCTTTCAGAATCCTTTGAGTGAAAATGACAAACAAGATGGAGGAACAGAAGCGCAGATGATCAGGATACCACTCAAGGGATTACTCGGACCCATTCATAGCGCCCAGATAGCGGCAGATCATTCACGATATCAAAGTTGTACCTGCAAAATTCAATGATACAGTTGCCTCAGCTAATTGAAGATACAATCTAGATGAAACAATCTGCACTTCGAACTTTTTTTATTTTTTCTTTTCTTGTTCACGTCAAACATGCATAACTGTGAGCATACTCCTGAATAGAAGAGTTAAAGCCAGCATACTTCTCAATAAATAGTCTCTGCTGTTGCTGTTCTACACCAGCAAAAAACTCATCCATTTCACATGTTGTCGGGATATTTCTCTGCGTGTTCAAAAGTCTCTGGCTGCCCGCAGTTGAGCTTCTCTGTCTTGTGGTTGAACCCGGGGTTGCTATGGTTTCTGAGTCCCTTATCAAGCTACATGGTGTGCTTTCCCTAGTGCACCTGCTTAAATAAAAATCAAGGCATTATAAGTGTTTCATTCAGAGGGGTGATTTTCATCACTCAAGCTACTTAACCAAGTCCCAGAAATAGTTCCGCAAAATTCCTTCTAAACAATAGTCAAAACATTTTTAAGACAGCAAACTGAAGTGTACTAAACTCAAATGTAGTACCAGAAACCCTACTATTGGTCGTGTAAAAAATTATACAAACATAGCAGCAATACAGGAAAACTTTGAAACTTTTTGTCACCTACTGATAGCCCTAACTAAGAGTACCCCGCATAAATGCATCGGCTCGTAACTAGGCCCCACAAATAGGATACATCACCATCCCCTTGCATGCTAACACAAATGAGTTAGAGGAGTTATTGTCACCAATATTGCAAAAAATAAATTTATTGTCATTATGGTTTCAGGTGCCAAAATTTCTGAGAAAGCTATTTGGCAAGGCAGCTAAAAATACAAAAAGACAGTAAATTTGTTTGCTTCAAGAACCATGCATTGGAAAACCAGATCTCTACTAAGTCACGTTGTCATGGATCTGTACGCTTGATGGCCCCAAAAAATGGCAATTGTCCAAGAAAGGTAGAGATTCGCGAACTTGATATAGTTCACTAGGCTATTAATTAAAAGATCATTCACAGGTACTGATATTTAAGGGAAATTGAGATGATAAACCATAAATATCCCTCTTCATCTTTTAATGGAAACCATGGAAATCAATGGAGAGAAGGAAACCAATTTCCTATAGACAAAGAAAGGCAACTTCCAGTAATAATAACTCCGGTGATGGGTACCCATCTCGCAGAAAGGAAACCTGTTTTTACATTAAAAAGAAGACCTCTCTCACAAGTCGCAAACACCACTATTCTTTTTGTGAAAACAGTATCACACACTAGCAATAATGTTAATGCATCACATGAAGGTGAAAACACACGGAAACAAATTAAAAAAGCAAACCCCCACTAAAGAAATAATTTACATTTACATTTCCACTTCAAAAAACAATAAGTAGACACCCATATCAGAAAATACACTAACAACCAATGTTTCAGAGTTCACTACAGTTTATTATTGCATTTTGCAGCAGCAATCAAGTTCCTTGTGAAAGGAAAGTGAAGTAGCCTGGTCCATTACATATTGAAATAAATTTAGAGAGGAGACTGGGGAAAAAAATGAAAGCTTTCAAAATAGAAAATCCTTCCACGGAGTTAGGCATGCATGTTTGCCATACAGAAGTGTCAGTTTTGAATAAAAACAAGGAAAAGGAACGTTTAAAAGACCTTTCTTATGCAAGCTAGAGAAATAGTACTGCTAGTAAAAGAGTCTTTTGGCACATGAAATTTTGTTAGCACTTCCTAACTCCCCCTTTGAGCAAAATACTAAACAATAACACTGAAAAACAGGGTGTGGGGGGGGGGGGGGGATAAGGACTCAATTTGGGGATGAAAAAGAAAAATCACAAATGAACCTAAAAATTTAGTTCAAAAAATCCTTTTAGAGGGAAACCAAAAAGGGATGCAAGAAAATATCAAAATACCCATCAAGATTTCTCTTTTTTTTTTCATTTTTAAGCAAAGAAACATAGCTATAAACAAGAAGCGTAAACCTAGAAGATGAACCAAGTGGTCCTGAATTTTTACAAGAACAAACACACACTAACATATCAAGCAGAGTTTTGTTTCTTTGAAAACCAAAGAGAGTACCATTCAACAGAGCTACACTGAAACAACATACCAAGCAAGAGAACAGCATTGATAGGAGTACCTTTCGAAATAGAAACAGTTGTCTCCAGAAGAAGCCTCTTTTAAACTTCCAGAATCCTCTGTTTCACATTTGAAACCCGACTTTCCAGTGCCCTTTTCATCGCAATCACCGGTAGTGCTGGAAGAATTCACTCTCAGCCTAGAAGCCCCTTTACAGCTGAAACTGTCCTTCTCCTTGGCGGGGTTCCTTTTGGTTTCAGCATTGAAGAGTGGCGGTGGTTTTTCCAGGCGGCGGCTCCTTAGCTGGAGGTAACAGGTGGAAGTAGCATCTGGGTTAGAAGAAACAGGAGACTGGAGTAGCTGTAAAGCATGGGTTTTGGCTCTTGTACGGACACCAGAGGTTACTTCCATGACAGCAACAACATCGCTTGTGATTTTGGATTTCTTCATGTACTTGCCCATTGTTCTGAGTTTGAATTAGTTATGACTCTGTTTCCTTAACAAAGTTTAGAGGACATGGGACAGACTGTCCCGTGCTGTGCTGAGCTGAGAGACAGGCAAGCAGAGAGGGAGAGGGGAGAGGAGAGGAGAGGAGAGGAGATCAGTTTCTTTTTTGTAATGTAAAAGGGGGGAAGGGGTAGGGTTGGGGAAAGTATCGGCTTGCTTTATTTCCTTCTCCCTCCCGTGATATTTGTTTTTGATAATCTTTTGTCCTTTCCAGCGTCATCTCATTTATTTTTTT
>Ga0325410_1006496_pt1 | contig 12831 bp, 2 predicted proteins | sample PopdelMetagenome_16_FD_206182 | JGI IMG/M metagenome (GOLD analysis project Ga0325410, IMG submission 206182) | Populus deltoides microbial communities from Bellville, Georgia, United States - Xylem-PdIQD-R3 | ecosystem: Host-associated > Plants > Phyllosphere > Stem > Wood/Secondary xylem... | reverse complement strand
ATGTTTTTTGGCTGAGACAATTATTTATCACACGCGGATTTCAGATTTGGAGAATTTTAGTCAAGGGCATTTTGTAAGAGGAAACTAATTAAGATTTATGTGAGATTAGAAGCTCGCATATCAAGCAGTATTTAATTTTTTTTTTAATTTATTTGTAAGATCACGTCTGATATTCACAATAGTCTAACTAGTGAATCCTCTAGTAAATCCAATGATTTTATTTTTTTTAAAACCAAGAGTTTCTTTATTTTTGTGTTTTAAAAATATCCTTGAAAAAATTTGAAATTTTTTATTTGAAATTAATTCTTTTTTATGTTTATGGATTGTATTAAATTAATATATTAATATTAAAAATAAATTTTAAAAAATAAAAAAAATATTATTTTAATATATTAAAAAAAAACACTCTAAAAAAACCTACCACCGTCACCCTATCACACAGCTGTAAAGCAATCTTATAAAGTAATTTTGTTATTTATACCATGTCTTGGATTAGTATCATTATCGACTGCTGTAATAGCAGAATGATTTCATCGAATTCGTCAAATCATGTCATCCTCACAAAGTCAAAAAAAAAAAAAAAATCTGTGGAGGAATTCTATCACTTGGAAAAAGTCATTCCAGTAAATGAAGTTGGTTGCATCTGCCTACCGACTCTGCTCCCATGGTGCTGTGAAGTTGAGAAACACCAATAGAATCCGGGTAGAAGATTGAAAAAATCATTAAGGGATCACCGACTTGTATTAAACTATAATTAAATGGATCCCATTTGTTTCTAGATTGTGATCAAATTAAAGAAGCTTTTCAATCGGACCACAAATTCAACTGCTTGAAACAACAAAAATCATTTTTCTGTCGCGGATTGGCTTCTCTCCTGGCCTGTTCAACGAGCTAATTAGGAGTGCCTCAATTTGTCAATCCCCGAGGATACAAAGAAATCTCACATCGAAACATCAACATTATTTGTCTTGGATGCTTGTAGCAATTAACCTCCAATGTCAAAGCATGTGTCATGACAAAGTTTTCTCCCCAGTGAATATATCATTTAACTAATCAAGTGGTTAGATGCAGTAATCTTTCTATAAATCATAAATAATTTTAGATTTGTTGAGATTTTAATTTTTCTAAAAAAATTTAAATTTATTGTTTACATTACATGTATGTATTTCCAAAAACCCAACATTTCTTCCATAAATAAATTACCCATGTAAAGAAGGGTTATTTTTTTGGTCATTTTTTTTTTGTTATCCGTTGCATGTAATTTGGGCGATATTATCAATGTTGCAATTAAGAAATTAGTCGATAGGTCTAGAATTATATCTCTGTCGTTTTTAGGGCATGTTTATAGTATGATAAATATTGATTTTTAGAGTATTTTTTATTTAGAAATAAATTTAAATGATAATTTTTTTATTTTTTAATATTTATTTTTGATATTAATATATAAAAATGACATGAAAACATCAAAAAAATTAATTTGAATTAAAAAATAAAAAAATATAATTTTTAAAGAAATTATTTTTATGCTTTGGCACACCACAAATCGCGGCAGTCCCTTGGAACAGTAAACAAGCACAAAAGGCAAAGCAACCTTGTGACTTTAAATAAAATCCCAAATGGAGGGAACCAATTAGTCCTGTAACTACGAGCAAAACCATCTCTAGCTTATAATTGACGAGCGAGTAAGCCCTCTAAAATTAGGGTATGAAATCAAATACTTAAAAGATTAAGATTTTCTTGAACATCTATGCATGACTGCTAACGCTTTACCCTCGACGTTACATAATTTCATTCGCGGAACGGAAGCAATTTTCAAACAGCAATTACTTTTGAAAACCCAGCTATAATGCTTTTCCATCTCACTTACTTTTGAAAAACGTACTATTGCCACTCTCCTAACCACTTCAGTTATTTTTTAATTTTTTTTTATGCTCACTTAAAAGTTTTGAGCGATAATAATTGTTTTTTAAATTATTTTTTATTTAGAAATATATTAAAATTATATTTTTATTATTTTTAAAATTAATACATTAAAATAATATGAAAATATCAAAAAATTATTAATTTAAAACAAATTAAAAAATTTAAATATTTTTAGAAATATTTTTAAAACGTAATAAAACCTTAATTATCTAAATAATTAAAAGCCGACAATCGTTTCAGGCTTGACGATTCTCATCAATTATTTTAATTTTTAGATGATGTCCTCTATATATATTAAGATAGAAATGGCTGCGTTCTCAGTTGCCTCGTATTGGGAGCGGGCAAGTTAGCTATCGCTATCTTGATTTCACCTAAAATCGTAGCATTTTAACTGGTTGTTTTACTTCTGTGATATAATGTTAAAAAGGTGTTTAAGAATTTAGTGGTAGGTTTTTTAAAAAATATTTTTTTGTTTATAAAAATATTAAAATAATATTTTTTATTTTTGATATCGATATATTAAAATAATTTAAAAATATTGAAAAAACATTTTAAATCGAAAATAAATTCAATTTAAAAAAAAAAAAAAATGTTGAAACAAAATCTCTACCTTCCACTACTATTTTCCAGCTGGCTTGACTTGATATAACAACCCCCATCATCGATCTCCCTTTAATTCCCGATTAATGCGCAAGATCAGATAAGAAAAGGCAAAAAAAAAAAAAAAAAAACCCTACTGTCTCTTTTAAGGTATGCATTGGGGATTGCATGGGAAAGGGAAAGAAATTGACACAAAAACATATGAAATATACAGCACATGCGTGCATCTACTGCAAATTGGTCACGTTTAACCCATGGCTGCATGCCTCTCACAAGTAATTGTATGCATCCATCAACTGTCAACAATGAACATGATGCTACATTTTATCTTCTTTAGTTTATGATAGGATTGATCATAACACGAGCACTGAACTTCGAACTTACGTTTTCTCGACAGAACTTAAAAGCAGTCGTTTTGCTTTAAAAGAGAGCTAGCTAGCCCATGTAATGAAATATTTTCAAATAACATCGAGAGAGGTTACAATAAGGAGGCATATTCATCAAGAATATCCTTCGTTGTTGAATTAAAAAAAAATGTCCAAAAAGTAATCATGCACTTGAGTTTATACACCATGCCAAAAGGCACCAATTTACCAGTTCAAGGAAAAAAGGAGCCGATCTAATTCATCGAGGGACTCTTGGTGCTTTCATCTTTATACCAGTCGAAGGAAAGCTAGGTGAGTGCGTCATCGAGTCCATTCAATTCCTTGGATTGTTTACAAATTAAGCAGAGCAGTTAGAAACCGGACTTGCAAGGCAAGCCTTGCCCAGGTGCCAAAACAGAACACTTTACTGTTTGTTTACGTTTGCTTGGACTTCAACGTGGCCTCTCCGTCACCCTGTGCTTTGCTCTCGTAAGTGTCGGGGGATGTGATTGGCTATTTTTTGGTTCCCATTATGAGTTTTTTTTTAGAAGTTGTATATGTTGTTGTTGGCATTAAATAAAATTATCTAGGTTGGTCAAGAGATGTTTATTCTTTCTATTGTTATGGATTGAAAAATCTAAATAAGTATTTAGATTTAAATGTTTTCATGTATAATAAAATTAATAAAATATTGTTATTTAATAATAGTTATAGTCATGAAAATATTTCACGTGAACAGACTCTAGATAATAAAATTATCAAATATAACAATCCGGAGTTACCCTCTTCATCTCTCACTAGGATGTAGGGATTGTAATGCTACTTTTGTAATTATTTATATTTATATTATGTTCTTGAAATTTTGAAAATGCATTTAAACTGACATGTTTTTAATGTTAGGTGGTGTGTTTAATAGTTATGCTGTAGCCACATGTTCAAACCATGTGGGCAAAGTCTCGTATTCATATGCACCCACTTTGACCAGATTTTGTGCTAAATATTCTTCAATTCGGTAACCTAGTTTGACGGCCAATATTTTCTGACCAAGCGATGATCCTCAAGCAATTTCTTATTCGGGACCAACTAAAACTGTGGGACAAAAGGCAGAGTATTTTAATTTTTGCTCTGCGAAAACCTTTTAAAAAAGAAATAGACGAAGTGGGAACCCAGTCAAATCCAATAGCAAATCAAAATAAGATTTTTTAGGCCTAAAAATCAACATGTTTCGTCACGTTATATGAAAACATGCCTCCAGTGTCTCACGGAGAGGCGCCGTTGTATAGAATTAGAAATCCAATCCGCCTCGCCTAGTTTTCAAATGTGAATGCGGTCTTTAATTTGGCGCCAAGAAGCAGCAGAGACCATTGGGGGGCGGGGGGGGGGGGCGCGTGGTCCCGAAAAATAAATAAAAACTGAAATTGCTTCACATGTTTCAGCCGACAAACAAGTTGCTCCACCGTACATTGATATTGTGTTTTCTAAGAGAAGAAAAAATATAGATGCAAGATCTTTTGCATATTTGATAATTATTTTTTTAATAGCAAGATGTTGATATACTGAATAATTTTTTTTTCAAGTATTGAGATTACAACATATTGAATTAATTTTAGTGAATCTAGATTAACCAATCATATTTGCAACTTTAATCACGAAACCATGATAATCCTATATAAAATCAAATCTATATAAATAATTATGTTCAATTTCCAAATAACTCGGTGTTAATAAAAAAAATAAAAATAAAAATATTTAATTTTAAAAAGTTTTTAAAAAAATGACCCATAAAAAAAACAATTTATAGGTCTTAATAAGTCGATACATGGACTTAAATAACTCAAAAGGTGGTTTCTCGAAATCAACTTGAATTAAAAAAACTTTTCAAGCCTGAATCTACTCACTTAGATAATGGAAAGACCGAAAAGCATCTCAGTAGAACTTTTATTTTAAAATAAAACTTGTTGACACCAAGATTGTTTTTTTTTATGGCCACAATTGGTGTCATCATATATTCTTTCTGTATCACTCATGTGTTTTTCATGGTCACCACTTCTTTAAAAGAAAAACCCTTAAAATAAAAAAAAAAACCATCACAAAAACAACCTCTAATAACTGAAAATAATCTATAATCCTCTATCAAAACACCAAAATAATCATCCACTCATCTTCACGAGTCTTTCTACTATTTGGTTTTTTTTTACAAACCACCAGCTCGAGATAGATTGTCGGTGAAACAACCACCTAGCTTAATATTAGGTTAGATAGCTGTTACATGATGGTCACGTGTTGCGGTTGATCTTCGTGATCTCGATAATGTTGATAGACTTGATTGTTATTGTGCATCTTTTTTGTTCGAGACATGTTGTACCATACTTGTTATAATAGGAGAGACATTGAGCGTAAATGATATTATCTATGACAATGAGACTACATAGACAGGTGGAAGTTGTGTTATTGATGAAGCTGACCCATCCACTTGTCATCGCAAAAAGGCATAAATAGGCTCAGATATATTATTTCGTGGTGTTATTTTTTTAGTTATGATTTTTTTTATTATTATTACTCTTGTAATATTATTTTGGCTAATTATCATAAATTTCAAATCAATTATTTACATGTTAATAAATGCACATTGTTTTATTATCACCACTATCAATTATCTTTATAATTAATAAATAAAAATAATATTTAAACATACTACATATACTATATTCTCAAATCTTTTATCAAAACATGTTAGTTTGGTAAAAGACCTGAAAGTGGGGTGATTAAAAATTTAGAATATGGTTGAAACGTTGTTAGAAGTTTTTTTTTTTTTAATCTATATCTCTTTCAAAATTCCTCCAGAGCTATTGTTTCGACTTTCCATCGGACTGCACGCTTTTAGGAAAAAGGTGTATTATAAATGCATTGGATGCTACTTAGTAGCCACTCATAAAATGATGGAGCCATTTTTTAACAGAAGTGCTTCGAAAATACCTTCAACTGAAAAAACATTAGAAGTACACCAGAAGTGCTCCCGCTCAGCCATACTGATCTCCACCTCAAGACACCGGAAGCATGGGGTCCAATGTATCTTTCACCGATTTGGATATTTTCCCGCGACTATCATCGCTCCTGTCGTCTGATTTGGCGGGAGGATACCGCTTCCCGCCAAAATAAAGAGAAAGAGGGTTTGCCCATACTATTTCTTTTTTCTTTTTAATAATAATAAAAAAGTTCATCGATTCTAACGGACGCATTGTCTTTTAAGGGAGTGATTGGAAACACGGGAAAACTGTATTTTTTAAAATTTTAATTTTTTTATTAAAAATTAATTTTTTTATATGTTTTGAATCGTTTTGATGTGTTGATTTTTAAAATAATTTTTTTAAAAAAAATATTATTTTGATGCATTTCAGCATAAAAAACACTTTAAAAAACAATCGCAACCACACTCCCAAACAAGCCCTTCACCCTTAGTTTTCATTAGATCAGTAGCGCCGCTACGAGCTTTCAAAAAAATATATATAAAAGAAATGTTAAGAAGAAAAAATTAAACTCGATTTATTTATTCAATTAATAATTTAAATAATATAATATTAAAATACAATAATAATAAATTAATTAATTAACACAAAAAATTGACAACAATAAAAAGTAAAAAGGACCTAACCTGAAATCATTTAGATTACTAAACAACTCAAAGTTAAATGATGAAACTGAAAAGAATAGTTAAAAAAAAGACCAGGTTAAACCAAATTAACTCACAAATCCCATAATAATAAGCATAAGACTGAAATAATCTCATAAAAAAACATGAAAAAAATTCTAAAGAATAGTTTCTGATGAATCAAATGAGAACAAGATAATTCCATAAAAAGCAATAAAAAAAAGTTGAAGCTTAATTTTTAGAAAATTAAATGTTGAAGGATGAAAACAAAAAATATATATAATTAAAAACATCTAGATTCGAGCATACTTGGGTTAAGATGCAAAATCTCTGACCAAGTTGTGATGCCAAGGTAACTATGTTTGAAAGTAAACTAAATGAAATCATGAAACTCAATTGCCGAATAACCTAAAGTTGGAAGATAAAAACAAAAATAAAAATTTAATTAAAAAAAGCAACAAAAAAGTCCGAGTTAACTCATATTAACCCACTAATCTCAAGATCGTGACCATGAGATCGAGATAACCTAATAGAAATGAAAGGAAAAAAAAAGAAGCACGAGGACCAATTTCATATAAATCAAATGTTGAGAGATGAAATTGAAATAAATTAATTTAAAAAAAACAAAAAAAAAAAAGTCAACTTGTGTTAACTTTTGAAACTATTAACTCTAGTAATGAACCCGAGAATAACCCCATAAAAGATAAATCATAAAAAATAACAAAAAAATACTCTAAAAAAGGATTAAAAAACATCAACTTAAAAAAACAAGTAAACTCGAGTAAATATTCTAAACTTTGTATAATCTTTAAAATTTGCAACCTTTGAAATGAAAGCAGGAAAAAAAGTTCAAAAGCCAATTTATAATAAATAAATTAAGAACGTGTTAACTTTATAAAAAACAAAATGAAAAGAAAAAAATTAAAGCTCAATTTCTAGTAAATACAAATTTTAAGGATGAAAACTAAAAAAAAAATTAAACAAAAAGTAAATTCAAGCCCCCCCAATTCAAGATGCAAAATCTCTGACCCACTTGTGATAAGAGTGTTTTAAAGTAAACTCAATAAAATTATAAAATTTAATTATTGAACAACATAATGTTGAAGGATAAAAATAATAATAAAATTTAATTATAAAATGCTACAGAATTTTTTTTTAATCAACTTGAGTGAAAAGGAAGTTGAAGGGGCTGATATGAAGTTTTAAAGGTTTTGACACTGAATTGGAGGAGAATAAAGAAAAGAAGAAGGGGAAAAAATGATTGTAGACTCCAAACTAGAGGCGATTTTGGTGCACGCGTCGCCCCAATCGTGTAAGGAGCATCGAGATCTTCTAATTATTGCCCTGGAATGCAATGTTTGGTGACTGGATGACCCTGCACGTGTTGCTTGATGGCACATGCTATAACCATAACAACACATTTTTTAATAATAATAATAATAATTAATATATGATCAATTACAATAATATATGTGACTAACCTTCAAATTAATAATAAAATCAATGTAAAAATATAAAAATGTCCTTATGAGAGGGTTGTGTTATTTTAACCACTATAACCTATCAAATCTAATAGGCACGTGGTTTTTTAAAAGTCCACCATTAGTTTTCAATAGATAATTGTCCCAACTATGCAATGGGCATGATTAATTTTTATTTATTTATTTATGTGTTGTAACATTTTTTCTAATAGAAAAAAAATCTAATCATGAATTTAAACTTTAATAGACATTGAACGATATTTAAAAAAAAACAGTAAGACAACAACATATTGGATAACATTTTTTAAAATAACAAGATAATGTTATATTGAATCGACTCGAATTAATTTGCCAAACCCATAACCTGGCTCATGAAACAATGATAACCAAAAGAAAACTAGATAAAAAAAATTAGAAAGCCTAATTTTCAATCAAACCAATGTTAAAAGACAAAATTGAAAAACAATCCTATTAAAAAAAGACATGAGTGAACCTGTATTAGCATATCAAACTCGTGATTTGGGTCATGCATCCCAATTGGAATACTAACTTTTTTTGTTCTAAAATTAATTTTTTATCTAATTATACTATAGTAAAAATAGATATAAAATTGAACCCCAAACAAAAGTTGAGATGTTCTTTCGTGATCAATAATTTTATAAAAAATAATTTGAAAAAGATTATGAAGATCAATTTAAAATAAAATACCAAGGATAAAATTGAAAAAAAATTACATCTTTGTTTTGTTAAAATCATTTGTGTTATCAAGCTTATAAAGATGATTGTTGTAAGTATTGTTTGCAAGATTATCTTAACAACATCGGTATTCACTATTTTATGCTTGAATGCATCAAAGATGTTCTGCGTGTTTTGACTGCTGAAAAATATCATACATGTTTCTATTGGTATTAGGTTTCTCACTTTTTATCCTAAAAAACCGATCTTGACCGAACCGAATTGGTTCAGGTCGTACTTATTAAAATTAACATATTTTGGTTTGATTGTTTTTTTGGCACAAATCAAATTGAACCGGACCGTGAACAACCCTACTTGAAAATAGTTACGATGCACTAACCAAAAATCAAAACTTTTCAAAGTTAGATATACTTTCTCGAACAATTTAAATATGGAACAATATTTTAAACTCCTTTTATTAAATGAAATCGTTGACACTTAGAACAATTATTTTAGTTAGTAGAATCAATGTTAATTGACATTTTCCTCTCTCATCTCTCAAACTTATAAACTAAAAAAATTAGAAAAATAAAGTTCAGTAATGAATTCGAATTTACTAAAACTAAAGTTTTGTAATAGAAAAGAAGGAGGACTAACTCAAACTTTTCTCACCAAGTATAAAATCGCCACCGGTCTCTCTACTTCTTTCTTCACATTGATTCTTAATTTTTCAATTGTGCCTTTTCACAACAAATTGTAAGCATTTGACTACAAAGCTGGACTTATAAAACTCAATCCAGATAAAAAAATCAAAAGGATCAAATGAAAAAAATAAAAAATTACACTACTCCACTTCCAATGAAATGTGAGAAAGTAAAACGTATATTTAGTTAAAATAATTTACCCAGGCGACATAGTGTTTTTTTTTAACAGGCTAGGTTTTTCAATCATGAATTTAAGTGTTTATTTATTTATGCATTTTAAAAATAATTTTTTTATTTTTTATTTTTTAATGTTTTTAATATATTAATATTAAAAAAAATTAAAAATTACTTCAATAATTTTTTTTTTTAAAATCATTTTAAAAAAATAAACCTCCCTGATACTTAAAAAAAGCTCCAAGTGGTAATAATATTGCGGTGTAACAGAGAGTAGTTTTTATTGTTAACTGTGAATTACTTTTTTGGAGGTAACATGCAGCCAGTTGGTGACCAGAGACAACGGAGCAACCGGCGTACGTGTTCTCTGACAGGCTTGCACGTTATACGCAGACAAAGATGGGACCGCTGTCGCATGGGTTAATGACAACATATAATTTGAGTTGACATTAGTTTTACGCTCGACAGGTGTCGAAGTTTAAACGAATTCAAAACCTCAATTCCGTTGTCGTTGTTGTGACGGAGTGGCCGTATACTCGGTCTTATTCATGGCGCCGTTTCATGCCCCTGCCAATTTAATAAATACATCACGTGAGATCAGATATTTTATTTTTATTTTTATATTTTAAAAATATTTTAATTTTTATATTTTAAATTAATTTTTAAATATTTTTATATCATTTTAATGCATTGATATAAAAAATAATTTTTAAAAAATAAAAAAAATTATTATTTTAATATATTTACAAGTAAATTTTATTTTAAAAAGCAATCACGACCATTTTTTTTTTATTCGAGGAAACCTCACCCCCCGGGAAATTGTACTTTGTGGGCCCAGGTGAGGGAGTAAAACCCCGGCTGTCTCAGGCTCTTACAAGAGGTGCATGCCCTGACTCGAACTCGAGACCTGCTGTGCAGATCTCAAACTCTTTACCATCACGCTACGTCTCTTGGAGACAATCACGACCATACTTCCAAATATATCTTAACTTGCTTTTGTGCACTGTCCTATAGAACTTGATATTTTATATAGCAGGATTTAAGACCAAGATTATACAAAAGTACGGGGAGAATATAGATGAAAATCAAGTTGATATTATTTCCATTCTATGAATCATACTTTTATGTCAACTTTAAAAATAAATGTTTATATCTAATTAGATTGATATCAAGTGATAACACATGATCTCATGTATATCTTTTCACACACACGTATATTCTATGAGAATTATCCTAGATATATATACGATCTAAATTTCAAAATCTAAATTGATTTTTATAGATAATTGAAAACAAAACAAGGACAAATAAAAAAACAAAAAATGAAACGATTGAGGATTTCTGTGGACCCTCCAAAGTTTACAAAAAAAATCGATATTCCACTTATTTTTAGAAATCTTTAAAGAAATGTTATGGCTATTCTGGATTTGTTACTGATCAAAACCAACCGTACTTCATCTAAATTCGGCCAATACCATGACACTAAGCGCTGCTAACTTAAGATTAGTAAGGTGTTTTTGACGTAATCATTGATTAATTTGGCCTTGATGGGGATCTAATTTTAGAAAATATCATGAGGTTGAAAATGGGAAATCAAGTAGCTATAAGCATCAAAGATCCACACCGTGAATTACAGGGGCGTTTGACAGATTTAATATGTATTTTGTTATTTTTTTTAAATTTTTTTAACTGTATTTATATAAAAAATAAATTAAAATATTATTTTAATATATTTTAAAATAAACAATATTTTAAAAATCAACCCTACTTTACACTTCAAAAACTCTTATTTATAAATAAACCTGTGAGAAAAAGCTAGAGAAGTTCGATCCTATTTGTTTTTACATTTCAAAAGTATTTTTGAAAAATATTAAAATTTTTTATTTGTTTCTTTACTTCAAATTAATATTTTTTTGATATTTTTAAATTATTTTGATGTGCTTGTATAAAAAATAATTTTTAAAAAATAAAAAATATTATTTTAATATATTTTTAAATAAAAAAATATTTTAAAAAACAATAAAAATACTATGTCGACGTCACGTGTGGACGTCATTATAACAGTCGGCAAATCTCGCCTTCATAACCACGCCAACTCTCACCAAAAATAGGAGCCTACAAGAATAGCCAGCCACAAGGACTGCCCTTGCCCTTCATCTAGAATCAAACAACATTCTACTCCTATCGAGTCGAATGCAAGCAAAGCACCTTTAAAGTGCACACGTGTCGTCCTAGCTGGACGATTGAACCACCATGATTGGGGATCAAGTGACACGTAGCTATCAATTATTAAATTCTAGGAAAATTGCGTTTTTCAATTAAAAATATATTAAATATTAACCTTCTTTAAATTTTTTTATCTTTAATATCAAAACATTAATTTTTTTTAAAAAAATTAAAATCAATTTAATATCATTTAAAATAAAAAAATAATTTTAAAAACATTTTATTATATAGAAAGCTAAATAACACGAGGATTTCACTATAACTCTAGACATAGATTACTGTGGATTGTAACAGTAAAATTGCACGAGTATAATATGTAATTAAGAAGATCATAAGGGGTGTTTTAGTATTTTCACATTATATTATTTATTTTATAGTAAAAAAGTTATTAGTGTATGTTTCACATGCCAGCAAGTGGGTGACATCCATGCCATTACACAGGTAGGTGACGTTCTTTTTGGAGGTGAAATTTAGCCATTCGCCATATCACTAGATGCGTAGTCATGCTCTTTTTCACATGATATGACATATGTAAATATATCATGGTTGGATTATCGCCAATATGAATTATTTATATTTTTATTTACTTTTTTTTCTGACAATTAAAGTCCATAATTGTTTTATTTTTATTTGTTGTTTGCTTGGTTTTAATATTGATTTTAGATCCAAAATAATTAGATCTAGAATGGTAGTAATGCGTGGGCCTGAAATTACTATTAAATCCAAGGTATTTAAAACATTTTTTTGTATGTTTATTTATTTATTTTTAAAAAATTGATATCAATTCACTAAGAAGTAATGATCAATATACTTATAAAGTATAAGATACAACATGTCAACCAAGTACTGGACCAGTGCTTTTATTTTTGAAAGTGAGCGAGAGCGAGTGAGGCGTTAGTCACGCCATGTGACTCGAGCCTTTCCCTGTAGGCGTGGTTTCGATGCTCTCATAAAAATAATAGTATAATATTAAAAACGGAAAAAAGAAATTAAATGGGGAAATATAAATATAAGAGAGGGGGAGAATTGCTGCC
>Ga0325410_1006494_pt1 | contig 12834 bp, 2 predicted proteins | sample PopdelMetagenome_16_FD_206182 | JGI IMG/M metagenome (GOLD analysis project Ga0325410, IMG submission 206182) | Populus deltoides microbial communities from Bellville, Georgia, United States - Xylem-PdIQD-R3 | ecosystem: Host-associated > Plants > Phyllosphere > Stem > Wood/Secondary xylem... | reverse complement strand
CTTAACTATTTTCAATTATCTGTCATAATATCAATTAGTTTGCAGGGAGTCTCAAAATTTTTTGTATAAATAGTTTGGTTGCAAATCATTTTTCATTCTTGAAACATAAATGAAAACAAGATATGCCATAGGTATTTTCCAAAATCAGGTTGTATATGAGCTCTTATTGCTTCAATAACAATAAAACACTCTACGGACAAACACATTGAGAATCTTAACAATCTTTGTTTCACTCCGCTAACACAGTTCCTCAGATCTTATCAACTCAAGTATCCAAGAATCCCGGCACTTATGCTCAAACATTTCTTTCCAACGTTGTCTTCGTGAATGCAGGAGTTATACCATAAAGTTTGTGAGCATCATTTTCATCACAACCAACCTATTATTCCTCTCCAAGAGGATATTATTTAAGAGTCTGGACTTCCAACCTGAAAGTCTCCAGTTCACTTTTCAAGACAGGTAATTGAAGTGAGAATTCAGGACAGAAGTAAGGCTTGCCCTCCTTATGTGATCCGAGATTCAAAGAACCTCTCCATGACCGCTGAAAACTTTTCAAAAAAAAGGGGGGGGTAAAAACTGCTTGTTTTCTATTAAAGTGATCGATTAAACAACAACTATTCGAACAAAATTCGCATTTGCATTTTGGAACAATCCACAGTGTCGTTGTTAGCCCTGCTGCTGCTGAAGGCCCTTGTAATCATCAGTTATAGCAGTCAGAGAACTTGTAGATCATCAATATTTTATGGTAACAGCTCACCAGCCATCATCTCGCTTGGAACCAATCCCTACAAAATATCTTCCTCCGAAATTCTCGAAGCCTAGCTATGTTACCAAATTAACTATCTTCACGTTTCCAAAAAAACCGAGGTAACTTTTTACTTCTATGCATCCGTGGTTGTCACTTAATTAGCATATCATATAGAAGCACTTAAATGTTCTTTGAAACTTATAATGACATAATTCAAAGGGAACTACTACAAGATATGTAGAGGATCAGTTCAGCTATATATTTTAGTCTGAAAAGGAAACAATATTAACTCCCATGCTAACCACAGATCACATTCAACAACCCCAAATAATAATAATAATTGTTCGTTGTTCATGATTTTTTAGCTTATCAGCTTATCGTATGCAGTTGTTAATCTTTAAGAAAACAAGATTAGAGACTTGGAGTTAAATAGTTTAGAACCTTTTCATCATGCTACACACCTCCGAAACAATAATAAGGCAGGACAATAAATTACTAGAACGACCCAGACCGTTGAACATAAACCCAGCTAGATTACAACAATGAAACTAAATCCTGAAAAGAACAAAAACCCAACTTAGGAAAGAGGATTTCATGTAGAAGAAAAGAATATCCCAAAAATGAAGTGCTTCTCTCTTCTTTCTCTCTCTCTTTTCCAAAGAGCAGTGAAGTATAGAATTTGGGTTAAAACATGAAAAGTTGGATGTGCTTAATCGTTGAAGGAGGTAAGCTTACCTAATTATCAGTGATGTAAGAAACTATATGAAACTTACTGCAAGGGATCTAGATTCTTCCTCTATCTAATTATTGGACTTTTAAAAGTCCATAAAATTAAGTACATAGATATAAATTTATGTTTGGATACGAGGTTTCAAACCCATAGGAAATTGACATGATTGTAATTTTAACAAATATGCCACTAAGATCATACAGTCCTAAAACAAGAGTAGAAATCTAAAACTCCATGCCTCTATCTTTGTGATCTCTCTCTCACTCGCTCTCACACACACACAGTACTCACTGATAATTATACTCACATCAGCATATAGACAGACACAGTAAATAAGGGATAGAGTCGGCGAGGAGAAGTCATACATTAATCGAATAAAAGAGATCTTCAGCACTAAAGGTAAAAAAAAAAAAAAACTGCAGTACCTGGAGCTGGAATACTCAAAGAGCTTGCCGGTAGCAGAGAAGATGATGACAGCAACCTCAGCATCACAAAGAACAGAAAGCTCTTCAGCTTTCTTGAAAAGCCCTCGCCTCCTCTTGGAGAAGGTCACTTGTCTTGCGGTCACGTTGTCAATCTTCTTGATCTTGATCTTCTCTCTAGCCATTGTACTTTCCCTTAAAAAGGAAAAACACACAACGTTTACATTGTCCGTACAAAAAAGAACAGACACATGAAATGACATGGAGACGGAGCTCAGAAAAGTGGGGTTCTGTTAATTTAAGACAAAATTTAGCAGAAACCCTAGCTAGAAAGACCCAGTTCAGATCCAAGCAGAAAACACCCCAAGAAAACGCCAATCTTGGCTCGTGAACATGCAAAAGAACTGAAGTGGGAGATATGAATTGATGAGCTTTCCCTTGTTTACCTTATTGGGAGCTGGCTTGAGTTAGGTCTGATCAGAGGAATCAAAAGCTTCCTGTTACCGAAAGTAAAACAAACACCGGAGAGAGAGAGAGTGAAAAGGAAAAGGAAAACTTTGGGTGTTGTGTGTTCAAGAAAGGAAAGGTTGTCTTCCCTTTTATAGCGAAACAGGGATCCTCATTTTCTTATCTGTGGTTTGTGGCATTTACTTTTAAAATAAAATAATCAATGTACGAGGCAAAATAAAACTAAATTATAAATGTTTACAGAAAGATCGATTTTTCTTTCAAAAAAAAAAAACCCTCCATCCTATTCCTTTCTGTCCCAATTTCCCTTTAAAAAAATTAGGTTATAAACCCTGGATAATTTCTCTTGGATTTGTTTCCAAGTGCCTAATAAATAATTTTTTTATCAATAATATAATAATTTGAAGTCTAAAGTTATGCTTTTTAAAATTTTCTAGTTTTTAATCTCTAAATTAAATTTTATGATATTTTTTATTGTTTTAATATACTGTTATTAAAAACAAATTTTAAAAATAAAAAAATATTATTTTAATATATTTTAAAATAAAAATTACTTTAAAAAATAATATCTAAAATACACCTCCAGCCACTTTAAAAATGGAAACAAGAAGATGAGATTTTTTCTGGTAATTACTTTCTCGAAATTTAAGGTAATATAAAATCAGGTTTTTTGTGTGGACAAATAGCATTCCGTACAAATATGCCAGACTGCCATCACATCAAGCTAGTGTAATTAATTACTCTACTTTTTTCCCTTCATGTGTTGCGAAATTCCTCTTATTTTATCGCGATAAATTGGGCTAATTATCGATCAACAGTGTTCTTCATTAACTCATAAGCATCTACTTTTAGGAGGGGTTTTTTTTCCGTTGTAAGGTTTTAAATGTTGAGCTTGTTCTAATCCAAGTGGGTTTAGTTGTAACAGTGCAAACACTGACTGTTCTCAGACGGGATGCCACAGTTTCTTCGAAATACAAGCAGCTGTGATTTTTGGACGGGACTAACGTCATTTGAAATCTTTCCCCTTTTCTACGTTATTTGTGGCACGAGGTATGATGTTGTTGTTGAATTTCTTTTCATGTAAAACAGGAATGTAAGAAAAATAATCAAAATTCAAATTATTGGTTAAATTAGTAATTTAAATAATATAAATACAAAAATAATTAACAAAAAAAAAATAAAAAGAACTCCACCTGAACCCATTTGGGTTATTAAACAATGTAATACTACAAGGTAAAATTTTAAAAAAATCAACAAAAAAAACCATGGTTAAAATTAGAGAACTCTCAAACTTTGTGATCACAAATATAAAATTAAGATGATCTAGTAGGAAAAAAAAATCTAAAGACTAGTTCCTAATAAATAAAATGAGAACGTGATAACTTTATAAAAAGAAAAATAAAAAGAACAAATCTTAAACTCAATTTTAAACAAATAAAATGTTGAATGATGAAAAATAAGAAAAAAAATATAATTAAAAAAATCAATTTAAGCCCACCAAGATTAAGATACAAAATCTCAAACCCAGATATGATACCAAGATAACCGTGTATAAAGCAAATTAAATAAAATCATGAAGCACAATTATTAAACAACCCAATGTTGAAGAACGAAAGCTAAAAAGAAAATTTGATTTAAAAAAATCGGGATAACCCAACAAAAAGAAAAGAAAAAAAAACTTGAAGATCAATTTCTGAAATATCAAATATTAAATGATGAAATTAAAACAAAACAATTAAAAAGGGATAAAAATACCAAACAAACCCGGGAAAACCTCTTAAACCTGGTCTAATCTCTAAAACTCATGACTTGTAAAATCTTTGATCCGGGTCCAATAAAAAAACTTAATCCCTAACCAATTTAATTTTGAATGATGAAATTGCTAAAAAATATATTAATTTAAAAAACTTGTCAAACAAAAAAAACAACAATAAAAAGATTAAAGATTAAATTTGATAAGAAATTAACCAATAGATGAAATTATATATAAATATATATATATATATAAAGCAATTAAAAAAAATAGAGAAAAGACAGGACACAGAGGTCCTATTTAATATTACAACATTCAACTATAAAAACAAAATCACATTAATTTTGTATGCCTTTAACAATCCATTTTGCATGATAAAAGATTAATATATATAAATTAATATATTGCATGCTTCAGTTTTAATTGTAGATTTTATATGTAATTTTAAAAATAAAATTTATAACAATTATAAATATTAAATCAAATCCAATTTGATATTTCCCAAACTTAATAAAATTTATTTAATATAAATATTTTTATTGACAAACTATTTTTACAAATTTAATAAGAAAATTAATCGTATTAAAATTCTTATTAATATCCTAAACTATTTTAGGATCCTCTAAATAAAAATATTTTAAATTAAAAACTCTATTTATTAAAAGAAAAACTATTTAATTAAACATTTTAATTAAATCTTAATCCTGTTAGGATGTTACAGAACTCAAAAGTTTTGAATTAAATATTTTAATTCAATCATAATCTAATTAGAAAAAATAATTTTACAATTATTGGTTTTAATTTTAAAATGTAAAATCAGTATTTTATACATAAAGGGACAAAATCATAATTCTACCCTGATTATACCCTAGATGCCATTAGGTTTTAATTGCAGGGGTAAAAACATAATTCTTCCCTTCAAAACCTTAAACTAAGCTCAGGGGAAAAAATGTAATTATGCCCCTATCTTTTTCCTTTGTTGTGATTGCAGGTATGAGTTAGGGGTGATTATTTTCGATTCGGTTCGGTTTTTATCAAAAAAAATAATCAAAACCGGTTTTTTTATAAAAAAACAGAAACCAAACCAAAACCGGTTCAAACCGATCGGTTTTGGTTCGGTTATTTTGAGGAAAAACCAGTTCAAATCGGTTTGGCTTGGTTTTTTCCAGTTTGAGTTATAAAACCAAACCGGTTGGTTTTTTCAAAATTCTAATCGGTTTAATCGGGTTTTTTTCACGGTTTGGTTTTTTCAATTTTCTTGGTTTAATTGGTTTTTTTGTTTTTTTCCTCACCCCTAATATGGGCTGCCCATGTCGACGAAAGCCTTTATGAGTGAAAGCAGTGCTATCATTGCACCTGGTGGCAGTGCAGGGTAACAACCTTCACAATACGCCAGATAGCGATGCGTGCAATATCATCTAATTATCCGCGTAACATAGTTAGGCATACCAACAAAACTGACACTGTCGATGGTGGCTGTTACAGCCACCTAAAACCATTTTTTAATTTCAACGGTGGATTTCGACCAAATCTGAAAAATCTAGCCAAAACTTTTATTAAAAAAATCGCTAGAGAAAAAATTACTTATAACAAAAATAGTTTTTTCACATAAAATTAATTTGTAATTAACACGGATAGCAATTAAAATATACAATCAACAACCCTAATTGTCTAAATAATGCTCTGATACCATCATTGGTTTCTCAAAACATATACACGCAATGAAAACGATAAATTTAAAATTTTTTGGGAGTCTCTGTAGTCCTGTTAGACAGATCTATAGTTGTTAGGGTTTATATGAAGATTACCTGAAGATCAGATGTTCATTGTGGCTTTGAATACTTTCTTTAAGGTTGAGTTATCACAAACCATAAGTCGTCAAAATGTCTTGACTCTAACGGTAATCTATACAAACCACCAGTTAGAAATCTCTTAAATCATTTTATAAGATAGAGATTGCTATACATTTGAGTGTTAGCTCTTTTATTTTGTGTTTTGATGTTTTTATATTGTACTCTACTCTTCTTAAAAAAAATAAGAAGCATGGCATTTTATTTATAGGGAAACCCAAATACCCTATAAGTGGCTAAATTTCAATTTTCTCGTAAATAATATCACATATATTATTTAATGATAATTTTTAAAAAATTTATTCAATCAAGTTTCAATTTAATTTTTCTAGGTCTATAATTACAATCATTTGTATCATTTACATTCTAACCCTTAATTTTTAAAATTTATTTACAATCAAATCATACCTGATTAATCATCATATTTTAATTTATAATCAATGATTCTTACATACGTGAACCATTAGGTTCCCTAATAAATTAACCTAAATAAAATTCATAATCCTAAATAAAGTATAATAAAATAAATTTTTTTAATAATTTATTATCAATTCAACAATTGATTGATTTATATTTGTGGATTACGTACACTATTTAGCAATCTCTTATGATCCCTTAAATATTAAATAAGTAATAAATGATTTGACTTAACTTTTTAATATCACATATAAGTGGCTAAATTTCAATTTTCTCGTAAATAATATCACATATATTATTTAATGATAATTTTTAAAAAATTTATTCAATCAAGTTTCAATTTAATTTTTCTAGGTCTATAATTACAATCATTTGTATCATTTACATTCTAACCCTTAATTTTTAAAATTTATTTACAATCAAATCATACCTGATTAATCATCATATTTTAATTTATAATCAATGATTCTTACATACGTGAACCATTAGGTTCCCTAATAAATTAACCTAAATAAAATTCATAATCCTAAATAAAGTATAATAAAATAAATTTTTTTAATAATTTATTATCAATTCAACAATTGATTGATTTATATTTGTGGATTACGTACACTATTTAGCAATCTCTTATGATCCCTTAAATATTAAATAAGTAATAAATGATTTGACTTAACTTTTTAGTGACTAATTTTTTAGTATAATTATTATCCCTTCATCAATAATCTTTCGATTTAGACATTATAGCATGAAGTACGTCTGTTTTGTTAAATCATATTAGTTCCCAACATTATAGTCACTAATTATTTGAATAAGATTTTAAAACTCTTTTCAAAACTCATTCCACTATGGCCAAAGATTTCATAACCAATACTATTTGAAAATAGATGAAACATTTTTCTAAATTGATATAGGATGATGAATTCTTTCTTAGTTACTTAAATATCTTTTTATAGTTTATGTTATACCCAATATCTTCTCATTTGCTACCCTTTTATTATGATAACGTGTTACCATAATCAAAATATAACTCTCCATATAAAATAGCTTAATGATTTTAAGTCCAAGGATCACTTATACAATTAGCACATAAGTCTTTCCAAAAACATATATGATCTCTCACTATGGAATTCTTTTGCGGGTTAGTTCAGTGTACATGTCATCTAACAAACACTTACATGTTAGTTTCAGATATCTCTCATACTTGATTTTTTAGAGTAACTGCTTCATTTCATAAAATAATGAACATAATATGCATCGGTTTTAATAGCTCTAATTAATATATAGTCTTAATAAAACATTAACAAGAAACATTTAAAAACAATGTTTTCGTGTAATATGAATCTCATAATTACAATAATTTTATAATTTCTCATGTATAACATTTTTGTTCAATGCATTTTACACCATTAAGAAAAATTGTAAACATTATTCAATTGTGAAATGTTGCATTAAAAGAGCTCTCGCTAATGTGTGCGCGTGTATTATAAACAAAATTTTATTTTAAAACAAATTTAGAGCTGAATGACATTTAATGGAATAATCTTCCAGAATTATAATTTCAGGTATTCTATTTAAATGAATTTCAATAAAAATATTTTAAAAATAAGAAGCTTTAAAAAAGAGCCCAAAAAATAATGGTATTATTGACCTGCTCCAAAGCCAAAAAAATAAGGGCAGGCGCATGCCATCCTAAAAGAGCAGGCCCTGCACCTTGTTCATTTAATTTTTTTTGCCAAGTTAGGCGTATAGCGCATTCTTTACCCAACTATTTCTTTCAAAACAACTAGACAACACGTTGTTTCCTATTCTATTTCCAACCATTTTAGGTGTCTGAAAAGTTAGGTCTCCAATTATATGGCTTTAAAAAAAAATATTTTCTAACCATTTTAACTTAAGAACACCTAAAAATTACCTTAAAGACCTAAATGAACCCGTTTATGGTCTTAAATTATCCAAAATCAATTAAAAAACAAAAAATCAACCCAAATTCAAAAGACCTTGTGAGTCCAGATCCACCTTCTTGAGCAAGATGAAGATTAAAGAACACCATAAAACATCCCTTATATTAAAATGAAACTTGTAAACACTAAGATCGACCATTTTAATTATTAGTCTAGTATGACCGGGCCTCTAAAAAAACAAAGCTCGGGTGTGTAGTCTTCCCCAACCAAGCCCGCTCTTATAGGCCTTGTTTTATTTTATTTTTCTTTTTATAAGATCATCTACCCTTTTAATTTTTTTTTTTTTAAATAATAAGCAGATGATAGGTCGTCTGCTTCGACGAATAACATTTTGTTTGCTTCTCATAATTTAGCCATTACATGGATGGATGAAAAATCAAAGGAGATGATTTTTGGATCCATATCCACCATTTCAGGTGAGGTGAAGACCAAAGAACATCTCAATGGTCCATTTTTTATGGTCAAAATTGGTGTCAACAAACCACTTCCTCTCTCATTATCGTTTTCATGCGAGTTTCTCTTTCCTCTTTCTAATTTAGCGACTGAAAATAAATAAAAAAATTTGGAGCAAAATAAAAATTATTGTTAATACGAGGTAGCCAAATATTCTCTGTGTTTTACATTTTAATCTTCTACATTTAAATTATTTATGTTTACTATAATTTGCAACCAAATTTCTCTTGATTGAACTATAAAATAGTTTGACGGAAAGAAAAAGGTTAGAAAATAAAAAAGATCACCTAATTCAATGTCTATATAAATAATAAAGTTGTAAGATCTCACGTCGAAGGGTGATGAGTTAGTTGCTGATCTTATTAGTAGTGCTGGTCGCTGATCTATTGTACGTGTTTTGGGGTGTCAGGCTCAGTGATGAGTTCGCGTCACTAGAAACAAAACCGTGAGGGCAGAAAGCCTAAAGCGGATAATATACAGCAGATTGGGCCAGGCTATTATAAAAATAGTTGGGTCATACCCAATTATTTTAGTTTGTAGTATAATTATTACTTGTTAGGGTATGGTGATAATTGTTTTTTAAAGTGTTTTTTTGTTTAAAAATGTATCAAAATTAAAAAATTAAAAAAAAATTATTTTTGATATCAACACAGTAAAATAATCTAAAAATATAAAAAATAAATTTTAAAAAATAAAAAAATAATTTATTTTTAAAAATACTTTTAAAATATAAAAACAAATATCCTCACAAGAAACCTTCACCATTCAAATTTACCCACGAGTTGCTCCTCGATAAAAGAACCAGGAACTGATAAATCATTAAGGTTCCATATCACTAGGAAACTGACCAGTAGCTAGCTAGGTAACAAAGCAGGAACAATGGCGCGTATTGCACGTTTCCCGTTTGGGTCTTGCAGACTATTTTTAAACCACAAAATGGATTCCTCCGCACGTGAAGGTAGATGATGGGGAAAACAAAAGAAAGTGATAGAAGACGATGAATATGGCATACATAACAGTAGAAAGTTACCAAATGGCTGCCTTTTCGTTCCAGTTACTCTGATGGATTTCGTTAAGAAGTGGAAAATATTGAATTCGGAACGTCCGAATCCCAGCCCAAATCCAACTGGACTTTCTTCTTGTTGCTGTTCAACAAGGGCTTAGCAAGATTCATCCAAATAATTACAACTTCATCTGAAAAAATAAATGTTCATTGCATGTTGGAAACCATATTCTAGCTACAGTTTCTGATCGTGACACGGAAGAAAGAATACATTACCTCTTCTTTCCGTGTCACGCTATTCTTTTCTCACTTTGGTTTCGACTTTCATACTGTTCTCAGTTCCCGGATTCGAAAGCATCATGAGAAAATAGGATTCAGATGTTATTTGTTTTTTTTTTTTGTTTTAAAAGTATTTTGAAAAAAATTAAGATTTTTTTATTTTTAAATCGTTTTGATATGCTGTATGAAAAATAATTTTTAAAATATAAAAAATTATTATTTTGATGTGTTTCCGAGCAAAATATAATTTAAAAAGCAACCGTTTCCACACTTTCAAACTCTATCCTGGGTCATTTGATCGAAAACACTGAATACAAAAAAAAGGTATGAGCCCACCTAGGCTAATCCCCGGAACACATGGGCTAGATCATAAAATTGAAATAACTTTATAAAAATAAAAACAAAAAAAACCATGAATTTAAAAAATTAACGTCAAGTAATGAGATCAAGAAAGAAAATAAGTAAAACAAAATCAATATGAACTCGTGTTAGCTTATAAAATCTGTGGCTTAGGTCATTTGATTGGAAGCATCAAACTTGAAAAAACAACAAAACTCAAATTTAAATAAATCAAATGTCAAATGATAAAATTAAAACAAAATAAATAAAAAAATGATTGAGGAGAAAAAATCGCAAATGCTAGAATGAGGATCAAACTTTAAAAAAATAAAAATAAATAAGAGGATGAATAATTTTGGGTTGGAGGGCTAATTGTTTTTTAAAAAAATTGACCCTGCAAAAGAACTAAAAGAAAAAACCACCAAAAGAATGATCACCAAATTAAAAAAATAACAAATTAAAATTTTTAATTAAATAATAAAATAAAAAACAATTAAAAGTTTATATAATTGCCCTAAATCAACCCCATGATCTTATTTTGTTTAAACATAACATTAAATTAACATTAACATGTTTATACAACTTTGGAGTTAATTATTTTATTTTTAGGTTTACAAACTTGAAAAATATAAGAACAATAACATCAACAATTAAAACATCTCTAGAGACGCCTTTTTTCTAATGAATTCAATTTAAAGATCATCTAAAATGAAGGCTTGTATTTAATGCTTGACGGGGAAAGTTCAAAGTTAATACATGATCAATATTTTTAGTTGATAAAAGATGTTTTTTAAATTTGAGAATCGATTATTTTATGAAAATTATTTCAAGAGAAAAACTTTTATGAAAATTACTTTTAAAATTATTTTATAAAAATATATTTTTCTTATACAAAACAAACACCTTAGTAAGTTTTTAATTGCCACCATATATTTTATTCGAAACCACGGTAACAATACATGACGTTCTAGACACGAGCAACCGAGAGAAATCACTCACAATAACCGCTAAAAATCCATATTTCAAAGTTGAAAACCATGTCGAGCACTTCATACCATACCAAATACTTATGCAGCTTCAGCTTTAATTTTGGCTTTTGCACATGGTTAATTAATTATATGCCTTTATTTTTTTAAAAAAAAGAAAATTAATAACACAGGTAGTACGCTCTATAAACAAGATGCAAGTGGAATACACTAGTTTGACCCTCAGCTTTTCCGTGTCGTGATCGAGATTTCTTTCCACCTTCTTCTCATTTCACATCTCTCTATTCCCCCTGGTAAGAGAGAGGTGCCAATGGCCATACCCTAGGCCAGTCATCACCTGCACTTGCTGTTCAGGCAGTGAGTGTTAATTAAATAATCATGTGCTACACGTCGTTTCCTACTAAATCTCTTGCTGGGTTAATTAATCTGATACTACGATCCACGATATCTCTTCAAGTTTCTCAGGAATCAATCAGGGAGCTCAGCTCATAAACTATCAACACACAAGACACTAGGAAGCAGGAAGTTCGTGCTAAGCGTCTACATCACCCAAGCGATCTCTTTGCGGACCAAGGCACTTCAGGTGGATACAAAAGAGTATAATTAGTTTTCTACTCTCTGCTTTAGTACGGTAACATTTTTATTTTTCTCCCGGAGTCTTTTTGCAGATCGAAACACCCAATCATCAACAGGAGCGGTCTCCAGACTCAAAATCCCAAGATGGGTATTTCCCATCACTAAGTGGCCACCTGTCAGCATCACATGCGCATGCGTGGGAGCCAACTCTCTTAAAATAATTCGAGGGTAGTGATTTTCTGTCTCCGAGAGAATTTTCCTTCCTTGGTCCGCTGGAAAGTTTTTTTTTTTTAGCAGTATTGTGTGTACATTTAGGTTCTTTATCTCTTCTCTGCATGCAGAAGAAGAAAATTGCATTTCAAAAACATTCAAGACAGCATCATCATACCTTTTTATTTTTATTTTTTTGATGGATTGGCTAAATGATAAAATAATAAGAAAGAAGGACCATTAGTGGAATACGCGCGCGCGCGCGAGTGTAATTCACCTATTTTTGCAATAATTTATTTTTCCAATTTAATTATTATATTTCGGGATACATTTAGATTTCCTCTATCTCTCTCTCTTTGTTGAGAGACTCGATTAAATCATGTACTGTAAAATTAAAATATAACCGAAAATGTTAAATCCGAGACCTCCAAGAAAAAAGCCTGCTCGTCCTTGAAAAGAAAACTTGAAGGTGCGGGGTGTCGGAGCATAAGGGGCCATGCAACCCAGAGTGGTGGTCTTGGAAGAAATCCAAGGCACTTCGAGTGGTTCTCTGCTTCCTGCGACCAAGAGTCTAGTTTCGAACTTTTTACCTGACTATGGAGGGAGGGCCCATGGTGCAGCTCTCAAGTAAAGCATCCG
>Ga0325410_1006490_pt1 | contig 12836 bp, 2 predicted proteins | sample PopdelMetagenome_16_FD_206182 | JGI IMG/M metagenome (GOLD analysis project Ga0325410, IMG submission 206182) | Populus deltoides microbial communities from Bellville, Georgia, United States - Xylem-PdIQD-R3 | ecosystem: Host-associated > Plants > Phyllosphere > Stem > Wood/Secondary xylem... | reverse complement strand
CCCCAAAAAAAAAAAAAATTCAATCCAACCTCTGCCACTAATTATAAATCTCTCCAAACACAGAATTAAAATGCTTCTGTCACTAAAATTTCAATCCAACCTCTGCCACTAATAATAATAATAATAGTGGTTCCTCATGTGATATATCATGGATTTATCTATCTTCACATTTAATTGTATATTCAAATATTTTTATAGAAAAAAATATGATCTGATTATCAAGAAAAAATATGTACTAATTTTAAGTTATTTTATAAATGGTCTTTAGGAATTCTCAAGTTCTAACTCAAATAAAACTTCGAGTAGTTGCTGAAAACTACCATCTAAAAATAATAATTAATATGATATTTTTTTACATGTTCTTATTACTTTAAATGTATTACAATTGATTATACACTTCATCAATCTTAAGGGATTAACCTGATAATTAAGGAGGTACACTTCTTTTTATTTTTTTTTTACAATACTACATTTAACAGTTTTATTGACGGAATATTCTGTCAGTATTTACTATACCATTCCATCGATGCAAATTTTACCGACAGATTCATGGATGGAAAATGTTCATTGGTAATTTTTTTATATCGGCATTTATGTCGATTAAAAAAAAACAGATGATTTTATAGATGAAAAATGCGAGTCAAAAAATAAATTTACACGCTGACATATACTGATGGAATTATTCTGTCGGTGATTGGCAGTGGTATTTGGAGTAATTTTATTCCAACCATTTGCAAAATACTGATGAAATTATTCCGTCGATGATTTAAGTGGTATGTGCAGTAAATTGTTTCCAATTTTTTGGAATATACTGACAGATTAAGTCCATCTGTAACTCTGTCCGTAATATTTAAAAAATATTTTTTAAAAAAAAACTATTGAACAAAAAAATAAAATAATTAAAAAAATAAAATTACATAAAATTCAAGTATGTAAAAATAAATTATCTTAATATAAAAGCTAAATATTCATTACAAATTTATATGTTCAAATAAAATTAAACTATAACAAAAGCGGCGCTGGAGTAGGAGGAGGTTGGCTTCTCATGAGACCATACGGCAAAAAAAGAGGTGCACATGTATCATCCATCTGTTATCTCATATCCATGACCATTCGGCGAAGTTCTTTATAATCCGTAGAGAGTCATTCATATTTTTTAGTGAGAAGGGTCGTATGTCTTTGCAAGGCCATGAACTTCTGAGACTGGGTGCTTGATATCGATTACAAGCTCCCAACGGTTAAAACACTACGGGTCATCCACAAGTTCTCGGCCGTAGTGTTGGAGAGTTCGTACACCCAATTTCTATCAGGTCCACTAGACAATCCTACTTCCATCCATAAATCCAGATCAAAATCCGGGTGGATCGAATGATCACCCCTGTATCGCTTCCTCAACGGGCTGTTATATGTCTCCTGGAAATAAAAAATGAAATCATCAAATTCATTCAATAAAATAATAACTTATGAAAGGAAATAGTTGAACGAACATACAACAAAGTGTTGAGCGCAGTTGCCGATGAACTGTTGCACCCATTTTCAGTGGTCTTCACTCTACACGTGTATCTCCACAAAAAGCTCCATTAGGCTTGACTCATCTCTAAGAGACGTAGCCTGTAAGAAAAAAAATGTTGCAAGTTAAATATATTTATAAATAAAAACAAATTAATTAAAGATAGATGTGATTAAAATTAATCTTGCCATCTGCTTCACATGCGAAACGAACAAAACGGAGTCGCCGATGTGCGTGGTAACCGAACTGTGAATTTGCTAGCTCTGGTTCCCCGCACCTGATTGTGAGCATCATGTGAAATGCTCAGACATCACGTGCTAAATATATTCCACTCATATATTCTTCGGGGTGTATGGCAACCTAAAATCCTTCCAAACTGCCACGTCATTCTAGCTTGGTAAAATGTTTTCTCTAGCATATTTTTTAGATTTTTTTATTCTCATACCAAAAATCATGCAACCTACATGATACAAAAGTATTCTATATGACTTATTGACAAATGAAATTTTAATATTTAAAATTAAAAAAAATTATCGTATTGTTTTCGATGTTATCTAGTTGTAGCGTGATTCTCTCAAACTCTCCTCTCGCAACATTATCATTTACTAGATCCCACTCAAATTTAGCCTTGCATTAAAAATTTATAAAAAATAAATCAATAATTTCAATAAAAGTAAAGGAATTAACATAAAATATAGTTAAAATTTTAAGTTAACACCAACCTTAAATCTTGTAAACCATGCATCGACATGAGGTTTTCAATCAGGATGTTTGGAAACCTGGCTCCATTCAAACAATAGAATTTCCATCAATGATTTAAATGCCGATGTTATTACTTGAGCAACCTCAATGTTTGTGAACTTGGAAATCAATAAATTTTTTGAAATATTAGTTTTTCATAAATTATTAAACACATACCAACTCAAAGCAAAACAAATTTACATTAAAAGGTCGTCCTTTTAATACACCTCGTATTTGCAGGTGAATGAATCTTGCTGTGAAGGGATACTGCCTCTACGTTGTAGAATCACACTCGAAGAAGCAGCGTCGTGAGTCTATGCAGGTGCCTCTTCTTGGTCGGCACCTAATGGCATGTTGTTGTCATCATCACTACTAAAAGAATTACTTGCGATCATGTGCTTATGATGTGCAGTTGATTTTCCCCTATACATCTACACAAATTTAATAAATATTTGCATAATCAATTTTGATTTGTTTTAAAAAAATTTGGCAGCACCTCCCCTATACTGGAAACTACTCAAAATTTTTAATCCTGCAAATATACAACATCTATGCCACAACCCAATTGATTTTATTTTATCTCTACCAACAATTTTGAATTATTCAATTTCATCTTATTTTCAATGTGGTAATGATTTTAATCCTAAATTAATAAGAATTTTTTGTAATTAAATTTAATCTTATATATTCAATTGTATTTATGCTATAAATTTGATAATAACAATTAAAATTTTACAAAAAAAATAAAACATTATTGCAATGTAGACAAAAAATAGACAAAACAAAACAAAACAAAAACAAATATAGGCTTTAGGAATGAAAAATTCTTACCTTAATGGCATGCTTACTTTTAGAGTTTATCTACGTGTAATACAAAACAAAATGAAAATACATTGTTAATAAACTGATGAAAAGATGAAAAATAAAAAGAAAATATATCAAAACATTAACTATATATACCTATTAATTGTGTTGAGAGAAAAAACCTTAAATTCTACTACGTGGAACTACATTTGAGGAGATGAGTGGACAAGGAGAGGATTTGAGAGAGTGTAAGTGATTGTGAGAATGAGAGAAAAAAATAAAGTTCTGGTGTCCTCGTTGGGTTTTATATCACGTTTTATTAAAGGAATCACCAACGGAATTTTAAATATTGTTATTTTAAATTATTCTGTTGGTGATACCCTCATTAAATTCACCTTAAAATTTTTATTTTGCACTAAAATTTTTAAAAAACACTCCAAATTTTTTGAGATCCGTTCGTGATTCCTTTGGTAAAATTGTAAATAGTACTCACAGTCAGATATGCATTAATTACAAGCGCGTTGGAATTTGCAGTCCATCGGTAATTCCCTTGAGAACCTGCCACTCACTTAGTGGACTTTTAATTGCCATCACCGATATGAGAAGGGGAACAATTTCCTTCGTCTCTAGAATACACCAACAATTCATGTCAATCTATATTTTTATCGGTGTTATGCACACTGGACAATGCAAGGGGAAGGAGAACAATACCCTTCGTATATTGAAGTCTCAATATGTGCATTGTTTTTAACTTTTTTCTTAAGGTTGAACAAGTACCAGCATGAAATTAAACAAATGTTTTCAATTAATAAAAACAATGAAAATATATTTTTAATTACATTGTATGTGTAATCTCTAATCTCTCGAGTGGATACATCCATCTATACTAGACTAAGCCTCCAACTTTTGCTTCATACGGTAAATGTATGGGTAGATGCTCCATCGAGTCAAAAAATAATTGAGGGAATATCATCTCAAGTTTACATATTATTTCGATGATATTCATTTCAGGTCTTTCAATATGTTGTATCTGCAACTTGTTGGAGCATATATCTCTAAAGAAATGACTGATTTTCATGAATGCATCTCATATCCCCTTTGAAAATAAATCACGATAAGCTAATGATATGAGTGTTTGTATAAACACGTGACAGTAATTGCTCTTCATTCCATACAATTTGCAATTCTCTAAATTAACTAACATTGATATGTTCGAGGCATGTCTATAAAAAAACAGAGACTTTTAAGTCCATATTTTTATGATGACAAAACAACGTTATATCCATTATAGCCTTAATGTTGTCTTTTGTCTTCCCCTTTATATTCATGACCGTGTTGAAAATATTCTCAAATATATTCTTTTCTATGTGCATGACATCAAGGTTATGGCAGAGAAGATTGAAATAAGGAAGCTACCAGAAAATATTTTGCTTTACCTAATTGTGCGTCAAATCAAAACTAGAAACTTATGCTTACCAGATTGGAAACCAAACATAATATCACCATACTCTGATACCATATCATACAATTCTTCACCAGAAAGACGCGGGGGTACAACATCCTTTTCAACTTTGCTAACAAAAAAATCTTTTTTTTTCTTTCTGTACCTGTGATTTGTTGGCAAGAAACGACGGTCGCAGTAAAAAAAGATGGTTTACCCCTATTTGTTAGCATAAATGCCTTGTTATTTTCCATACAGTATGGACATGTTAGTTTTTCATGCGTGCTCCAACCAGAAATCGTTCCATAAGCTGGAAAATCATTGATAGTTCATATCAAAGCTGACCTTTTAAGAAAATTTTGTTTCGTCGATACATCATAAGTCAAAGCCCTAAAGGACCACAACTACGTCAACTCATCAATCAATGGTCGAAGAAAAACTTTTATATTCTGGTTTGGACTATTAGGATCAGGTATGAACGTAGATAAAAACATGAAATTCAGCCTCATACATATCCCTGGTGGCAAGTTATAAATCGTAAGTATAACCGACCAACAAGAATAAGGAGTAATAAATTACTCGAATAGATTGAATATATATGTACATAACCCAAGACACATGTTTTTTTAATTCAGTTAAAAACTGAGAATGCACACTGTTAAAGTGTTTCCATGCTTCACCGTCGGAATGATGCATCATCACTCCATCCACTGCATCATGTGGTTGGTGTTATGTCATGTGCTCAATAGTATTTGGTTATATGAATAACCTCTACAATATAGGTGTGATTGAGAAATATCTAAGTTTTTATGTGCTACAAGAATCTTTTCTCTGCTAGTTCTAGGTTTATAACGAGAATGCCCACATGTCCTGCACTCGATCAACTCAGCATTTTCAAGGTAGTACAACATGCAGAAGTTTGAACATATGTTAATTTTCTGGTATCCTAGACTAATGGGTTTCATCATGGATTTAGCAGCATAGAAGTTCTCTTCCAGCGTGTTCCCTTCAGGTAAAATGTTTCTCGCTTATTCGATAATTTTGTCATAACTTGCCTCACTCAACCCATAATTCAACTTGATAATAAACACATGTGTAACGACCGATAATTTACTGTAATTTATACAGCCATCCCATAATGGTTCGTCAGAATCTTTCAAAAGATAAAAAAAATATGGTCGCATCTTCATTAGGTTCTGCATCTATGATTGGACATTGATTAGCATGACACTGATTCATTCTCATCGCATTCATAATCATAGTCTTATAAGGATTATTGTTGTCATTTACAACTCCATGCACGTTGCTAACACTAGAAATTGACTCAACCATCCTTTCTACTATAGTCTCATGAGGAACAAAGGGTTCTCCATGTGCATGCCAACATATGTATTCCTCCATGAACCCTTTGTGCAGAAGATGCAGCGTTACAATATCCGGATCAAGAAACTTTTTATTTTTACACTTCTTACATAGACACCTAATACCACCTCCATTAATATTTCTCAGATTAGATGTTGTGTAATTAATAAAACCTTGAACCCTATTACAATAATTCATCCTTCACAATCCTTGAGGTGAATCTCGATATATCCATGAATGATCATCCATGACTTTTGTCGAACCTATATCAAATAATGATGACATCATGTATTAATTAACTACTTTAAGTAAATAAATTTGCAAAAATATTGGTTTAACTCAAGATTATCCAACCTATTGTAATACTTCTCTTAATCCATTATCAATTATCTACGTACATACAAATTTGTACACATTAATTTACAGAAATTACAACTCGGCAATAAAATTTACTAAATATAAAATGAACCTATTAAACAAGCCATTATTTATTTCATCACAACACACCTAAGTCGGTAATTCGACATAAGTTTTAATAATTTATGAACAAAAATAATTTTACAAAATCTAAAACAAACCATAACGTGTACAAAATCATAAATCCACACAACAAGTTTGTTTGAGAAAAAACAATAAAACAAGTAAACACCCAAAGAAAATACATATACTATAAAAATATACAATAAAAAAATTAACATTTTAAAATTGTGTTCAAATTAAACGAATGGTAGATTTATTTACTTGAAATGGAAAATCCGTAATAAAATTTCAATCAGAATACGAATGTTGTCAAACAGAGTGCTATTGTGACTGGAAAAGTTAAGGAAGGATGAGTTGTGTTAAGATGAAGGGGGAGTGAAGGGGATGTTGTTTATTTAGTTGTAGAGGGGGTTTTTAAGAAAGAAGAAGAAATAAGGGAGGGGATGGTCGATGGTTAGGTCATATATTAACTATAACCGATAAATTTACCGATGAAATTTTTCTGTCTATCAATTTGTCGACAATTCTTTCGGTATAAGTGACACGTCACTATACGAGCTTCCTTATTTGAATCCAACTTTAATTCCGTCGGTAAAAATATTTGCAAAAACTTACATGTCATCGTACTATTTGGTTTTTTTAAATTTCTTCTATTCCAACTAGGATTCTCTCGGTCAATAAATACCGACAGAGTTAGCAATGAAAAAATTTAGTCGGTAAATATCATCTCAGTATGGAAAAAATCCATTGGTAATTCCATTTGAACTCGTAGATTTTCTGGTAATGTTAGATTTAAATCCTAGGACTAGCATCCATGAATTGTTTTTTTTTTTCTCTTTAAAAATACCTCTTATTTTTAAATAAAAAAAATGTATACATTGAATCAATAAATATTAGAGTTTATATACTTTTTAAATATAACATATGCACAATCACATTATTAACCTTGTTGATTAATTTGCCCCCCAAAAACCTTAATATTCTAGTGATGCTACCTTTGTCTAGCACTAAAGGGAAGAGGAAACCATCTATAAGCAGATTATGTACGTTATCTAACCAAACTCATTTCTCTCTTTGGAGAAAAAAATTGCTCATGAAATGGTTGAAAAATGGCGGGCTGCCTTTGCAATAAAATTAATGGACCACAGTGTTGATAACCTTGTTGGGCCTGATATACAGTGAATTACCTTCAAAGTTCTCAACTGCTCTTTTGCCTGCATGTTGTGTGGCGTTCCATCCTAGTAAATTTTGAGGGAAGTTTCCTGGAGAAGAGATGTTATCAACTAATTCACTTCACAGTATAAGCACCATTGCTTCTCCTCCTCGCATTCTTATATTATATATGTTTTCATTTAGAGTTAGACCTACTAGCACTTGAGTTATACTCTGTAATTGCTCCTCTTCTGATAGCTGTAGGCGTCTTTTCCAGCGTGGCCTCCACTGCTACACTAAGCTGAAACGTACATCTCCATATCCAACAAGCATGATGAAGGTGCCGAGGACAAGAAAAGTAGACGTGGATAGAGAGAGATCTTTTAACATCCCACCACATAACCATTTGTCTATCTAGAAGTGGATGTGTTCGCCATTGCCAACCCAATACCAATAATTACTCTTCAAAGCCTCTCCAACTGCAGAGTCTATGTTGATGAGAGAATTTATGGATTTCTATATTTATAAGGTTATTTTACATAGAAAAACATGTACGTCTTGCTAATAGCGAGTAGAGACAGTAACAACAGGGGATGGAAAGATATATTTGTGAGAATAGATAGGGAAATGAGCTCTAAGATTGTGGGAAAATAAGTTGCAGACATTTAATAGGCAGTTCTTGAAGATGATCATGTCAACTAGCGAGCCACAACCCACGGGCCACGAAGAAAAATAACAAATCTCATATATAATTAATATCAATTATGAATGTGAATAATATTAAATTGATAATCTTTCACGAAAAATAATATATAATATATGGAACTATTTAAATAGAAATTAAAACCGATCTATATATTTTTTTATATTATAGATACTGATAATTACAACTTGAGTACTATTATATATAGATTATCTTTTTAAAAAAAAAAAAAAACAGATGATATATAATTAAGATTGAGCAGTTATGATTTAAGATGTTCCGGCGATGATGATGATAATTATATAGCAAATAATTATGACAATCTGTATAATTTTAGCTACTTTTTTTTATGCTTAAGATCGTTAGGTGTAATAGTAGAAACTAATAACATCAATCACTATTTACTAAAACCAATTAAATTCACAAATTGAGTATGCATCCCACTGCTTTCCTAGCTATATAAGGCACATATTTGGACGTCCCAACCATTCTTTGCCCCTCTCTTTATCATTCTTGTTTTTCCCTTTCTCTCTGTCTTCTGTACTCGACCACTCGCATACCTTTCATGTTCTTTGATCTTCTTGATCAATGCTAGGAGCTAGCCGCGGCACACGGGGGAGGCTCCATTCTGGCGGGCGTCGACGCATGCACATGAAATGTGCATATCCTTTACAGGAGCTATCGTTTGATTCTCTTCTTTCCAATTTCTTCATCAACGTCATCGTATTTGGTGGAAATTTGATGTTGGCAGAGCTCAATCAAATCAAAGCACTCAATGGTTGGGTTCTTTCATCTGATTGAGCCGTGCCAATATCGCATTAAATCTCTATCTATCACATGAAAAATACACTCAAAGATAAGCTACTAATTTCGGTAAAAACCATGGCTAGCTTGTGTTGTGTGCTTTGATATTCTCGGATAGCTGTCAAGTGTTCATCGAGTCATGTGGCTAGATTGGTCTGATTAATCTTCGTCAAATAGTGGAGGATTAATTATATTTCTTCGAAGGGATTCGTAGATATCTCAATGCTGTGAATATTGGGAAAAAAGAGAAATCATTCCTAACTTTTTGAGCAAAACTGATAAAATGCTACACAAAAATTCAATGTTATGCTGATGTACAAGTTGCTGTTTTAAATGTGGATTCTTTTGAACTGTTTAGTTCCTTTCTTCCATCTTTCCAGAGAAGAAAGGGGAGAATTCTGATTCCGTAGAATTATTACAAGGGTCCCAGCCGAGCCGGTTGTAGCGCAATTATGATTTGTTTTTCTTCTCCTTTTTTCTTACAAAAATATAAAGCTTTTGAAAATTAAAAATAAAATAATCAATCAAGTATTTATACTATTATACTTTTTCTCTCGATTCAATAATTACACGTCCTTTACACGATATATTACATATTTTAATTAATCAGTAGTTAATTTGTTTTAAAGTTAGATTAGAATTTCGTTTCAATAGGGTAGGCATAGAGATTAAAAAATCTATGCTTTTAATTTGTTTCTAATTAATTTAATAAATAAAGTATATAACTTTCAAGGAACACTTCTTATGGAATTGATCATAGAGAACATTATTTAATAAAAAAATATTACTCAACATTAGTGGGGCTAAATTCGGTTTGCAGGACAATCTTTGAAGATATATTAGTGAAAAGGAACATCAATTAATTTATTAATTAATATCAACTATAATGTGTTATTCCTTTTTTACCCATAAATTAATATATATTCGATCAAATATGAGTTCAGGGCTCAAAAAACACGTGCCAAAGTAGATAGAAAACGCTCCTGCGGAATAACGAGGCCGGGTATTTAATTACCTGACAGCTGACGTTTTTGTAGAAGAAAATACAAAGACAGTGATTGACCTGTCGGGCTCCATTGCACCGTAGAATTGAAAGTGCATGTTACAGTCTAGCATGTTACAGTCTAGCTATGCACAGAACCAACTGCTTGAAGCGATTAGGATTCCAGCTGAGGCTTGACATTAATTAGTAGGAAATATCTGCAATGAAAATTCTCCTGAAAATACAAGAATTAATATTTTAACTCTTAAAATTAAATTTAATTCCAAGAATTCTAAATACCTCTAACATAAAATCTACGTCGAAAATTGAGAGTAATTAATTATTAATGATGGTTTCAATAATTTATTCATTTTATATAGCAAAATATTTATTTTTCTAAAATAAATGACTTGAGTATTAATATAATGTACAATTTTCAAATAGATTAATTAATGAAGTAAAATGCCCCTTTTTTCAACACAAGACAAAGTGTCTTTGGTGTATTCATCAAGCATTATCTAAATGCTCTTAGAAGCCTCCTTTACGGCTTTCGGATTGAGTGGAAAGAGAATAGAAATCAAATATTCAGGAAATAGCCAATTAAATTAATTAAAGATATCAAATGAGTACTCTTTTGTATGTGGTTTTTAAATTTTAAATAATTAATTTTAATAATAAATAAATGTGGTGGATATGTCATCATACTGACATGTCAATTTAACAACTATATATGTCAGCATTGTATTTCACATAATCTAACAAAAACTCTTGATTAGACAAAATTTGAAAGATTGCACACTTATATAGAGAAAAACAAAAGTTGAGACACTTAAATAAAAAAAAAAACGCGTTCACGACCATTATTTTTTAAAAGTTGAGACACTAAAAAAATAAAATTGAGACCATTACTTTTTAAAATATTTTTTTGCTTAGAAATATATTAAAAAAATATTTTTTTTATTTTTTAAAAATTATTTTTAATATCAGCACATCAAAATAATTTGAAAAAACTATAAAATTTATATTTAAAAAAAATTTAAATTTTTTTAAAAAACTTTTAAAAAGTAAAAACAAATAAAAATGTTGTTGAACAAGTTTCGTACCCGGGATCTTTTCTAGTTTCTTTTTTTGCTTTTTTTTCATGTGCATCCCAAAAGTAGCTTTGTGACATGACCGGATCATTAAATTGTGCAATGGATCGAGGGAAATTGAGATTGCAAAACATGAGGTTTCGCTGAATTCACCTTTAGGTGGCTAGAGGAGACCTCATCGATACCAGTGGTTTTTTTTTTAAAAAAAAAAAATTAATTACCAAAAAATTATTTTACTTTAATAATTTAAACTATTAAATAAAATTTTAAAATATATTTTATATTATTTTTTAATACATTCTTTTAAATAAAAGTTTCTTTAACTTAAAATTTACACAAGATTATATTATTTTATACTTAGTTTCCATCAAATAAAATAGGATGATAAGATTTGTTCTTGTGATCGCTTCGTGAATAAAGCTTTAATATCATATTAAAAAATCATTTTAATTTAATAACTTATACTATAAAATAAAATCTCAACTATCAGTAACATCTTTTCAATAAACTTGGTAGCATCTTGTCATTTTCAAACATGAGAAATTGTTTTCCTTTTCTTTTTCTTTTTGAGAATGTGAGTCATTCTTGCCGCAATAAATAATATACTCAGACACTGTATAATAATAACATTTTCTTATGCTTGCTCATAGCATTAAAACCCTCTTAACCAAGGAAAAACTAATAAACATAGGAAGATTTTTTAATTTTTTTTTTATATATGATGATACATTCATTTGAATAATAAATTTTTAATGTTCTACAAATTGAGGAGAAAGTTATAACACTTTTTTCTTAATTGAAAGAAATTAATTAAAACATGTCCCATTTTGTGTAGACTATAACCAATATGGTACTAAGAGAGTTACAAATAAAAATAATAATATATTATCCAAAAAAAAATCCTCTATCAAATTTTCTCATGAGTTTATTTCTTGGTAGAGTTCATTGATTCAAGAGTGAGCATCATTTGAGAAGGGAATTGAGTTCTAAATTGAGAAGATCATTACTCCAAGAAGTTGACATCAAAGAATTTTTTTTTTTTTTTTTGACTTTCTAGTTTCAAATATTAAATTTTTAAATAATTGTTTTTAATGTCAATTGTGCAAGTTAAGTTAATCCGAAACTACTCTCGCTCTTGAAAAAAAAAAAAAAAAGCCATCGAGGGGATCATTGTTCATTAAATAAATAAGTATAGGTTTGAAGGAGAGCTATAGGGCCAACTTGAAGCCCGCGTATCTAGGCCACATTACAATAAGTTATTCGGATCAAAACTAGGCCCATAAAAAATAAAGCCCATTTAACACCTAAAAAATTACACAAGGCATGTCTATCGTCTTCTCCAAGCCCTCGCATGGGTGACTTAAAAACCCACTTGCCTCTCCAATTTTCAAAAAAAATTAGGATTTAAAAGCAAAAAATTAATAATGGGATTGACAAACTTGATTATAACCGTTGCTGGTGTAAGTGCTGTGATTCTTTTACTGAGGAGCGATGTGAAGCAATCTGCTGCAGTCTTCAGACGCAACGTCAAGCATATCCGCAACTGGCTCGAAGAAGAATCCGCCGCTGCCTCCAAGTGAGCTCCCCCCCCCCCCCCTATGTCTCTATGAGTAGAAGTGATTATGATGTTTTTTAGAATTTGTAGTAAAGCGTGATGGTCATTATTGATATTTATTAAATCGAATGATTTCTGATTTTGATGGGTTTAGTTCGCTGGTTCTTGGGTTGTTTATAGTATCCTTTATCTAGGAATCTAAATTAAGGAA
>Ga0325410_1006489_pt1 | contig 12836 bp, 4 predicted proteins | sample PopdelMetagenome_16_FD_206182 | JGI IMG/M metagenome (GOLD analysis project Ga0325410, IMG submission 206182) | Populus deltoides microbial communities from Bellville, Georgia, United States - Xylem-PdIQD-R3 | ecosystem: Host-associated > Plants > Phyllosphere > Stem > Wood/Secondary xylem... | reverse complement strand
TGCTGTAAAATAATCGTTGAATGTTTAACGCCTTGTCTTCTTGCGTGATTCAGCTCGGCCTGTTTGTGTTTGGTAGGGAGGTTGCTTCTGCTTTTAGTGTCTGTTCCAGGTTGATTAATTTTATTTAATTTTATTTATGTTTTTGGATTATTTTAATATGCTGTGTCAAAAATAATTTTTTTAAAATTAAAAAAATATTATTTTAATATATTTTCAAGTAAAATATTTTAAAAAATAACCACTATTACATTTTCAAATATTTCTTTAATAGTCAACCATAATTTTATATTGTTTGGTTACAAAACTAGTTCATTTGCTAGTGCTCTGTCGTAGGTTAAATTATATTTGTTTTAAAAAAAAATAGTCGTCAAGCATCGAGTAAGAAAAATTTTTAAATTTCTTGGATTTATGCTTGGCATGGGATTTTAATAAAATATATAAAAGCAAACTGAATGTGAATTGGTTTATTTAATAGGTTTAAAGAAAATATAGATGACTGTATTTTATATATTTTATTTTAAAAAATTAATGTTGAATGATAAAATATAAAAAATCAATAAGGTAAAAAATAAAAAAGAATGTCGAGCCATATAAACTTTTCAAACTAATAATCCAAGATATTATATTTAAAATACCATATATGAAAAAGTGATGAAACTCAATTCCTAGCAAATCTAACATTGAATGATGAATTATGATTATTATTATCATAACTATTACTCTTCTCGTTGTTGTTGTTGTTCTTATTATTATTGTTGTTACTATTATCCCTATCATTATAACTATTCTCATCACACTGTTATCAATAGGTAATATCATTGTCATTATTATTAGCAATATTATTGTAATTAATCACTATCATTATTATTGTTACCATTATTATTGTTGTTATTATTATTATTAATAATACTATTTTTATAATTATTATCACCACCGCTACAACTAATATTACCATTGTTTTTATTTTTATTATTACTATTGCTATAAGTTTATCACTATCATTATCACAATCAATATTACTATTATTACTATTACCATCATCATCATCACCATTACTATCACCACCACAATTATTGATATCATAACAACTACGAGCGTGTTTGGTAGTGTGGTTGCGGTTGCTTTTCAAATAGCTTTTCGTGCCGAAATACATGCCAATGGTGTTTTTTTATTTTTTAAAAATCATTTTTGACATCAGCACATCAAAACGATCCAAAAAGTACAAACCGCACTCAATTTTAGCAAAAAAAAAAAATTCAAAATTTGACGAAACGCAGTTGCAAACGCAATGCCAAACACACACCATCATAATAAACTATTATTAGCACCACTACTACTACTACTACTACTATGATTCATATCATTCATGTTACTATTATTATGATTATTATCATCATCATCATCATCACCACTATTATTGCTATTATAAATATTATTATCACAATTATCATCATCATCACCACTATTACTATCATAATAAACTATTATTATTATTATTATTATTATTATTATTATTAAAATATAAAAAAATCATAAATTTGCTTTGGATGATAAAATTAAAACCTATAAAAAACTTTGATAAAAAGACAAGGAAACAAATAAAAAATCAAAAGAAAAGGACCAGATTGAAATAGATATTATTATTATTATATATTGAAAAAAATCATAAATTTGATTTGAAGGATAAAATTAAAAAATATTATTATTATTATTATTGAAATAAAAAAAATCATAAACTTGATTTAAATGATAAAATTAAAAACCATAAAAACTTTTTCAACTAAAAAGACATGATAAAAGCATAATTTTAACCGCCAGGAGATGTCGTACACCCCGCCTAAAATGCATAGCACCTTTCATATGCCAACAACTATTTCAACTAAAATAATAATAATAATTAAATGATAAATTACGATACCACCCTTGACAAACTTAGAAATTACATAAAACAATTTAAAAAGACAATGATACCCTTATATCAATGCCTTACTGTTTTTAGCTCCAAGGTTAAATTTTATAATTTTACTATATAGTAGAATGTGAAATACTTGAAAAGACCCTTTACCATAATTAAATGGTTTTTTGCTTTTAAGGGTAGCAAAGTCATTTTATTGCATAAACATTATAAAAAAAAATAAAACCCATGAACAATTATCAAATGACAATTTGATTGAGTGAAAATACCATTTTACCCCTAAAAACACAACATTCTAAGAGTTTTTCCGATGGTTAAATCATTATTTTACTAGTTTAATCTATATCTAATGAAAACCTCATATATTTCAGCTTCTCTTTTAACGAAACCCAAGTTTTATTACTGGTCCCACCAATAAATGAGATCTGCCCTAAGTTTTTGGAAAGCAATTTATGAATTTTTTTTTGTTCATCCTCACTTGCTTTTTATACGTCCCAAGTTTATTTTTAAGATCTACACCTTTTCTTTTTCGAAGATCAACATCCATCAACGCCTAGGTTTTTGAAGTGATAAGGTCATAAACACTGTTTGTGATTGCCTCCTTGTTTTTGTTTTGACTAAAATCACTCCTCTTTTTTTTTTTTTTTTTCCAGGCAAATGCTCATCAGAATGACCTCGGGCAAAATACGACGACCTTGTTATATTTATTATGTACTTCTTATATATATATAATTATAATTTGAAGTTATGAAATTACTATCATTTTATTTTTAAACAACACTTCCAACTAAAATTCTAACCAAACATTTATTTCAAACCAACTAGTAATTAACAACTAAAAATATTTTCTCTCTAAACCTACTATTTTCATACTATAATGGTAAAAACTACAACAATATTAAATACTCACTTAGAATGTCTTGTAATGTTTTGTTTACTTGGAGGTAACTAGTAGCAGAGCTAGTGGTGTAAAGTTGTTGAGATTTGCCGAGCAGAAAAATATATTTTTGTTAAGGTCCCGTTTGCTTGCTGGAAAATAATTTTTTTTGAAAAGTGAATTATTTTTCAATGTTTGATAGTGTAATGGAAAATAAATCGGAAAATAATTTCCAGTGTTTGGTTGTGTCATGGAAAATGAGCTGGAAAATAACTCATTAATGTTTTATTTTTTTTCAAGTTTATTAAAATAATGAGAAATAAATCTTACAAATTAAAAAGTTGAATGAGAATGAAATTAAAAAAATATATAATTTCATAAATTATCTCAAATAAAATAAATAATAATCAAAATAATAGAGATCAAATCTAAAAAATAAAAAAATTAAAAGATGAAGAAATTAAAATAATAATAATAATTAATATTTCATAAATTATTTCAAATAAAATAAATAACAATCAAAAGAATGAGGACCAAATTTGATAGATAAAAAAATTCAATTAAAAAATGATAAGGAAAAAGCAAATAACAATTATAAAAATAAAAACCAAAATTAATATAAAAATTAAATTCTAAGGGATGAAATTGAAAAATAAATATTCAAAACAAAATATATATAGAAATCAAAAGTTTAAGGATCAAATTTGATATAATCAACAAATACTCTGACATTTCTAATTTTTTCACAACTTCCATAAAATGTTTTCCGCCCAAAATAAAAGGAAAATACTTTCCTGAAAATCAAGTCAAATTTTTTTTAACTGAAAAGTATTTTCTGTTGACTAATTTTTTTAATAGCAAATAAACATAAACACAGTTTTGTTTAGAAGGTATAACATGTATTTATGAGATAGATTCTATGGAAAAAGAAGGCGTCTCCACACGTATTTATTTCACCAAAACTTTCCTAATATTCAAGGGAGCTGTGGTGTTTATCTCAACCGATAGGATTAGGGCTGTGAATCTACTATAAATCACAACCATAGTAGCCAGTTGGAAAACTATTATCAAATAGAAAAAAGAAAACATAAAAGTAAAAGATTGTTCGAATTTGAACAGGGAAAACCCTTGCACAGATCATGACAAGCCATCGAACTAGAGGCAGGCCGTCTAAGAGTTCATACAAGAACACCAATCTGCATTCTCCGGTCAACAACCTCCGTTCTATGGTTAGTTATTTTCCACGACATAGAGTAAGAAAATCAAGGGCTGAAACCATAACAGCTGCTGTGAAAACTTGGCATCGTTTGGGTTCGGAAGATTCGGAAACCCTACTAGGAGGGCTTATGGAAAAGAAGAGTAGCCGACCGCAATGGATCAGGAGAAAGAAGAGCTCGGCCGATAAGGAAACCCAACTTCGGTGGCTTATGGAAAAGATAAGTAGCCTAAGGATTGGGAAAAAGAAGTGCATAGATCTTATGGAAAAGAAGAGTAGCCTGCCACAATGGATTAGGAGAAAGAGGAGCATGGTTCCAAAATTTACTGAGCAATTGAAGAACACGAGTAGAACATCAAACGATGAATCTAGTCTGTCCATTGCCAGAATCTTCGTCGGTTCCATGGATGGCATAAATTGTGATTCCGGGACCAATTCCGGATCTCGATTCTTTTCCCGACCACTTTAGTTTCTTACAGAACTTTCTCGCAACCATAACATATTTAATGGAAGGATAGAGTCCTCATTCAAATAGCTTTCGAATTCTGAGTTCTGTGTATATATTTATTTATTTATTTATTTTAACCTGAAGATAATTTAAGTTTTGCTTTCAACATAGAATAGCTATTAACCTGCGCTCTACAGCGGTTTATAATTTATTTTTTTTCTTACTAACATCTATATATATATTTATTTTATGGTAAGAAAAAAAACTATCTGACATGTGACGTAGCAGGCCAGGAGCTAGATGAGCTCTTCCTCCATAAACGAGACTAACTTGAAATTTCCATTTCAAATTCCAGCCCTTAAAAAAAAAAACTTGTGAAAGCCCTAGTTTAGGAAAAGGCCCAACAACAAATCCAGTACCAGCCTAAAAGAGCTTCCAACCGAAACTAAAAAAATTAAAAAATTCCGATGGTACGTTGTCGTGTCGCCTCCGACAATTAAATACCTCTTTACTGCTGCTTCTTCCGCTGTTTGCGAAGCTAAAAAAGAAAAGCAGGGCAGCAGAACGCTCGCTTCCCTTTAAACCCTCTTTAAGCCCTTCCCCAAAATAACTTCATCGGCGCCGTCTTTTTCTCACCGCTCCGTCACTCTATCATCTCCTTCTCCGTCACATCCGTTCCAAGATTGCTTGATAATTTAGACAAACCTGTGCCTGGTGGGTTAAATGATCCAGCAATGGGGCCACTATGGGACGAGCCGTAAGTCTCAGAAACTCATTCGGTTGTTGATATTGCATTTAATGCTCAGTTTTGTGACTTCAGTTTTATTGATGTTAAGGGTCACGTTGCCTGTGCGAGTATTGAGATGTCGACTTTTTGTATGTGCTTGAAAATGGGGTCACATTCTTTGTTATGCATTGGCACTTACTGTTACTGCTTCTTGTTGATTAATTTCTCAATATAATGCTCAATAATTGTTCTCTTTCTCTAAATTCTTTTAAGAAGATTATTATTTAGACTTTTAAAACATACTCGAGAGTTTTCTCTAAATTTATCTGCAGCTTAAGTCCGTAATCTTAGGGTTTGAGAACCATAACTTCTATCCACACTATTGCTGCATTAATTGGTATCAGAACATGTTGGTCTCTTTGATGAACAAAGATGATAGTAATCTTCTTTGCGATGCAGGAGTGGAGGTTCTCTTGGGCATAGTGCGGGCTCAAGAGCAGAAATTAGATCGTCTGGAGTAAACCATAATAATTCTAGCTTTTCTAATGGGTAACACAATGGAAAAGAAGAAACTAAAAGCTAAGGGAAAGAAAGGTAGATCAAAATGAATTAAAAAGGACTTTGATAGAGCAATTTTTGTGGCAGCCAAGGGATTGCACTTTGAAATCTATGTTAAATTCACCAATGAACCTCATATTTTGCTGGCTGAGGTATGTTCTCGTATTGAGTTTTGAGCTTTCATTGTAGACTATATTTTATTACTCTATTTGTTTGTGGGCCAACGCTATCTACTAACCAAGAATTTTCTCTATGATAGGTTGCAATTTTCTGTTTTTTTCACAACTGTTGCCCATTTATGGAAACTGACTTCGAAAACTTTAGTTTCTGATCTCTCTTTCTTCTTACACTGTTGTGCTGAAATTTACTTTTATGTTTTTCTTCTTCAAGGTGGAATTTCCACCCCTTCATCGATAAACTTAAAAAATATGAAGGCACTAGTATGCATTTTCATGCGATTTGTTCTTAGCATTAGTTAAGATAGATAGGAAGCTAAGTTCAATATGCATTGCTACTTGGGTATCATATCACACTCTTATCACTTGGTTTTATCTCAGCGCTACAGTTTATCTCTTGCTTTTGATCTCAGTACTTTTGTAGGAATAACATCATCTGTAAAGCAGATAGTGCACTTAGAAATATTGGTTTGATATTCTTGTAGTATGCTTTGAATACGAGTTAGACTGGGCTAAATGAGGAGTAGTTTTAATGTCATTTCTATCATCTTATTTCAACAATTAGCATGATTAGAACATTCCCTCCCTTAGGGCTATCAAATGGTCTTTTGTTTTTACTTCCATGTACAAGTTCCCATCAGCAGTTACCTGCTTATGTGCATTCATTGGCTTGTTTCTTCAACATTCAAACAATTTTTATGTTTTATTTAATTGTATATAGATTGCTCAGAAGACAGCCAAGCGGGTCTGTATCCAGAATCCTGGGAAGTTTCAACGGCGTCAAGTGACTGGCTGCAAGGAAAATCAAGTGATTTACTATGGGAAAGACCCCAAGAGAAGAGTTGATATAGAACCTGGAGAAAAACAAAAAATTCCAGCATACCGGTGAGTACCGTCCAATTAACCGAATTGGGGGCATATCAGAGTCAATATCACTTTTAAGTAAAATGTCTTTTGAGACAGCGTCCCATTGAAACAGCAATGCATGGGAGGTCGATAATTTGGAAGCATGGGGAGGTCGATATCATCTTCAAGTAAAATGTCTTTCTGCTAGGGCGTGTCTTGGATTGCCTGTGAAAATGGATACTGGATCTTTTGATTTGATGCATAAACTGGAAATTTGATCTCCACTGTAAATTTTTTAATATTTTTAACTTCAAAACCTTACTGAAGTGTGGCACTGAAGTGTAGTATAATTAGATGAATGCTGCTAGTTTATCAGGGTGCTTTTTTTTTCTCGGAATATTTTTTTTCTTTGTTTAAATTTCATATTCAAGATTGTTAAAATCATGTAATTATTGTGTAAAATCATATAAAAAATGATAAAATTAGATTGAAATCATGTAAAATTAGTTAAATCAGATAAAATTATGATTTTATAATTTTCTTATAATTTTAAATTTTTATTTTTTTCATTGCATAGCCTTGTATTCACTCGCTAACACAAAAGTCTTAAGCACTTGTATTTATTGATTATTTTTTTAATCAATAGTGCAAAAAGAGAGTAAAAATAATTTTACGTAAACACTTCTTAACAAATAAAAAAATGTTTATTATAGGTAAAAGTGACAAACCATATTTTGAAGCTTATGTCTAATATCATAATCTTTTCAACAAATTTACAACATTATAATTTCTTTATAAAAAATCTCATAACTAAGATATAGTGTGTTTGGTATTGCGATAGCAGTTATGGTTGTGGTTTGAAAAAAGTTATTTTATAAAAAATACTTATAATTGAGGTTGGTTTGAAAAAATAAATGTTTGGTTAAAACTGTGGTTAAAATTGAAGTTGAAAAAAATTAGTTTAATATGCTTGGTTAAGAATGCTTTTGAAATTGAGGTTATAAAATAATTTAAAAATATATATTAATATTGATGGTTTTAAATTTAAATATTGTAGAATTAATTACTCCTATTACATCATAAAATAAATAATACTATATAAAAAATATTTTTTATTATTCTATTAAACAATTTATAATTTTATTATGTATAAAATTCATCTGATAAGAACTATAGTTTTCATACGTGTAATAAAATTAGATAAAATATTATCAGGTATAAAATTGATATTACATGCGAGTAAATTTAATTCACTTTACACTAATTTTTCAAAAAAAATATTGTTAATATCAAAGTGCGAGTGAATGTAATTTAGTCTAAACTAGTTTTTTTAAAAAAATATTAAAAAAATTTACACCCTAAAAAAAAAAAAACTTGTTCACGTGAACAGTGCAGTGAATTGCATTGTTTTTTGAGTGAACAGTGCAACTTCTACACTTTTCATAGGAACAGTGTAATTAGCCTATACTGTTCATGTTAATTGCATTGTTCAGTACAATGCAATTAGCATGCATAGTTAACACAAAACAGCAAAATGTTGTTTTTTTTTTTTTGCATGACAAACACAAAAAACTCGTGGAGTCCATACATAATAAACTATGTATTTTTTATTATGAAACAGCTATAAACTGCATTTTAATTAAAACACAGCCGCAACCGCATAATCAAACAAACCTTATATAATCTAACAAGAAACCAGCTTTTAAGATAAATTCTTTCATATATATATATATATATATATATATTTGGACTGTGCTGACGTACAGATCGATCTGTGTTCTTTTTTCCGTGCTCAACGCAAGGATAAAAAAGAATCATTTATTTTGGTCCTCGGATATCAGAAAGGGAATCACGAACAGTATAATAATTTTTATTGTCGCCGAATACTATGAAGAGTGCGACACAATATGATCCCAAATATGTTACAGAGCAAATCTTATAATTTTCGAAGGAAAATCAACGGGTAGGGAGAATAAGCACAACTTTGATGAATGCCAGGAAATATATGCAGCAGATGTTTTACTCGAGCATTATCATCATGCCATATTCATTGAGTGATAAAAAAATCCAACCCCAAAAGTGGAAAAAAGATATTCCAGGCTCAACTTGAAGAGGGTTCTGCTCCATCATGGAGTGCACAACAAACAGTCGCCTTGTGATGCCCTTGATACACCCTGATGTCTTCACCGGATGACATGGACCAAAGTCTAGCTGTCGTATCAGAAGAAGCTGCGTGCATGAACAAGAGACAGTATTACTAAATGCATCAAGCAGGGAAAATTGAAATGGTCGGCGCATCTTCACTGGGCCTCCATTCCAAAAAAGATATCAATTGCATCTTGACAACCAAACCATGTACCTGTTATAAGGTAAGCACCATCTACAGAGAAAACACAGTCCCACACCCAGCGTTGGTGACCTGGAGATCAAATGAAACATAACAAGGAATATCTCTGAGATGATTAAAACCTTTTTTTGTTGTATAAAACCTGATAAAAATGAGCATCAAAGGAAAATCTGATGAATTACCTATCAAAGTTTTCTCTAAAGTAAAACCATCAACATTCCATATCTTTACAGTGTGATCGGCTGATGCAGTGGCCAGATATCTAGCAGGCATAAAATTGGAAACAATTAAACTAAAAATCCATCAAGAAAAGTGGGAGAAGAAGGTAGGTGAGAAAACTGCAGAGAGTATAACAAGGAAAAACAGAAAAATGGTAAGATTAAATAAGGAAATATAAACCTGTGTGGATCACAAAATTCAGGTGAGAGAAGACATTTGAGAATGTATTTATTATGTGCTTGTAGCTTATGAAGTGGCTCAAAGTTGGTCATTGTCTGCAAGAAAATACATTCTGCATCAAATGATAATGCAGTCAAATTAAGCAACAAGGTAGTGTCAGATGGTTGCATTCATCAAGGGGCTACCTGGTTCCCTCGCAACAAGCGCCAAACATAACATGTTCCATGGTTATTTGCAGCAACTACCAAGCTTCCATCCCACATAACTGTTAGAGACCTTACAGCTGTATCCACCTCGGGTACCTAGATACACACTATGGTGCATTATGATCATCTCGGAACACATATCATTTATAATAATAATGAATCATTAGCTAACAACGATCTAGAAATGCACCAAGCAGCAAAAAATATTCAAAGACATTAATGGAAGAAGGGAGCAGCCATGTGCCTGTTTGGCTTTTGCTAGTGGCTCCCTCTGCCCCCAGGCTGGAGGAAAGCCCTTTAAATCTATGATGCCATTATAGATGCAAAAGCATTACAAATGATCCACTTGCTTTCATAAACTACCTCATCTAGATGTATAAGCAAACACTTGAGTTTTGTGTAACATATCATAATAAAAGGAAATAGTAACTCGTGTAAAATGTTCCTGCATTTGTAATTATAACCCAATAAGATAATGTAAGTCATAAAAGAATACCAATTCACAACTGCATGAATTTGCAGTCAAATCCCATACTCGAATGTTCCCATTTTGGTCTCCAGATATCAGCTCTGTCTGCAAAACCAGACAATAGATTAGACCAACCACCAAAACCACACTAATATGCAATCTGATGCTTTTGGAGAAAGTAACTCTTAGAAGGATATACACAAATCACACAGAAATGATGGTAGGCATGGTTCAATCAAGATCTTTTCATGTTCTATAGCTAACAGACGGTTAAGTGATCAAAGGGCAATATAAACATGTTGAGAAAATTGCAGAATAGTGCCAATTATTTTAAACTCCGAATTTGAACAATATAAACAAGTACTAAAAAACTCATCATATCTGACAGTTTCTCTTCCAAAAATCCATGCCATAGGTCTTTGGTCATGAATTATCTTGATTCTTGCCATTTAGAACAAAAAAACTTGACTGTCAAATCTGTTATTACAAACTGATTTTATCAGCATTTGCAAGGGGCAAGTCTTCCAACCACTGACAAAGCACGCTGGTACATTGTGTCTCACAGTTAAAAAAGAAAAGAAAAGATAAAAACCCATTCATGGCAAGTCTTAATATCATATTCTCCATTTACAACCACCCTACAATTCCAAAATCCCTTTCACTTTCCAACAATTTATCCTTCCTACAGGCTAAAAGTGATACACCACAACTAACCTGGTTTGGGTGCAACACCACAGTGTTGACGGCCGCACGACTTTCATATTCCCTTTGACAACCAGGAGCCCTGTGGTTGAGCTTCAAATAAGAATCAAGTCCAAAAAAATCCAAAACACGCATAAAACACAATTTCCTTTTAAAACACTGCATGATAGCATCCATTCAAGATTTACCTCAAATCCCAAATTTTCACTGTTCCATCCTCGGACCCTGAGTACATCCAGTTTCCATCACACTGAAATCCCACAGCCATAACATTTGCCGTATGCGAGTCATAGCTCATTACCTGTTAATGCAACACAATACTGCATCACTAACACCAAAAAAAAAATCCATATTTCAACAACAAAAAACTAATTATAAAAAAGGGCAAGACTTTCATTACCGGATGAGGACTATTTGAGTTGACATCAAACAGCTTAATGTGTGGATTCCCGGCTGCAGCCAAGTATCTCTTATCAGGGGTTATCTCAAGCCTATTAACTTGCTTCTTTCACAATATAAATAAACAAAACAATTTATTAGCAAATTTACTAGCTAAGAAAAAAAAAGATAGAAATTTATAGCAAACCCACTAATATTTTCTGATAAAGATCCAAATTTTATAACAAAAAGAGAAAAACTGAGTGATTACCGAATCGGGGTATTGGATTGTACGGTAACAGCGGCCACTTTTTGCCTCCCAAAATCTGATAGTGTGATCATAACTAGCAGTGGCAAGTATTACTGATGGCTGTGTCATTATCTTATTAAAAATTATAATAATTATTATTATAACCACCTCCTAATCACACAATAACAATTAAGGTTAAGAAAAATTAGATTTCAAAATCATAATTAAGTAAATAAAAATGCTATAATACTAAATAACGTGAAAAAAAGAAGAAAATAAAAGTTTTGAACTTCACCTTGGAATCATGAGGATATGGTGGATATTGTGGGATTTGGGATTATGGTTTTGAAGGGTTTTGCATTTCTTTCCCATTAGGGCTCGAAAAAGAAGCCATGATTCAGTGGAATAATAGGAAAGGGTGGCTTACGGCGTTCTTTCACCTATTTATTATTTTTTCTGTTTATTTATATTTTTGTCTGAATGAAGCACGAGACGACAAGTCATCAGAAGTAGAAGAAAAACGATAAGTCGTCTAAATTTACGACGGTTAACATTTAAACGACTTGTCACTTAATTGCGGTGGTTATGGCTAGCAGTCATCTGTGTAGCGACAATTTGTAAAGTCCTCCTCCTTGATGCTGGTCTGGTTTGTGAAAGGAGGCGTTGCATAAAATTCATATATAAAATAATTCTTTTTTATAAAATATTTTTTATAAAAGCTTGTAAATATAATATAATATTTTATACTTATACTCAATTTTAACTTTTAAATTTAATAAAATACTTTCAACTTATAAATCACAATAAATTATTTTACTGACTAAATCATTTATATTATCATTTATATCATTAACTCACTATTGTTATTACCATATACCTCTAACTAATATCAAATCACCACCACCTCATCATCTTATTATCACCACTATCAATACTATTTTAATACATAATAATAATAATTATTTTTTTCACCTTAACTTCTATCACTATTTTCATCATTATTATTATGATTATTGTTATAATTTTTATCTTATCACCACAATAAATTTTTATTTTTTTATTACCAGAGCTTTTTTTTTACATCCATACTTATTACCATGTAAAATACTTATTACGTTTACATTTTATTTGTAAAATATTCTATGCAAAACAAATTTTATTTATATATATATAATGCTAAATACCAAGAAAAACTTTAAAAGGATCGTGGACCATTTGATATGTTCTTAATGTGGGTTCCAATGATGAAATCTCACTAATCTAAAAATTCACATGTATTCTTCAAGTTGTTTCTTATTAATTTTCAGCGTTAAAATACTTTT